>Ga0070761_10000830_pt1 | contig 19567 bp, 26 predicted proteins | sample HubBroMetageREF1_FD_66724 | JGI IMG/M metagenome (GOLD analysis project Ga0070761, IMG submission 66724) | Reference soil microbial communities from the Hubbard Brook experimental Forest, New Hampshire, USA - Hubbard Brook CCASE Soil... | ecosystem: Environmental > Terrestrial > Soil >... | reverse complement strand
GCCGCGCCCAGCAAGTCCACGGCGAGTGCGCGTGCCCCGCGCACGAGTTGCGAGCACCTTTTCCTAACGGATACGCACGGTGATGGATTGCGAGGCGCCGATTAGGTTGATCTTGTCCTCTCGCCATTCCCACAGCCGCAGGTACGTGCTGGGTTGCAGGTTCAACATCCTGCCGCCAGTGGTGAATTTCTAGATGGGCACGAAAACGTCACATGTGTTCGCGGTAGCGCGCTCCCACAATACGTGAGGCATCAGGCAGTCGGCGGGAAGCTCCGGGCTGGCGACGTCGCTGGTCTCGGTGTTCGTCACGCCGCTCGTCCCGACCAGGTCCAGCTCGATGTCCTGCTGCTCCATCAGCACGCTTACGCCATTTTCCGCTAGCTCCCGCTGTAATCCCCGGTACGCGGAGTGCAGCGGCGGCATCAAATGCGTATCCGTGAAGACCGCGCCCGAGGTGTCATTCACGAGCGCGCGCGAGCCAGCGTCAGTGCGTCTTCCGCTTGCGAATAGGCCGTTGTGGGTAGAACGGGCATGGCTCCTCCGGTGTGGCAACACGTAGGTTCCGAACTCTGTGTTTTGCGCTAGGATGTTTTGCAGCGCATCGAGCACACGAACAAAAAAGGAGCAGCCATGGCAGCCACCGACAAACGCCAGTACATTCCACCGCCCGGCGGCGCGGGCGATATGCCGTTCAGCAACGCGGTGATCGCCGGTAGCACGATTTATCTTGCCGGCCACATCGGATTCGATCCGGCCACGAGAAAAGTACCGGAGGATGTCGAACAGGAAGCCAGGCTCATGCTGGACGCGCTGCGCGACACGCTCACCCGCTGCGCCTTGACCATGCAGGATGTGGTTTCGCTGACATTGTATTGTTCCGATGTATCCCTCTTTGACCGCTTCAACGCCGTCTACCGCACGTACCTGCGCGCGCCGTTCCCGGCCCGCGCGTTCATCGGCTCGGGTCCCTTGCTCTTCGGGGCGCGCTTTGAAATCCAGGGCATCGCGGTCAAGCCGGAGGCCTGACGCGCGCTAATCAGTTTTCAAGACCGGAATCTCTTTTTGCAGGAACGGAATTCTGGCGGCCGCCCAGTCCATCAGGCTATCGCCCGATATTCCGAACATCGCCGCGCTGGCATGTCCTGGTTCGAGAGTAAAATTCGCGGGTATGCCTACGGAGCCAATTGCGTGCGCCGCCGCGTCCGGATGCGCCAGCCAGCAGGAGAATCCTGCTGCGTTTATGAAGAAGCGAATCGTCAGATTCAGCGCATTCGCGCGCACCCATTCCATGCGCGTTTTGGTTCTGGATAAGACCGATTGCGCCGACAAACTGGCGCGCGGCCGTCATGCGAAGATACGATGGGTGTCCTCCTCGGACCCGTACATTGAAAAGCCAGTCTGTCATTACGTTATTCACCGAAATTCACCTGACTGTAATTCGCCGTAAACGACTAGCTTGCAACCTGTCCTTGGACAGTCTCAGCCCTCGCCTCGGGCTGCACCTCGGTACAGTTGAGCTATTTCTCGAAATCGCCCATCATCGAGTTGCTGCCCGGTGCGGTGGCGTCCGAAAACAGAAGACAGATCTGATTCCGAATCGAAGCGGGCTTGCGCGTATTCCCCCCTCTACGCGTTGAGCGCGTGGAATTTCACCATGGGGGAATCCCGAATGAACGTCTGTAAATTGTTTTTCGCGGTTGTGTTTCTGCTTGGCGCGATGCTCGTTGCACGGCCCGCATATTCCCAAGCTGCTCGAACAAGCTGTACCGCAAGCCAGCAAGCCGCTGTGGAATGTTTCGTGGCCAACGCGGTGGCCACTGACCTGACCAAGCCTCGCTACGGAATGACCTTGGCCGAGTTCGAGTCCTACGGTGTTGCTGTTTCGCAGATACTCCAGACGCATCACACGTACCTTGTTCTGGTGGGTGTTTCGAGCGCCGTCGCGGATGCCATGCCGCCCACAAACGCCGACGGCACATCGAATCAGACAGCACAAGAGAATGCGGTCACGCAAACCGTCGCCGCGGCGACCCATTTGGGTCTCGCCTCGCTGCCTACCGGCACTACTCTGACTGATCTGGAACACTTCTCGATAGACATCACCAACGCCATGAACGACAATAACGGAGTTCTGGAATTGCTCACGCCCGGCATTTCCCTGCGCATCATTGACTCTTACATAGTCACGGCGACCAGCAAAGGCACGGTAAACTGGAGCGAAGTGAACTCCAAGCTTTCCTCCGCTGTCGCCAACTACATCAGCTCCGGCCTGATGAAAGTTCCGAGCGGAATGACCGCGACCCAGGTGACTTCATTCGCCGACGCTCTGGCCCAGGTCATTTACAACTACAAAGTCGCGACGCATCGCACGGCTCTGAGCGCGAACTGAAGCCGCATTGGGGGGCTCAAAACGGGCTGCCTTGGCAATCGCGCTGACTCTGGACGGCGCGCAGCAAATCGCGTTTAAATGCGCGGTCGCGCCCATTTGCTTCGAGCCGCTTCCCAGGCGGTTTTCACTCAATCGCTGCCGCGTTCGTGCAATGAAAATACTCCATCTGCGCTGGCTGTTGCGTTCGATTTGCCTGGTCCGCGAACCATTCGCGCCTGCCGGATGTACGAGCGCTATCGCCCGGTTTTCGCGCCGTATCGTTCGCCAGTGCGTTCATTGCGCGCGTGAGCGATGCAAATGCTTCCGAATCCAAGTTGGAAACAGCGCGTGCCAATCCTGCGTCGTCTTCCGGCCGCCGCGAGAAAAACAGCGCATCCATCCGATTCAGATCTCCGAGCGAAGCGGTCGCGGCCCGCGCCTCTTCCGACGTTGCAAATGTTTCCCGGTACGCGCGCGCCTCTTGCCGCGCATCACGTCCTTCGTGATTCGCCTCACGACGAGTTCTGCGCCTCGACTCGGTAAGCAATCCAAAGTATCTCGTCGTCGCTGGAATTGCGACTCAACACCGCCGGCGGATTCATCGTGTTTGATCCTATGCGCTCTTCGCCTCCATTCGTGCCGAGCTTGTGCCAAAGTGCACCTGAACTACCCACGCCCTGCCCATGCTATCGCTCTGTATCTAGAGCAGTTACCAAAACCGACTTGTGGATGCCCGAAGAGTTTTCCACAATGAAACTACAGTACTATTCCCGCTTCGGCACCGCTCTTGTACATCTACAAGTAGCGGGGGAGCTGTACGTTAGTCCAGGAGGACGCGACAGACCCTGCAAATAACTGAGGTAACACCGATGAGCACGCCGCCGAGCGCCTCCGCAGAAGCCAACGTCAAATCTGGATCCTCCAACTCGCCAGTGGGCATCGAACGCCGCCGCCGGAAGCGCGCGAAGATCACCGCGCAGGTTCACCTCCGCGGAGTGAATACTCCTGAGCCCTTCGAAGAAATCTGCAAGAGCGTAGACGTATCGCGTGACGGACTGCTCGTCACCGCTGCGCGCGCCGGCTATCGGAAAGGTCAGCGACTCGACGTGACGTTCCCGTATTCCACAGCCGCAGCAGCGCTGAATTCCGCGCAGACTGCTGAAGTGGTGCGCGTCGCCGAACAGGACGGCCGCTACGCCGTAGCGTTGCAATTCATCAACGCGAAGTCCGATTCCGCCGCGAACGACGCCGCCAAAGTGGATCCCTCCGTAGCCGGCGTCTCAGCGAATCCCGCCGCTACGCACACCAAACAACAATCGGTCGTGCTCGCCGTCGAGTCCGATCCCAAGACCGCCGAAATCATGCGCAGCATTCTTTCGAATGACGGCTACACGGTCATCATCGTTCCCACGGCGAAACAAGCCTTGGACATCCTGCGCAACACAGTGCCGGCCGTATTCCTTGCTGAAGTGGAAGGAACGGACATGAGCGGCCACGACCTCTGCCTGATCATCAAGCGCAACGACCGCTTGCAACGCGTACCGGTAATCCTGCTGACCAAATCAGCGCAGCCCGCCGATTACTCCGCCAGCCACCAGCTCGGCGCCGTCGTCTGCATGGCGAAGCCCTTCAAACCGGAACGTCTGCTGCATGTCGTGCGCCTGGTAGCTCCGCCGCCAAGCGCCAGAAGCGCCTACGGCGCCTCGCGCTACTCCAGCGGCTCCGTCGAACGCGCCTTATAGCCTAAGCAGCATTTCCGTCACCTACGCCTGCCGGTATTTATCTGAGGTTGCACCGGTGTAGTTACTGCTGCCGCTTGCTGTTTCCGCAGGAAATCCCGATTGAACAGCGCACTACCCGCCGTGCGCACCGCGTCCAGGCACTCGTGGATGATCGCGAGCGCACGAATCCAACGCACACTGCCATGGGATCGTCTGGAACTATCGACGCGGGGATGCCTGCCATAACTGGCAGCGGTGAGAGCGTGATTCTCAGTGAGAGGCGGGTGGGCTCGGCGGATTATCCGCCTTGATTTCTATGATCACCTTGCAATCACGCGGCGGCGATTTCTCGCCATTGGGCATCTGTGCCGAAACCCCGATGCGATGCTTTCCAATCGCGAACAACATCCGCGGACTGGTGGCCGTAATCCCCTTCATCACGCCTTGCGCGTTCTGCGGCGCAGGAATGGAAAACAGGAGATACGGTTTGTCGCCCGAAATATCGTAGACATCAAATGCCTGCACGCACGCGGTCGTTAGTTTCGTCGAGCACGCGGGCGTCTTCGTGAAGTCATAATCGAAATGGACGGTAATGCTGTGCATCGCCGATCCGCTCGGCGTCGGATTCGCCACCGATTGTGTCCCGGACGATTGCGGCGCAGCGTTTGATTGTCCGGTCGTTGCTTGCTGCTGCCAGATTCTGCCGCTTGGCGCTGCACCACACCTCACGCCGGCGCTGGCAACTGCTGCACCAACGGCGGTCACTTGCGCCGCTAGCAGCAATACGACGACGAGAATGGCTCCATACGCCCGACGATCCCTCAACGACACTTCTCCCTGTCGGCCGCGAAATTACCTTGCTGGAGCGAGCCACGCATACCCTTCACGTTATCATCGCGGGTCTGCACGCGGGAAGCCTGGCGCGGAAAATTCCCGCCCGACGCCGATCGCATCACTGGGCCCCGCAACCCTAGCCGAGAATCTGCACCGTCACGCCCGTGCCTTCGGAAATCGCGATGACCTTCGCGCGCACGAAGTTCGCGCGAACACCGGTAGCCACCAAATTGTCTCCCGCAGTCAGCGTGGAACTCATGTTTGCGGCACCCGTCGGCACGGCGTATTGCGCGTCCACGTCATTGATCGCGGTCTGCAGCTGAACGTTCACCGAAGTTGGAGCGGTCGCGAAACTGATCTGTCAACGAATCGTGCGCCCATTCTCGGGAAAACCGGCACAGTTAGGCAGCGCGAACTGCTGCCTCGCCTGCCCGGCGGCTGGGGCTTCATTATTGAAAGCTGGAGCAGCATCCCCGGGGAAAATCGAGTACGGAGGGACTTGCCTATTATAGTTCGGCATCGTCGGACGTCTTCAGAAGGGTCGGTGGGATTCATTGTCCGTACAGCTCGTGCGTCATCCGTTGAATTACAAATCAAGACAAATGGGACCAGAAGACTGTCTTCAGCTTTTAGCGCGCGATAGCGCGCAGCATCACGCCGTCGCGTATCTCGAGACACACCACCAGCAGTGCGTAAGTCAGCAGAGAAAGGAGGGATACGAATCGCCTGGTACTTGAAACCGCATTCGATTCGCTTGCTGCGCTCTGCACTTTTCGAGGTTAACGAGCAGGCTTATACGCTCAATGGATATTCTTGCCAAGTCGTTCTGTATACACAAAAATAATCCAAGGCATTCACACCGTATCGGACTTGCTGTGGAGTAAAAGCAGAAGCCGGAGGAGAAGTTCTCAGAAGGAACTTCTCCGCCGGAGGAACTTAGCGATTGCACCGTTTGACTATTATGGCTTCTGCGGTTCGGGATTCTGCGCAGGCGCTTCGCTATTCGGCAGTCGCTCCGGGCGCAAACTAAAGTCCACGCCTCGCGCGGCATTCTCGTTTACAGTACGTTGCAGATCGATCTGGCCTTCATCAACCGCATTTTCACCGCCATACGAGGTCACGTAGTGCAGCTTCCCATTCGCCATCCAGTAATCGCTCACCGCAAAACTCGAGCCGTCCTTCAGATAAAGCAAAACATACGTTTGCGGCGGGGCCGAATCAGCAGCCGCCGGCGGCACCGCGTTCGCCGAGTCCTCCGCCTGCGCGCCGCCCGTACCAGGCGCGGCATACAAATAAGAACTCGGGTTATCCGGAGACGTCACATTCCCGGATCCTTCGGATGACTCATTCGTCCAGCCCGAACCGTAACCGCTGGGATTGCCGCCGTAAGACCCAAGTCCGCCGAAATACCCAAAGCCGCCGCCGAAACCGTAACCAAATCCATAGCCATTGCATCCCCAGAACGGATCGCACGGCCCGAAGCCACCCCATCCAAAACCAAGCCCCCCGTAGTAGGGGTAGTAACCGAAATACGGGTAATAGGGATAGTAGGGATAACCCGGACGCACCGGCTGAAAGGGATGCTCAGCCGCAGCAACCGCAGCTACTCCATGAGCTGAAGTAATAGGCGCACGAGTCGTAGCAGTAAGTGGCACGAACGGCCGCGATCCGTTCACGTTCGCAGGACCGTAGTAATTTACACGAGCCGCCGCGCGCGCCGATGCGGTCGGCGGTTCCTGCCAAGTATTGTTCCCTGCCGCAAAGCGTTCGGAAGTCGCGCTCGACTCCGACTTGATATTTCCTGCAGGCACTCCATTCGCGCCCTTGGCAGGCATCGCGGTCGCAGAACCACTGTGAAATGGATTCCACCAATGTCCACTGCTACCACTGCGGGCAGTATTGCTGCTTCCGGCGCTCCCACCACTCGCGTGAGACTCGCCGCCTCCAGAAGGCGCCGAAGCGCTTCCTCCGCCACCAAAGCTTCCGTGTGACCCGCCGCCACCGCCTCCTCCCCCATGCGAGCCACCGCCACCTCCGCCACCGCCGCCATGTTGCGCGAACGCGGGAATAGGCGCCAGCGCCAACGCGCCGATGAATGCCAAAGCCGCAGCAAACTTGAGAATTGGCGATCCGCGCAAGGTAGCAATCAAGGTGAACTCTTCCTGGGAAGCTGGAAACCGCTGAGAGGTCGTGGTCATTTTATATCCCTCCACCCGACTGGGCGACTGAAGGGTGGTTCTACTTCTATCGCTCTTCCACCGCATTCTACATGATTGGACGCTTGCCCGCTCCTTTTGGTTTCCTCGAGGTGCCAAACCAGTCAGGCGGAAAGCCTTCCGCGCCTCGCCCGTCCCCGCGCACAATGACGTTATACTGTTTCGCGTGATTCCTTTCCTCCACATCGGCTCCTTCTCCATTCCCACCTTCGGATTGATGGTCGCCTGCGCCATGCTGAGCGCATACTTCGTGCTGCGCGCCGACCTCGCCCGCCGCGGAATCGCGGCCAAAAATTCCGGCGAGGCCGAAGCCCTGATCTCTTTTCCGTGCCTGGCCGGGTTCGTCGGCGCCAAGTTGTACCATCTGCTCGAATCGCCCGCGGAATTCTTCGCGGACCCAGTCCATTTATTGTTCAGCCCGTACGGATTCGCGTGGTTCGGCGGGCTGCTAGCGGGCTTCGCCGCCTTTGCGTTCGTAGCTTGGCGCATCGTCAAGCACAGTGCAGCCGCCGGTCATCCTGTCTCCCCGCTCACGATTTTCGATGCGGGCTCTCCCGCCGCCGCGCTCGGGTACGGCATCGGCCGCATCGGGTGCCTTCTTTCCGGCGACGGGGACTATGGCATCCCAACGTCCCTGCCTTGGGGCATGAGTTTTCCGAACGGGTTGGTCCCCACCGTCGAACGCGTTCACCCCACTCCCATCTATGAATTGATCGCCGCGTGCGCCATAGCTTGGTGGCTATGGAACATGGGCGCGCCCGGTCATCGCACTGCGCTCGCCAAAGAACGCGCTTCCCAACAGTTGCTTACCGATTCAGACGCATTCGCCGCCTCCGGCAGAGCGCCGGGCGAGGTTTTCGCGGCCTATCTTGTCCTAAGTGGTGCTGCTCGATTTCTGGTCGAGTTCATCCGCATCAATCCGCGCTCGTTCCTGGGGATGTCTAACGCGCAATCTGCCGCCGCGGTTTCGGTAATGGCCGGTTCTGTCTTATGGGCATGGTTGCGCAGAAAAGAGTGAATGCGGATTAGCGAGATCTAGGCCGGGCAGCCAGCACGCGCGAGAAGTAGCATCACGCGACGTGCGGAACCGTTGTTTCTAGCCCGGCCTTGCCCATGCGGATCGCCAGTAACCCGTTGGAAAGCACCGCGACACTGCGCCCCGGATCTACCTTCGCCCGCAGCGCCACCACGCAGAGTGGCCGCGGCTCAGGCAAACTCGCCACTCCGTATTCGGGATTTCGCTCGCCGATCTGCGTCGCTGAACTTTCAGTCTGCAAGTCGCCATTTCGCGCTGCATAGGCTTCGTCTGAGGTGACGGACTCCGACCCTACATCATCGTCGTTGCCGCCCGAACCCGCGCGCCGTTCCTGTGGCGCGCATTCTCCAAAGTCGTTTGCGACGTGTGCTTTCCCGTTTTGACCCGCGTCACCACAGATCAGCAGCCAGCATTCATCTACCGCGACCGTAATCTGCCTTCCCGCGCATCCCGGCAGACTCGCGAGTGCGTACAAATTTCCAGCCGACTCTTCGAAGTCCACCGGAATTCTTGCAAACAAATCGTCCTCGGCCGCTTTCCAGTCTTCCCGGAAGCTTCCCTCTTGCGTTCCTCGCACACTACATCGTTGAAACGCGCGTCGCGACACTTCGTCGTACACCGCAAGCAGGCAATCGGACATATCGCTCAGCGGGATTTGTTGACGCAGGGCATCCCCACTATCTTGATGCGGTGTTCGCCGCACTGCCTCCCTCATTTTCACAGGGTGTCTCATCGCGCTAGTCCGTAAACTCCACGCCAGCGTTTGGCGAGCGCTCCCAAGTCGGGAAGCGCGTCTTCAGCCACGAAACGCGCAGCGTCTTCTGCACTGGCTCCAGGGGGCAACGTCGCTCGTCGCCGCGAGGCAATCGTTCGCCTTGCCATCGCATCCTGTCCCGCTTCGTTCTTCCCGCCAGCCTCCCGCCCGAATCTCTGCGCCCCGGTGAGGTCCGCTGGCGCCCTCGCTGGCAGAGCTGGGTTGCTAAGGTCTTCCCCAGCCGCAACCGCGCGGTCCTTACGATAGTTCTCGTGCCGTACGACCGCCGTGTCAATTGCTCGCAAGATCAACTCCGCCTCTGTCGCCAGCGTCAATGGATTCAGCCAGCGTTGGCCCAGCGACCGGACGCCATTCTCTACTGCGGGAAGCCACAGGCAAGTCTCTGACAGCGGAACCGAGATGAACAAATTACCCGATTGCTGCGCAATCAACGTCGACAGTTCGTACCCTGTCCCGTCGGGAAGTTTTTCGGTTGCCAGCGTCAATTGGAACCGGATTGTGCGCAGAACTGCGTCGGCCTCACGCACGGTCTTCACCGCGTGTGATTCCCAGCCGGAGCGTGCGAGTCCCTTCAGTGTGGATTCAGTACTTACGATGGAGTTTCCGACAACCAGAATGCGCACGGCAGCAGCGGGCATATTGACCCCTTTCGGGAAGGGGATCTTGCGGTCTGGACCTGAAATCTGCCAACTCGGACTCACCGCATCCGCGCTTACGCCCACCACTACGTTCGCCTGCCACCCACCGCAGGTGGCTTCGAACGGTACAACACCCCAAGCTTGGTGCTATTGCAGCCCTACAAAATCAGCGTTCCCAAACGAACCCGTAACCGTTCCCCACCCCGCTCGAGTCGCGCGCGGAGCTTTTCAGGGCGCGGTGTGACGGCTGCCGCGTGCGACCCTAGCGAGGCGAGTAACCAGTTCCGCGAAATCCCATTTACATTATCGGGAGATGCGCCGCAGAACGTTAACTGCCACTACCCCTTCCAGCTAGGCCAGAAAATGTACTCCCGCCGTCGCATCGCTGACAATTCGGAACATTACTGCTTTTGCGTTACGGACCTTACTGATCCCCAAAAATCTAAACGCCGCAAAATCAGCGTTTTATTCTTGACACGCTAATACCACAGGAGTAACTTTTACTTTCTACTTAGGTTTTGCACGTCCCCGTCCTGGGCGTGGGCAATTTGCACGGCAATTGAGCGGCTTTTTTCAGCCTCGAATTCCGATTCGTTCGGGGTGCTTGGCCGTGAGCAAAATGGACCGACATCGCTCGAAAACTTCGAAGCGGCGCTCGCAACGTCCCGTTAGCTCGAGGACGCCAAACACCAAATCCCTACCCGAACCTCGCGCCGAAGGCAATTTCTCCAATTCGGTTCTTGCTCTCCCACAAAGGGAACTCCGTAGCGCGCGCGGCGACCCTCTTCACCCCTTCGTAGCTCTCGTTAAAACCTTTAATGAATTCCTCTTTGAATTGGACGCAGACGGCAAGTTCGTAAGCATCTGGACTTCCAACGAAGCCCTCCTCCGCGAGCGCCGCGCCGAATTTCTCGGTCGCCGCGCTCTCGAAGTTCTGGGCGACGAAATCTTCCATCCCTTCTCCAAGTTATTCCGCAGAGTCATCAAGCAAGGCGTTTGCGAAGATATCGAATTCCCCGTCGACTTCCCTGCCGGCCGCCGCTGGTTTCAAGCCCGCGTTTCTGCGGTCGGGCGTGGTGCCGAGAAGTCGCATTCCGTTTGCCTCCTCGTGCGCGACATCACCAAACGTCACCTTGCCGAGGACGCCCTCCGCCAACGAGAGGCACTGCTCATGCATGCCGAGCAGGTCACCGGCACCGGCTGCTGGGAATACAATGTCGCTACCTCTCAGCGCGTCTGGTCCACCGAACTCTTCCGCATTTACGGATTCGATCCCAACGACGGCGTCCCGAGCGAAGAAACCATGTTCGGCATGATTCATGCCGAAGACCGTGCCCGAATCCGCGGCATCATTAACGCCGCAGTCCAGCATTGCTCGCCGTTCGAATCCGAGGGACGCTACAATCTTCCGGACGGTCGCCAGCGCATTATATTTATCCGCGGCATCGCTCTGCCTGACGAAACCGGAAAAACCGCGCGACTCCTCGCCGTGGTCCAGGACGTTACCGAAATGCGCCGCGCCGAAGCGCAGGACCGCCAGCGCGAATCGCTTCTGGCGCAAGCCGAACAACTCGCCAGCCTCGGCAGCTGGCAGTTTGACGTCGCGCAGCAAAGCTTCACCTGGTCCGCTCAGATGTACCGTATGCTCGGACTTCCGCAGGACAAACAGCCCGTACCGCTGTCTCGCGCCTGCGCCTTGTTTCACCCCGAGGATCGCGCGCGCGTAACACAAGAAGTCGCAGACCTGATTCAGTTCGCTCGTTCATTCGAAAACGAAGTCCGCTTTGTCCTGCCGGATGGGCAAGTCCGCATTTTTCACTCCCGCGCTGTTCCCATTACGAATGAGTCCGGAGACGTCGTCCGCATCGCCGGCATGTCTCAGGACATCACCGAGCAGAAACTAGCCGAGGACCGCTTGCGCAGGAGCGAATCGCTCCTCGCGCAGGCCGAAGAGATCGCCAAACTGGGCAGCTGGGAAATGGACACCATCGGTGCCACCGTTACCTGCTCCGCGGAATGTTTCCGCATGCTCGGTTTGTCGCCCGTCGTCGGCCCACTTCCGATCGATGGCATATGGTCTATGGTCCGCTTGGAAGATCTCCACGCCGCACAGCAAGCCCTTCAAAATGCCGTCGCTTCGAACACTCCGCTCGAGCATTTTTCCCGTTACATTATGCCCGACGGCCGCATCCGCGCCCTGCACACTCGGGCCATTCCTGTTGCGGATGCTTCGGGCCAGGTTACACGTTTCGTGGGCTTCAATCATGACATCACCGAACAGAAACGCGTCGAAGACGATCTGCGGCGCCTTTCTCGCCAGCTATTGACTCTGCGCAGTGAGGAACAACGCCGCTTGGCTCGCGAATTGCACGAAACTGCTTCGCAAACCTTGACCGCGTTGAAAATGACGCTCAAACAGATTGAGGATTTACTTCCACAGCAGGAAACACGCGCGCGCGAACTCGCCAAGTCCAGCCGGGCGCTCACCAGCGACGCCATCCGTGAGGTGCGCACGATTTCCTCGATCCTGCACCCGCCCTTGATGGACGAGGCCGGCCTCACCGCCGGCCTGGGATCCTACGTCCGGCTCTTCGCAGAACGCAGCGGAGTCGCCGTGAATTTCACCATCCCTGACAATTTCCGACGTCTTCCCAAAGAAGCGGAACTCACCCTGTTTTGCGTCGCGCAAGAATCACTCGCCAACGTCCACCGCCACTCCAAAGCGCGCTCGGTCGAGATCTCCATTGAACGCTCCTCATCGCACGTCAGCTTGACAGTCCGCGACGACGGTATCGGAATGGCCGCGCCTTTGCACAGCGATCGTAGAAATTCTCTTCTCGGCATTGGCATTGCCGGTATGCGCGAGCGCGTCAGCCAACTGCAGGGCGAGTTCCGCATCCGCAGTTCTCCCGGGGAAGGTACGACCATTCACGTAGTTCTGCCGTTGGTCGTCGAAGAGAAGACTGAGTGACATTCGCTCAACCATTTCGCTCAAGCCGCGTTGCACATTCTGCTCACGCCGCAGCTGCGCGCGCACCAATTAATCTGCGCAGAAAGTTTCTGATTTCCACAGCTCGCACTCAAGGAGAACACCATGACTAAAGAAGCGCCGGCCCTCAGACCATATCGTATCCTCGTCGCCGACGACCATGCCGTCGTGCGCCGCGGCGTTCGCGCCTTGCTGGAATCACAGCCGGGAATTGAAGTCTGTTGTGAAGCCGCCACCGGGCTCGAGGCGGTCGAGTATGTCAAGAAAGCAAAACCCAATCTGGTTCTCCTCGATCTCACCATGCCAGAAATGAATGGACTAGAAGCCGCCCGCGCCATTCACGAGGAATCGCCAGAAACCGACGTATTAATTCTGACCATGCACTTCTCGGAGGATGTCGCCCGCGAAGTCCTGCGCAGCGGCGCGCGCGGCTATGTTCTCAAGTCAGACGCTGACTCCGAGCTGGTCGCCGCCGTCCGCCACGTCCAGCAGCACAAGCCCTTCTTCACCGGACGCCTGGCCATGACCATGGTCGAAAGTTTCGTCAACGAGCAACGTGAGGGTGAGCCCAGCACCGATCATCCCCTACCCGGCTGCCCCCTCACCGCACGCGAAATCGAAATCGTCCAATTGCTCGCCACCGGAAAAATCAGCAAGGAAGTCGCGGCTGCCGTGGGTATCTCCACGCGCACGGTCGAAAGCCACCGCAATCACATCATGAAGAAAATGAACTTCTCCAGCTTCAGCGAGCTAATGCGCTTCGCCATCCGCAATCACCTGGTCGAGCCCTAACCGTTGCTCTGCTGTCGTTCCTGAACTTGTAGCTCCCGCTTCAGCGGGGCGCCGTTGACTTGGCCTTTGGCGGAGTCTTCGCGGCCGCGCACTTCAGTGCGCCATCGGTGTGGTGGCAAAAAACGATGGCGCTCTGAATCGCGTCATTCGCGCCGCCCCGCAACCACTAACCCGCCGGATCAGGCCCCGCGTCAGCCGTAAAATTATCCGCTCTGCGCAATGCCGGAAACAACCAAGCCCAAAGCGCCGTCACCACCAGCGTCCCAATCCCTCCCAGAATTACCGCCGGCACGGTTCCGAACCAACCAGCCGTGATCCCAGATTCGAATTGCCCCAGCTCGTTCGAAGCTCCGATGAAAATCATGTCCACCGCATTCACACGTCCGCGCATCTGATCAGGCGTCGCGAGCTGCACCAGCGTCACGCGAATCACCACGCTCACCATGTCCGCCGCGCCGGTCAGCGCCAGCGCCGCCAACGACACCGTCAAGCTCCGTGAAATCCCGAACACGATCGTGAAAATCCCAAACGCCGCCACGCACCATAACATCGTCCTTCCCACGCGCCGCCGCAACGGCCGGTATGCCAACAGAATGGCCATCGCGCCCGCGCCCACAGCCGGCGCACTCCGCAGCAGCCCGAGTCCCCACGGGCCGGTATGCAAGATGTCCTGTGCATACGCAGGCAGCAGCGCGACCGCGCCTCCCAACAGCACCGCAAATAGATCCAGCGAGATCGAACCCAGCACCACTTTCTGTTTCCATATGTAGGCGAGTCCGGCCAGAACCGTTTTCAGACTGACTGGTTCGCGGTCCCGCGCTTTCGGCTGAAAATGGATGCCAATGGTGCATGCGACTGCGGTGATATAGCAGGCGAGGGCCGCCACGTACACCGCCGTGGGCCCGCGGAATAATGCATAGATCAGCCCGCCCACCGACGGCCCCATAATTGTGCCCGCCTGAAAAATGGTCGAGTGCCACGCCACGGCATTCTGAAAGTGCTCTTCAGAAACCAACTGCGGCAGCAACGCCCGGCTCACCGGGCCGTTCAGCGAACGCACCACTCCCAGTAGCACGAGGACAGCATAAATTGGCGCGATCGAATGCGTCGGGCGCCGCGATACCAGCAGAAAGAGCGCCGCACACACGCCAAACGCGGTGTAACAGAGCATCAAGAGTTTCTTGCGGTTGAAACGATCCGCGACGTGACCGGAAACCAAAAATAGCAGAATGCCCGGCAGGAATTGCGCCAGCCCTACGTAGCCCAAATCGAATTTACTGTGGGTGATTGCGTAAATCTGCCAACCCACGGCCACCGAAATCATTTCCATCGCGACCACGGTAAAAAGTCGCGCCACTTCATACAGCCTGAACGCCGGATAGCTAAACGCTACTCGCCCAGCCAAGCCCCCTTCCCCGGAATCAGCCGTCGCCAAGCTCTCCACCCTCTCCAATCGCGCCACGCGCGACACCAGCATCCATTACGTTGTAACCGGTTCCCGGGAACGTCAATCTCGCGATGGGTGCCTTTCGCCCTAGGTCCCGGCTCCGCTCGTCAGCGTGTAAACAAGCAGCGCCAGAACTAACAACGTCAGGATCACATACATCCAATCGCGTTCCAATGCGAAGCCCAGCACCGAAAACAAAACCCGCGCCACCGGAGTCGCAATCAGCAGCAGCAATCCGAACTGAATCAGCCCCAGCGGACGCAGCGCAATCGCTTGTCGCACGATCATCGGCACCGCTCTCAAATCCGCAGGCTCCCCGCGAAAAGTTCGATAGTTCTGCTCCATATCGTATGACTTAGCCAAGAACCACACCCCACCCACGAAAACCACCAGCGCCGCCAGCAGCACTCCCCAACGCAGAAGTTTCCCCAAAAATATTTCGACACTCTTGTCGTCCACCTTCCCGCCCACCGCAGCGTCGCGATCCAAACCCGTCATCACAATTTCCCCCGCACGCCCTGAAATATCATCTCGATCGCCAGTGCCGCGATAACCACGCCAAACACAATCCGCAAAGTTCGCACTTTCGCTCCCGGCAAAATCTTCGCGCCCACCAGCGCGCCCGCCAGCACTCCCAACATCACCGGCATCGCCAATCCCGGATCAATATATCCTCGCCGCAGATAAATCCCCGCGCTCGCCGCCGCCGTCACGCCGATCATAAAATTGCTGGTCGTCGTCGATACCTTGAACGGAATCTTCATGGCTTGATCCATCGCCAGCACCTTCACCGCGCCCGAACCGATCCCCAGCAATCCCGATAGCACCCCCGCCAGGTACATCAATCCAAAGCCCAGCGGCACGCGCCGCACATGGTAGGACTTCAGACCATCCGCCGTGGGATAAGAACCGTCCAGACGCAACATCGTCGCGATTCGATCCGGCGCCATCCCCTCCGGTGGATCCGTCAACGTATGCGTCGAAGCGTAGGCCGAGTAGAGCAGCACCACGCCGAACACAATCGCAATAATCGAAGTATGCAAATACCCGGCCAGGAACGCACCGCACACAGCCCCAACCGTTGTCGCGATTTCCAAAAACATCCCCACGCGCATATTCGAATACCCTTCTCGAAGATACGCCGCAGCCGCGCCCGACGAGGTAGCAATCACCGAAACCAGCGAAGCGCCAATCGCATAGCGAATGTCCACGCCAAACACCAGCGTCAGCAGCGGCACAATCACCACGCCTCCGCCCAGACCCGTCAGTGACCCCAGCATCCCCGCCACAAAGGATCCGAGGGCGACCACCAGCGTGAATTCCAGCGTGTTCAATTGCGAATTCAATTGATCGAGTTCTCGCTTCCGAACGCAACACCGCCCGGGAAGCGAGATTCTAGCACTTCAAGGTTTCTTTACAGGAGGGTTGCTGTCACCAACGAGGTCATACACGAACCGAATTTCCACAGGACCATTCGAGCGTGTTCTTTCCAGACGCACAATCTCATAAAGCTGCTTCCCACCAGGCGCCGGCTCAAACGAACGCGAAATCTGCGGCCCGTGACTTCCGCCGATATCCGCAACCAGCCGATAGTCTTCCCAGTGCGCGTCGAATTCCTGATACTTGTCGTCCTTCGCTTTCTGCACTTTGTGGCCGTCGGTATAGAACGCGCGTTGCCGCCCCGAATCATCGGTTAACAAGACCTCGCCATTTTTCGCCTCTGCCGTGTCCTTCATCGCCAGTGTGATTGATCCCGCGGGATTCAGTAATTCCTGCAGTTGCTGGCGGTCATAATCGCCGTCGCTGTTCTTGCTTCCGCCGTTTCTGGGACTGCCGCCGCCATTGCCGCTACCACCGCCGTTGCCGCCTCCGCCGCCGGGGTAAGGCGATCCGATCCCGCCCATGTGAATTCCGGTCCCGTTCCCACCACCGCCTCGCGGATTCGCCGGGTTGTCAGCGTTGGTTCCGCGCGCCTCACGCATCTTGTCCTGCGCGTCGTCGCTCTCATCCACATTGAACTTCCACGATGCAAAGAGTTGCTTCTTATCCGGAACAACCATCTCCGGCTGCACGGCCGGCCCGGATGGCCCCGCGTGCGAATCTCCCGAATCCGCCCCTGGCCGGATCGGCCCGGCAGGGGCCTGCGCCGCAGCACCGCGCGGGAATGTCGCGCACGCGCTACAAAAAATCGCGCCAACGGCGACGCTTCGCGTCAAAGTCCAAATTGCTTTGGCCCTCGAATTCAATGTCCCCGTCGTTCGCATCGTTTTACTCACCCTCGCTGTATCATTCCTCGGCGGAGGCCGAAGCATCGCCCAAGCCCAACCGCAATCGGCAGCACACCTTCACCCTCCTGCCAATACGGATGCATAAAATTCCTGCGGGGATGCAACGCTATACGCCGTCGAGAACCACGCTATTCCCCGGCCGCCGCACTCACACCGCGCGCCTGTACCTTCTGCAGCATTGCCATAAATTCCGCGCGCTTGTTCCCACCCGAGGCAGCGCCCGCATACGCCATGTGAACCAATTGCTGATTCGCCCGCCCGCCGTCATAGACCCAGGGAAACGGATTCACCGCACCGATCGCCCAGTAGAACTCCGCCTGCGCTCCCTGCAAATTCGTCGGCAAATTAAAATGCGCCGACGCTCCCGGAGTGATCGGGCTCAGTCGTTGCGCCGAGAACACGAACCAAGTCATCCCCGGCGACGTGACCCGCTCCATAGGCGCCAGATAAAACTGCGCCGTCATCCCATAAGCCCGCGGCCCATCATTCGTCTGCACAAACGTAATCCCGGAGCTCACCTGCGCACCGAAAAATCCGTCGAGCGTTACGTCATGCCGGCAAGCGTAGGACACCTGCAATACAGGAGGAGCATCGCTGGAACCGCTATTCGGCGCCGGAGCGAAGCTCGCTCGCGTGTTGTTCGCCATCGCCTCATTGATGCAAGTCTCCGACGGCGGGAAAAAATAATAGAACAGGAGGTCAACCATGCTCATTCCCGAGCCGCTGGGCATGTGCATCTGTCCGTCCAGCCAGTTGGCGTCGTGCCCCAGCAGCGGATTATCCGAGGTCGCGAATTGCACGATCGCATTCGCCTGCGCATTTTGAAGCGCCAGAATTCCACCGAGATGAAACGGCGGCGAATAAGGAGCCAGCGCCGCAGGCGCGTCACCCGGTTTGAATTCAGTCCACGCCACCGGTAGCTCCACCGATACGCCGTTGGTGATCCCGTGCTCAATCATCCGCGCCGCGCTCTCACCAGCGGCAGCGCCCGCGGAAGCCTGCGCGCCGGTGGTCCGCGCCATCGTGCCCCAAGCCAGCAGCATTCCCGCCGCTACCACAAATGCCCTCGATCTTTTTCGCCCCAGCTTCATTCGCCCAGTACTCCGCAAGCCTCGTCCCTCATCGAGTGTGCCAGCATCCCGCGCCAAAAAGAAGCCCTTAAGAACATGCAACCGGCCCGGAGTTTGCCCTTCGCTTGGTACAATGGGAGAGACTATGAGAGAGGCACTGTTCGCAGAATTGCAAGAAAGCGTTCGCGACGCGGTTGACCACCCCAAGGGCGCCACGGTGTCGCGGGCAGATCGGTTTAGGCGACCGAAGAAGCTCAAACTCGCCGAGATACGCGGTATCCGCATCAAGTGGGGCGTAAACCAACTGGTTTTCGGCAAACGATTGGGCGGGCGCGAGTGTTCGTGCAGTGCGGGCTTGGGAGCAAGGAAAGCTTCGTCCTCGCGGCATCGCTCTGCAACTACTCAGCATCGCCCAGCACAGCCCTGCAGCGTTTCTCCAGAAGGGTTGATGCTTCGAAACGCCCCAGAGCCCCTACAGACTCTCCGCACGCAAATTCACCGATCCCCAAGGCCGCAAGATGCGAACGAACACACCACCGCCCCCGGGCCACTCGGCCCGGCAGCGATGTTCAAACGTTTTTAGTTTGTCTTAAGCCTTCTTGACGGACTTGCGGCGTCCACGGCGCTTGGTAGGCGGCGTGGCGGGTGGCTCACCCACCAGCTCTGCGGACCAAATTGCAGTAACAAATTTCTTCACACCGTGATCGTCAAAATCAATCGTAGTGCGCTCGGTGTTCGACTCGGTCACCACTCCCATTCCGTACTGCTCGTGACGTATGGACTGCCCTTCGACCAGTGTCTGCACAGCTGCCTCCGTAGATTATGACTTCACAACTCGAAAAATGCACACCGTCGCGACGCGCTTCCGCCCGCCGCAACGTACGACCAGAAGTTTGTCCTGCGCCCGCTTCCGGAAAGGACAGCGGCTGGGTCCGTCCCTTCCAGAACCATTCCACTGCGCCAGCCGCACCGCTAGCTACAACCATGCTCATCTGGGCAAAAAACGAAACACATCCAGCGATCGCGCGGGATTGCCGCCTCGTAGGCCCTGCACCAGCCAGCATCGCACGCGCTGAACAACTGCCCTAACCAGCGCGCCACCGATCGCTACAGCCGCTGCCGCCTAAAACTCAAACTTGGCACTGAAGAATTCGCAGATTTACAGGCCGACCACGTTCTCCGCCTGCAGGCCTTTCGGCCCCTGCTTCACTTCGAATTCTACCGCCTGACCCTCGTTGAGGGACTTGTACCCCTCGGACTGGATCGCGGAGAAATGCACGAAGACATCCTCGCCAGACTGGCGCTGGATAAATCCATAGCCCTTGGCCGCATTAAACCACTTCACTGTACCTTGCTCTCTGCTCACGGAAACTGCTCCTAAATTATTCAGCAG
>Ga0070761_10000829_pt1 | contig 19590 bp, 19 predicted proteins | sample HubBroMetageREF1_FD_66724 | JGI IMG/M metagenome (GOLD analysis project Ga0070761, IMG submission 66724) | Reference soil microbial communities from the Hubbard Brook experimental Forest, New Hampshire, USA - Hubbard Brook CCASE Soil... | ecosystem: Environmental > Terrestrial > Soil >... | reverse complement strand
CGGATCTCCGAAGCAACTGGTGCGTCTCGGGGGACGTCCGCTGCTGCACACCGTCGTCACGCGCGCCGCCGAGATCACTGGCAGCGCCCTCATCGTCGTGCTCGGCGCCGGCGCCGAAGAGCTGGCACCGCTGCTGCGGCACTCCTCAGGCACGCTGGTGATCAATCGCGAGTGGCGCGAGGGGCTGGCCAGCTCGATCCGCGCCGGCATCGCAGCGCTCCCGGCGGCGTGCACGGGCGCGCTGCTGCTGCTCGCCGACCAGCCGGCGGTCACGGCGCACGACCTGCGGCGCCTCGCCGGCACCTGGCGCAAGCAGCCACAGTACATGGCCGCGGCCCTCTACGCCGGCACCGTCGGGGTTCCGGCGATCTTCCCGCGCTCTGTGTTCCCTGAGCTCGCGGCGCTGCGCGGCGACGCCGGCGCGCGGGCGGTGCTGCGGCGTGGCACCGACACGCTGATGCGCGTGCCCATGCCGTCCGCGGCGCTGGACGTCGATACGCCCGAGGATCTGCTGACAATCGAATCGCCGCCCTGAGCGGCCGCGCGGTTTCGACCAGCCAAGGCGCCTGTGTCAGCCGCGACGGCTTGCGGCGGCGAGCAGCCTCTGCGCCTGCAGCAGATGGGGGCGATCGATCATCTGCCCGTCGAGACTCGCGACCCCCGCACCCGCAGTCGCCGCGAACGCCGCCACGACCCGCCGCGCGTGCTCGAGCTCCGCCTCGCTCGGGGTGAAGGCTGCATTGATTGGCGCCACCTGGTCGGGATGGATGGCGAGCTTGCCCGAGAAGCCGTCGCGGCGAGCCTCGCGGAGTGATGCCTCCAGACCCTGCGCATCCCGGAAGTCGACCTGCACCCCGTCGATGGCCTGCACCCCGAGGGCCGCGGCGGCGAGCAGGCACATGGTGCGCGCCAGCTGGAACGTGAACGTGAGCCCGCCGGCAGGCTCGCGGTGCCCGCCGACCCCGAGCGCGGCGCCCAGGTCCTCCGCACCCCAGGTGAGCCCCGCGAGTCGTGTCATGGCGGCGCGCGATTGACCGAGGACCGGCAGATACTGCGGGAGCGACAGCAGCGCCTGCGGCGTCTCGGTCGCGATGACCAGGAGGCGGCTGACGGGAGGCGTGAGGCCGAGGCGTGTCTCGAGCGCGCTGAGGTAGTCCGCCGCCTCGATCACCTCGGCCGGGGCGGAGATCTTCGGCAGCACGATGCCGTCCGGCATGCGCTGTTCGCAGACCGCCTCCAGGTCGGCGCGAAACGCCTCCGCCGTCGGCGCATTGACCCGCACCCACAGCTGCGGCGCAGCCCCCGGAGTGCGTGATCCCACCCGCTGCCCGACCAGCGCCCGCGCCGCCGCCAACCGCTCCGCGGCGACCGAATCCTCGAGGTCGAGAATCACGGCGTCCGCCTGCGAGACCAGCGCCTTGGCCTGCTTGCGCTCGCTGTCTCCCGGTACGAACAGCAGCGAGCGCAGCGGCGCCTGCTCCTCGCTCACGCCGCGGGCCTTTTCAACATCAGCGCCACGCGCCGGCAGGAGGCCACCTCCTCGTCGCGCTGGTTCCAGGCGCGGTGCTCGAACACGACGATGCCCGAGTCCTGGCGCGACTGGCTCACGCGCTTGGCGACGACGGTGGTGGCCGCGCGCAGGGTGTCGCCGATCAGCACCGGCCGGGGAAAGCGCACCTCTTCCCAGCCGAGGTTGCCGACGGTCGTGCCATAGGTCGTGTCGTACACCGACAGCCCCACCAGCAGCCCGAGCGTGAACACGCTGTTAACAATGCGCTGGCCGAACTCGGTGCCGCGCGAATACTCCGCGTCCAGGTGGATGGCCGCCGGGTTCATCGTGAGCGCGCTGAACAGCAGGTTGTCGGTCTCGGTCACGGTACGGCGGACCAGGTGCTCGAAGCGCTGCCCCACCTCGAACTGCTCGAAATAAAGTCCTGCCACGCTCACCCCCCCGCGACGGCACGAGACGGCCCGCGCGCGATCCGCCGCTAGTCTTGCACACGCTCATAACCCCAGAAAGGGGTGCACCAAACAACAGGGTATTTACCGGGCACGGCACCCGGCCCCTATATTCGGGTGCATGTACCGCTACGACGAGCTCGACCAGGCGTTCGTGGAACAGCGGGTGGCGGAATTCCGCGACCAGACGCGCCGCCACCTCGCCGGCGAGCTGAGTGAGGAGGAGTTCCGGCCGCTGCGGCTGCGCAACGGGCTGTACCTGCAGCGGCATGCGCCCATGCTGCGCATCGCCGTGCCATACGGGCTGCTCAGCGCGCGTCAGCTGCGCAAGCTCGCCGACATCACCCGCCGTTACGATCGCGGCTACGGCCACTTCACCACACGCCAGAACCTGCAGCTCAACTGGCCGCGGCTCGCCGACGTCCCCGACATCCTCGCCGAGCTCGCCAGCGTGCAAATGCACGCGATCCAGACCAGCGGCAACTGCGTGCGCAACGTCACCGCCGACCACCTCGCCGGCGTCGCCCCCGACGAGCTCGACGATCCGCGCCCGTACTGCGAGATCATCCGCCAGTGGGCGACCCTGCATCCGGAGTTCACCTACCTGCCGCGCAAGTTCAAGATCGCGGTCAGCGGCTCGCCCGAGGACCGCGCGGCGACCGAGGTGCACGACGTCGGCCTGCAGCTCAGGCGCGATCCGTCGGGGGAGCTCGGCTTCGCAGTCCGCGTCGGCGGCGGCCTCGGACGCGCGCCGATGATCGGACAGCTGATCCGCGAGTTTCTGCCGCTGCCGGAGCTGCTCGCGTACCTCGAGGCGATCCTCAGGGTCTACAACCGCCACGGCCGCCGCGACAACCTCAACAAGGCGCGCATCAAGGTACTGGTCAAGACGCTCGGCGCGGCTCGCTTCCGCGAGCAGGTCGAGGCCGAGTGGCGCATCGGGCGCAGCCACGCGCCGCGTCTGACAGCGGAGGATGTGGCGCGCTTTCGCGCCTGCTTCGCACCGCCGCCTTACGCGGCACTCGAGGATCAGCACGTCACCGCCGGCCGCGAGGCGCGCTTTGTCGCCTGGGACCGCTACAACACCCGCGCGCACCGCGTGCCGGGCTACCGTGCGGTATTCGTATCGCTGAAGGCCCACGGCAGCAACCCGGGCGACATCACCGCCGCGCAGATGGAAGTGGTGGCGGCGCTCGCCGAGCGCCTGAGCTTCGGGCTGGTGCGCACCACTCACAACCAGAACCTGATGCTGGCCGACGTGCCACAGAGCGAGCTCTACGGCCTGTGGCGCGAGCTGGACGCGCACGGCCTCGCCATGCCCAACATCGGCACGCTCACCGACATCATCGCCTGCCCGGGGCTCGACTTCTGCTCACTCGCCAACGCCGGCACCCTGGACGTCGTGCGCGAGATCCAGCAGCGCTTCGATGACCTCGACTACCTCTACGACCTCGGCGACATCGAGATCAAGATGTCGGGATGCATGAACGGCTGCGGCCACCATCACGTCGGACACATCGGCATCCTCGGCGTCGACAAGCACGGGCAGGAGTGGTACCAGCTCACCCTGGGCGGCTCTGCCAACGGCTTCACGGCGCTCGGCGAGGTAATCGGACCGTCGCTGCCGAAACACGAGGTCGCCCCGGCCATCGAGCGCATCGTCGAGGCCTACCGGGCGCTGCGCGCCGACGGCGAGCGCTTCATCGATACCATCCGCCGCCTGGGTGTTGCGCCCTTCACGGACAGCGTCTATGCGCCACATCCTGCGGCGGCGTGAGATCGTCACCGACGACTGGTGCTACGCGGGCGAGACGGCCGTGCCTGACGCCCCGCTCATCGTGCCGCTGGCGGAGCTGCGCGCCGACGCGGCGCGCTGGCGACAGCGGCCCGGCCGGCTGGGAGTGCTGCTCGCACCTGAGGATCCCGTGGAGGAGCTGGCGGACGAGCTGCCGCGGCTCGCTCTGGTGGCCGTGCAGTTCCCCAACGTGGGCGACGGTCGCGGCTACTCGCAGGGCCGCTTGCTGCGCGAGCGGCTGGGTTTCACCGGCGAGCTGCGCGCGGTAGGCGCCGGCGTGCGTCAGGATCGGGTGTACCTGCTGGCGCGCTGCGGCTTCGATACGATCGAGCTGGCTGCGGGTGAGGACCCGGACGCGGCGCTGCGCGCCTGGTCGCGCTACAGCGTCGGCTACCAGCCCGGGGACCCGCAGGTTCCCCTCGCGCGCCAGCGCTTCCTCGCCCCGCCCGCCTAACGCTCGGGCAGCTCGATGTCGGCGAACATCTGCTGCACCTCGGCAGCCGACGCCGCCCGATGCGCCCGGTCGACCAGCCGCCGGTCGAGATGCGGCGCGAGCAGCTGCGCGAAATCGTACATGTAGCGGCGCAGCAGCGTGCCGCGCCGGAACCCGATCCAGGTGGTGTGCGCGGCAAACAGGTGCGAGGCGTCGATGGCCACCAGGTCGGCGTCGGCGGGGTCGACCGCCATGTGCGCGACGATGCCGACGCCGAGCCCGAGCCGCACGTAGGTCTGGATCACGTCGGCGTCGCGCGCCGTGATAGCGACGTTGGGTGTCAGACCGCCTCTGGCAAACGTCTCGTGCAGCGACGATGGGCCCGTGAAACTGAAGGTGTAGGTGATCAGCGGATACGCGGCCAGCGCCCTCAAGCTGAGCTTACCGGCGGCAGCGAGCTCGTGGTCCTTCGGCACGATCACCGTACGGTGCCAGCGGTAGCACGGCAGCAGCGTCAGGTCGCCGTACAGGTGGTCGGACCCCGTGGCGATGGCGCAGTCGATCCGGTCCTGAGCCACCATCTCCGCGATCTGCTCGGAGGTGCCCTGGTGAAGATTCAGGCGTACCTGCGGGTAGCGCGCATGGAATTCACGGATCACACCCGGCAGCACGTAGCGCGCCTGGGTGTGTGTCGTGCCGATCGAAAGGCTCCCCTTGCCCTCGTCGCGCAGCTCCGTCGACAGGTCGCGGATGCTCTGTGCCTCCTGCAGGATGCGCAGCGCCCGCTCGATTACCTGCTGCCCGGCCGGCGTGATGCGCGTCAGATTGCGCCCCTCGCGTACGAAGATCTGGAAGCCGAGCTCGTCCTCGAGCAGCTTGATCTGCTTGCTGACTCCCGGCTGCGAGGTGTGGAGCTTGTGGGCCGCCGCGGTGATGTTGAGACCGCTCTGGGCGACGGCGGCGAGGTAACGCAACTGGTGCAGCTTCATTCAAACATCCCCCGGGTTGCCCGCAAGGCTACCGCTTGAGTGACCGCGCTGTCACCGCTCCATAACCGCCGCGCATCCCTACAGAAGCAACGCTTCCTTCAGCCGGCGGCCCTTGCATCGCTATAGTCGCCGGGGTATGGGAGAGAGGCTGACACTCGAGCTCGCGCGCCAGGTCGATGCGGTGCGCGTGCTGCTCACCGATGCGCTGCGCGAGCACGGCCGGCTGGTCTACTCCAATAGCCTCGGCGCCGAGGCGATGGTGCTGACCGACATCATCTGGTCGCATCTGCCGCAGATCGACGCATTCACGATCGATACCGGGCGCCTGCATGAGGAGACTTACGAGCTCCTCGAGGCGCTGCAGCGCCGCTACCGGCGCAGGCTCCGTGTGGTGTACCCGGACGCAGCGGCGCTCGAGCGGCTGGTCGCGGCCCAGGGCGTCAACGGCTTCTACGACAGCCTGGAAGCACGACTCGAGTGCTGCCGGGTGCGCAAGGTGGAGCCGTTCCGGCGCGCCATCGCCGGCTACCCGGCGTGGGTGACCGGCGTTCGCCGCCAGCAGTCAGGCAGCCGTGCGGCCGGCGCCGTCGTCGCCTGGGACGGCGAATACGGTCTCTACAAGCTGAGCCCGCTGCTCGAGTGGACCGAGGCGCAGGTGTGGCAATACATCCGCGCCCGCGGGCTGCCGTACAATCCGCTGCACGACCGCCATTACCCGAGCATCGGCTGCTCACCCTGCACGCGCGCCACCCAGCCGGGCGAGAGCCGCCGCGCCGGACGCTGGTGGTGGGAGCAACCTGAGTCGCGCGAATGCGGTCTGCATCCGAGAATCCGTCCGCCGGCGCTGCCGGCCTGAGCCCACGGGCAGCGGCCATGGATTATCTGCCGGTTTTCCTGCGACTCGGCGCCGAGCCTGCGGTGGTGGTTGGCGGCGGGCGCGTCGCCGCGCGCAAGGCTGAGTGGCTGGCCCGGGCCGGCGCGCACGTCACGGTGATCGCGCCGGAGCTCCTGCCGGAGCTGCAGGCGCAGGTCGGGCTCGGGCGCCTGCGCCATTGCGCCGCCAGCTTCGCGCCCGAGCACCTGGACGGCGCGGCGCTCGTCGTCGCCGCGACCGACGAGCCGGCGGTGAATCTCGCGGTGTCGGACGCCGCGCGCGTACGCGGCATCCCGGTCAACGTCGTCGACCAGGCTGAGCTCTCCACTTTCATCTTTCCCGCCATCGTCGACCGCTCGCCGCTCATCGTCGCGGTGAGCTCGGCGGGCGCCGCGCCGGTGCTGGCGCGGCGCGTGCGCGAGTCGCTGGAAGCACTGCTGCCGGCGCGGCTCGGGGAGCTCGCCCGCTTCATGGGAGAGCGGCGCCGGCAGGTGCGGCGTGCGCTCGGCGCTCTGGCGCGCCGCGCCTTCTGGGAGAGCGTCGTGAGCGGCCCGGTTGCCGAGCGGCTGCTCTCGGGCGAGGAGGCGGCGGCAGAACAGGCCTTCGCACGCGAGCTGCTCAGCTCGCAGCTCACCAGCGCGCGCGCCGGCGGCGCGGGCCCTCCCGGGGAGGTCTACCTCATCGGCGCCGGTCCCGGCGATCCGGATCTGCTCACGCTGCGCGCGCTGCAGCTGTTGCAGCAGGCGGACGTGATTCTCTACGACCGCCTGGTTCCCGAGGCGATCCTCGAGCGCGCAAGGCGCGATGCCGAGCGGATCTTCGTCGGCAAGGAAGTCGGCGATAGCGGTCAGCAGCAGCGTATCAACGAGCTGCTGGTGCGCCTGGCGCGCCAGGGCAAGCGGGTGGCGCGCCTCAAGGGCGGCGATCCGTTGGTCTTCGGTCGTGGGGGCGAAGAGCTCGAGGTGCTCACCGCCCACGGTATCCCATGGCGCGTCGTTCCCGGAATCACCGCCGCGCTCGGCGCCGCGGCCGCGGCCGGCATGCCCCTCACGCACCGCGGGCTGTCGCAGAGCGTGACGCTGGTGACCGGGCACGCCGATGCCACCCTCGACTGGCGCACGCTCGCGGGCGCCGACCGGACTGTGGTCTTCTACATGGGCGTGAGGCAGCTGCCGCGGATCGTCGCGCGGTTGCGTGCCGCGGGAGCAGCCAGCACGCTGCCGGCGGCGCTGATCGAGCGTGCGTCACTTCCCGGGCAACGCGTGCTGCGCGCCCGGCTCGCCGACATCGCGCTGCTGGCCCGGCGCGAGCGTGCGGCGGCGCCCGCGGTCCTCATCGTCGGGCCGGTGGCGGCATTCGCCGGTGCCGCAGCGCCCGCGGTCCCCGAGGCGGCGCGCGCGTGAGCGTCGTCGATGGCTTCATCGGCGCGGTGGGCAACACGCCGCTCATCCGTCTGGCGCGCGTGAGCGAGGAGACCGGCTGCGAGATCCTCGGCAAGGCGGAGTTCATGAATCCCGGCGGCTCGGTCAAGGACCGGGCCGCACACGCCATCATCGCCGACGCCGAGCGCCGCGGCGCGCTGCCGCCCGGGGGCACGGTGGTCGAAGGCACCGCGGGCAACACCGGCATCGGGCTGGCGCACGTCTGCAACGCGCGCGGTTACCGCTGTGTGATCGTGATGCCGGACAACCAGTCGCCGGAGAAGTACCGGCTGCTCGAGATGCTCGGGGCACAGGTCCACAAGGTGCCCACCGTGCCTTACAGCAATCCCAACCAGTACCAGAAGGTCGCGCAGCGGCTCGCCGCCTCGCTCCCCAACGCGATCTGGTCCAACCAGTTCGACAACACCGCCAACCGCGAGACTCACCTGCAGACCACGGGACCGGAGATCTGGACGCAGACCGTCGGACGCATCGACGCCTTCGTGTCCGCCGCCGGCACCGGCGGCACGCTTGCCGGCGTGGCGCACTACCTCAAATCCCGCCGCCGCGAGATCCGCTGCGTGCTGGCCGACCCGCCGGGAAGCAGCCTGTACGAATACGTCCGCAGCGGCACGCTCAAGGCGACCGGCAGCGGCTCGATCACCGAAGGTATAGGTATCGGCCGCGTGACTGAGAATCTCAACGGCGCACCCATCGACGACGCGGTACACATCGAGGACGGCGAGACCGTCGCGTACGTCTACCGCCTGCTGTACGAGGAGGGGCTGTTACTCGGCAGCACCTCCGGCATCAACCTCGCGGCGAGTGTACGCGTGGCGCGCCAGCTCGGTCCCGGGCACACCGTCGTCACGGTGCTGTGCGACGGCGGCGCCAAGTACCAGTCGCGCCTCTTCAACCGCGAATGGCTCATGCAGAAGGGGCTCGCGCAGTACGCGCCCGCCCCGCCCGCCGGCGCACCGGTCGCCATCAGCGCCGGCCTGGTGGCGTAAGCCCACGGGGTCGTGAGACCCTTGCGCCCGACCTGACAACTGGCGAACAACCGCGCTGTCGAAAAGACCGCGCGCCGCGCCCATGACCGCAAGCCCAAGCTCCGCGGAGCTCGACGCCCTGCTCCTCAGCCTCGACGTCGCCGCCCGCAGCGTCGCTTTCACGCTGCCGCTCGCGGTACTGGCGGCCTGGCTGCTGACGCGCACGCGTTTCCCCGGTCGCACCCTCCTCGACGCGTTCGTGCACCTGCCGCTGGTACTGCCGCCGGTCGCGGTGGGCTACGTGCTGCTGCTGCTGTTCGGCGTGCGCGGCCCGATCGGCGGCTGGCTGCGCGCGCACTTCGGCATCCAGCTCGCATTCACCACCGCGGGCGCGGCGCTCGCCACCGCGGTCATGACCTTTCCGCTCATGGTGCGCGCGATCCGCCTGTCGCTCGAGAACGTCGACCGCGGGCTCGAGGCGGCGGCCACCACCCTCGGCGCGGGACCGCTGGATCGCTTCGCCACCATCACCTTGCCGCTGATGCTGCCGGGGATCCTGGCGGGGGCCGTGACGGCCTTCAGCGCCGGGCTCGGAGAATTCGGCGCGGTGATCACTTTCGCCTCCAACGTGCCAGGAGTCACGCGCACGCTGCCGCTCGCGCTCTACACCGCGATGCAATCGCCCGGGGGCGAGACGCTCGCGCTGCGGCTGGCCGTGCTGTCGTTCGCGCTCGGTCTGAGCGGGCTGCTGGTCGCGGAATTCCTCGTGCGCCGCGTGCGGCGGATGCTGGGCCGCTAGCGTGCTCAGCGTGTCGGTGACCCGGCGGCTCGGGAGCTTCACACTGGCGGCTGCGTTCACCGCGCCGATCCCCGGAGTCACCGCGCTGTTCGGCCGCTCGGGCAGCGGCAAGACGACCCTCGTCAACATCATCGCCGGGCTCCTCGCGCCCGATGAGGGCGAGGTGCAACTCGCAGACACCGTCCTCACCGACACCCGCCGGCATATCGCCGTGCCGGCCCAGCAGCGTCACATCGGCTATGTGTTCCAGGATGCGCGGCTGTTTCCACACCTCACCATCGCCGGTAACCTGCGTTACGGCCTGAAACGCGCCGCGCGGCGCCCGCAGTTCATCGGCTTCGAGGAGGTGGTGGCGCTGCTCGGTCTCGGCGCGTTGCTCGAGCGCCGCCCGCACCGCCTCTCGGGTGGCGAACGCCAGCGCGTCGCGCTCGGCCGCGCGCTCCTGTCCCAGCCGCGGCTGCTGCTGCTCGATGAGCCGCTCGCCGCCCTCGACGCAGCACGTCGCGAGGAGGTGCTGCCGTACCTGGTCGCGCTGCGCGACCGGCTGTCGGTGCCGATGGTCTACGTGAGCCACCAGTTCGAGGAGGTGCTGCGGCTCGCGACCTGGATCGTGCTGCTCGAGTCCGGCCAGGTACTCGCGCATGGCCCGGTGAATGGGATCAGCCTGCGCCCGGAGCTGCGTCGCATCGTGGGGCCTGAGCTCGTCGGCTCGGTGCTGGAAGGCCTGGTCACGCGCGTGGACGCGAGCGGCGGCACCGTCGACCTCGTCATCGGCACCGGCACCGGCACGCTGAAGGTGAGCCTGCGCGAAGTGCCGGTCGGTGCGCGCGTGCGGGTGCAGCTGCTGGCGCGCGACATCATTCTCGCGACGCAGCCTGCCCAGGGGCTGAGCGTGCGCAACGCACTGGCGGGAACGGTGCGGGACATCGCCCCCGACGAAGACGAGAGCGTGCTGGTCAGGATCGACGTCGGCGGCGCCATGGTGCTGGCGCGCATCACACAGGCTGCGCGGCAGGCGCTCCGGCTCGAGCCGGGCGATGCGGTGTGGGCGCTGGTGAAGGCGGTATCGACGCGCGGGCACGCGTTCCAGCTGCCGGCGGCGGCCGCAGGCCTCAGGGGGCGTCCGGAATCGCCTTCTCACTCACCATGGTGAGGACGTCGTAGCTGGCGACGACCTCGCCGTTCTGGTTGGATATCTCGGTGTCCCAGCGCACCTCGCCGTAGCCGGCCTCGAGGCGCAGCGATTTTTCCTTGGCGGTGAGCCGCACCTTGATGCGGTCGCCGGGCTTCACGGGCTTGACGAACCTGAGCGCATCGATCCCGTAGTTGGCGAGCACTGGCCCGTACGGCGGATCGACGAACAGTCCCGCGGCAGCCGACACCAGGAAATAGCCGTGTGCGACCCGCCCGCCGAACAGCGGATTGCGCGCCGCCGCGGCCTCGTCCATGTGCGCGTAGAAGCGGTCGCCCGAGAGCTCCGCGAAGCGCTCGATGTCCGCGATCGTGACCTCGCGCTCGGCCGAATGGAACGTGTCGCCGACGCGCAGCTGTCCGAAGGGCTTGCGGAACGGGTGCACGCCCGGGTCGAGCTCGCGCGCGCCGCGCACCCAGCGGCCGGTGGTCGCGGTGATCACGTCGGGGGTGCCCTGGAGCGCCGTGCGCTGCATGTAATGCAGCACACCGCGGATTCCGCCCATCTCCTCACCCCCGCCCGCGCGCCCCGGGCCGCCGTGCACCAGGTGCGGAAGCGGCGAGCCGTGGCCGGTCGATTCCTTGGCGCAGTGCCGGTTGATCACCACGATGCGCCCGTGGAACGGCGCCAGTCCCAGCGCCAGCTGCGCCGCGACCTCATCGTCCGCAGTCACGATCGAGGCGGCGAGGCTCCCGCCGCCGAGCCGCGCGAGCGCGATCGCTTCCCCGAGGCTCGCGTACGGCAGCAGCGTGCACACCGGCCCGAACGCCTCGACCGAGTGCACCTCCCGGGCCCGGCCGGCGTCGCGGCAGTAAAGCAGCGTCGGGGCCAGGAAGGCGCCGCGCTCGGCATCGGCGCCGACCGGATGGAGCGTACCGGCACCGCCGTACACGACCTCGGCCTCGCCCTTGAGCCGCGCCAGCCGCTCGTTCACCTCACGGCGCTGAGCGAGGGAGGCCACCGGTCCCATGCGCACCTCCTTGCGCCGCGGGTCGCCGACCACGATGTCGCCGAGCGCCGCGCGCAGCGCCTCGATGACCGCATTGACGGCGGTGGCAGGAACCAGCGCCTTGCGGATCGCGGTGCACTTCTGACCGGCCTTCACCGTCATCTCGCGCACCACCTCGCGCACGAACAGCTCGAGCTCGGGCGTGCCCGCCGCCGCATCGGGTCCCAGGATCGAGGAGTTGAGCGAGTCCGTCTCGACCGTGAAGCGCACCGAGTTGGCGATGACGCCGCGGTGCTGCCTGAGCAGCATCGCGGTACTCGCAGAGCCCGTGAACGACACCGCATCCTGGCAGGTGAGGTGATCAAGGAGGTCGCCCACGCCGCCGCAGATGAGCTGTACGGCGCCCTCGGGCAGGATCCCGGACTCGATGATCCGCCGGAATGCCTGCTCGGCGAGGTAGCAGGTCTGGGTGGCGGGCTTGACGATCGCGGGGACGCCAGCGAGCAGCGTCGGGGCCAGCTTCTCCAGCATGCCCCACACGGGAAAGTTGAAGGCGTTGATGTGCACCGCCGCGCCTTCGAGCGGCACGCACAGGTGCTGGCCGACGAAGCTGCCCTGCTTCGACAACGCCTCCACCGGCCCCTCGACGTACACGTGGCCGTCGGGCAGCTCGCGCTTGCCCTTGCTCGCGTACACGAACAGCGTGCCGAAGCCGCCGTCGATGTCGATCCAGGAATCGCCGCGTGTCGCGCCGGTCGAGTACGACACCCCGTAGAGCTCGTCCTTGTGCTCACCGAGGCGCTGCGCCAGCGCCTTGAGGAGCGCGGCGCGCTGGTGGAATGTAAGGCGGCGCAGGTTCGGACCGCCGACCTCGCGCGCGTAATTGAGCATTGCCCGCGAATCGAGTCCGTCGGCATTGGCGTGCGCCACCACCTCGCCGGTGGTGGCATCGCGCAGCGCGACGCCGCTGCCGCTCCCGGACGTCCATTTGCCGGCGACGAAGCTCTGCAGCTCCATGTCCCTCACTCCTTCACCACCTGTCCGTCGATGCGATACGAACGGCCGCGGAACAGCGCCACCCGCTCGCCGCGCTGATTCACGACCGTGATCTCGTAGATGCCGTTGCGCCGGGTGCGCCACAGCTCGACAGCCTCCGCGCTGAGCTCATCGCCCTCGCGCGCCGCCGCCAGAAAGTCGATGGCGGCCGCGGCCGCCACCGTGCTGTCGTTGTAGGAATTGCAGGCGAAGGCGAAGGCGCTGTCGGCGAGCGCAAACACCAGGCCGCCGTGACACACCTGGTGGCCGTTCAGCATATCCGCCCGCACGGTCATGGCGACCCGTGCGCGGCCCGGGCGCACCTCGAGCAGCCGCATGCCGAGTCCGTGCGAGGCGCGATCGCGCTCGAACAGCCCGTGTGCCGCCCGCTCCGCCAGGCGCTGCGCGTCGCTCGAGCCCGTCTCACTCATGGCATACCCCGCGCCATCTCACTGCCTCACTGCCCGGTGAATCTGGGCGTGCGCTTCTCGGCGAACGCGCGCACGCCCTCGGCGTAGTCGGCCGTGCGGCCGAGCTCGCCCTGGTAGTCGCGCTCGACGTCGAGCTGCTCGGCGAGCGTGCGCCCCCAGCTCTCGTAGATCGCCTGCTTGGTGCGCGCGAGTCCCCGGGTCGGCGCGGCCGCCAGCTGCCGCGCGAGCGCCTCGACCACGGCGCCGAGCTCGCCGTCCTCGACGCAGCGCCAGATGAGTCCCCAGGAGGCCGCCTGCTCGGCTGACAGCTTGTCCCCGAGTAATGCGAGCCCGAGTGCGCGTGCCGTGCCGGCTAGCCGCGGCAAAAACCACGTGCCCCCCGAATCAGGCACCAGTCCGAGTTTTACGAACGCCTGCACGAAGCTCGCCGAGCGCGCCGCCACTACCAGGTCGCAAGCGAGCGCGAGGTTCGCGCCGGCGCCGGCGGCCACGCCGTTCACCGCGGCGATCACCGGCAGCGGCAGTGCGCGCAGTGCCAGCACCAGCGGCTTGTAGTTCCTCTCGATCGACTCGCCGAGGTCCGGCGCGCCGCCGCCCGGTGCCACCGCGCGGTCGTTGAGATCCTGTCCCGCGCAGAAGCCGCGGCCCGCTCCGGTGATGACCAGCACGCGTGCGCCGCGCAGCTCCGGCGTGGCGAGCGCGGCGCGCACCTCGGCGTGCATCTCGGTGTTGAAGCTGTTGAGACGCTCCGGCCGGTTGAGCGTGAGGCGCGCGATGCCCTCGGCCGCTTCGAACACAATGCTCTGGTAACTCACAGCGATTCCTTCAGCGCTCACTTGGCGTCGTAGTCCAGCTCGAGCTGCTGGGTCTTCACCCGCGACTGGCACGCAAGCACGTAGCCTTCGGCGAGCTCCCAGTCCTCGAGCGCATAGTTCTGATCCATCACCACTTCCCCGCGCACCACCTTGGTACGGCAGGTCGAGCACACGCCCGCGCGGCACGAGAACGGCAGCTCGACTCCGGCGCGCGCCGCGGCCTCCAGCACCGTCTCGTCGTCCATCTTCATGGCAAACGAGCGCTGCCGGCCGTCCATGTGCACGATCACCTCGGCGGTCCCGGGGGCCGGCGCGGCGGCGGCCGGCTGGGCACCGCGCTCGGAGCTCCGGGAGGCGGCCGCCTCGGGCGCAGCGTCCGCGCCGGTGGTCGCGACCGTGAAATGCTCGACGTGCACGCGCCCAGCGTCCACGCCGAGCTCGCGCAGCGTCGCGCTCACCTGCTCGATCATGTCCCCGGGCCCGCACACGAAAAACTCCGCGACCTGATTCGGCCGGAACAGCCCGGCAGCAAACTGCCGCACACGCGCCGGGTCGATCCGCCCGTTGTACAGCTCGACCTCCTGCGGCTCGCGGCTCATCACGAAGTGCAGCGACAGTCGGGCGAGGTACCGGTCCTTGAGCCCCTGCAGCTCCTCGAGGCACATGGTGCGGCCGGTGCCGGTGTTGCCGTAGAACACGATGACGCGGGTGTCCGGCTGCGCCAGCAGCGCGCGCGCCACCGATACCACCGGCGTGATGCCGCAGCCGGCGGCGAACGCCACGTAGGTGCCACCGGGGGTGCCACCGGGCGCGGCGCGGCGCGGCGTGAAGCTGCCGTTGGGCGGCAGGACCTCGAGCGCATCGCCGGCGCGCAACTGCTCGGCCAGGTAGCGCGACATACGGCCTGAGGCGTGCACCCGCGGCACGATCCGCAGCGGCCACTCGCCCGGCGCATTCACCAGCGAGTAGGTGCGACGCGTCTCCTCGCCGTCGATCCCGACGCGCACCACCACGTGCTGTCCCGGGCTGCCGAGGTACTCGGCGTGCAGCTCGGGGGAAACCTCGAGCGCAATGGCGAGCGCGTCTTCCGCGTCCGGTCGCACCTCTGCAACGCGCAATGAATGAAACCGCAGCATGTTTGGGCGCGCGACCTACACGGCTAGATGCACTTGAAGGCGTCGAAGGGCTCGAGGCATGCGCTGCAGCGGTAGTGCGCCTTGCACGGTGTCGAGCCGAACTCGCTCACGCGCTCGGTGGCACCGCTCCCGCAGCGCGGACAGCACACCGGCTGCGGCGACGGCGGCGCAATACCGAAGGCTGCGAGCTTGCGCTGTCCCGCCTCCGTCACCCAGTCGCTGCTCCACGGTGGCGACAGCACCGCCTCGAGCGCGGCATCCGCGTAACCCGCTTGATCCAGCGTGTCGCGCACTGCGATACGGATCGCCTCGGTTGCCGGACAGGCGAGATAGGTCGGGGTGATGCCGACGTGCAGGCGGCCGTCGGCCTGGCGGCGCACGTAGCGCACGATGCCGAGATCGAGGATGCTCACCACGGGAATCTCGGGGTCGGGCACCGCACCGAGCAGCCTCCAGATGCGCGCTTCCTCACCGCCGCTCACCAGCGAGCACCCGGATAGCTGCGCGGCACGTGCTGCATCTCCGTCAGCAGGTGCCCGAGGTGCTCGGTGTGCACGCCGCGCTTGCCGTGCCAGGCGTAAGGCTGATGCGCGGGGCGCGCGAGCGTGGCTTCATGGAGAACCTCGTCGATGCGCGCGGACCAGCGCTGCCCCTGCGACTCGAGCCGCGGGGCGATTCCGGCCGCGCTGATCTCGGCCTCGACCTCATCGGCAGCGAACAGCTCGCCGGTGAAACGCCACAGCGACTCGAGGCCCTGCTGTGCGCGCCTATGGCTCTCATCCGTGCCATCGCCGAGTCGCACCAGCCAGCCGCTGCTGAAGCGGTAGTGGTAGCGCGTCTCCTTGAGAGCCTTGGCGGCGATGGCCGCGAGCCGCGTGTCGGTGGAGCTCGCGAGCCCCTCGTAGATCTCGAGCTGCCAGGCATCGAGCAGCACCTGGCGGACGATCGTCAAACCGAAGTCCCCGTTCGGCTGCTCGGCGAGCGCCAGGTTGGCGAACTGCGGCGCATCGCGCCCATAGGCGAGCGCGTCCTCGTCGCGCCCGCGGCCTTCGAGCTCGCCGGCGTAGGTGAGAAACAGCCGCGCCTGGCCGATCAGATCGAGCGCGAGGTTGGCGAGTCCCAGATCCTCCTCGAGCGCCGGCGCGTGTCCGATCCACTCGCCCAGGCGCTGGCCGAGCACCAGGCTCGTATCGCCGAGCCTGAGCACGTAGCGAAACAGCGCCGCGGTGAGCCCGGCCGGGTGGCGCCGAGGGGGCGTGACCGCCGCGTTCACAGGTTCTTGACCTCCTCCGGAATGGCGTAGAACGTCGGGTGGCGGTACACCTTGTCGCGCGCCGGCTCGAACAGCGCGTCCGCCTCCTCCGGGTCCGAGGCGATGATGTCCGCCGAGCGAATGACCCACAGGCTCACGCCCTCCTGGCGCCGCGTATAGACGTCGCGCGCGTGCTCGATCGCCATGCGCGCATCCGCCGCGTGCAGGCTGCCGACATGCTTGTGCTCGAGGCCCGAGCGCGAGCGGATGAAAACTTCGAACAGCGGCCAGTCACCGCCTGCCGCTGCCGATTCCGGCTGTGTCATGGTTGCCTCGCGCCCGTTGCCTGCTTCGCCGCTTGTTTCTGCGCATGAGCCGACGCCGCCGCGCGCACCCACTCGCCGGCCGCGTCGGCGTCGCGGCGCGCCTGCAGGCGCTCGCGGTTGCAGGGCCCGTTGCCTTTGAGCACTTCGTAGAACTCGCTCCAGTCGATCGCTCCTATACGGAAATGCTCGCCGGCCTCGTCCCAGCGCAGCTCGGGGTCCGGCACCCGCAGGCCGAGGAACTGGGCCTGCGGCACCGTGATGTCGATGAACTTCTGCCGCAGCTCGTCGTTGCTGAAGCGCTTGATCTTCCAGCGCATCGATTGCGCGGTGTGCTTCGAGTCGGCATCGCTCGGGCCGAACATCATGATCGACGGCCACCACCAGCGGTCGAGCGCGTCCTGGGCCATGGCGCGCTGCTCGCCAGTGCCGCCGGCGAGCGTCAGCATGATCTCGAACCCCTGGCGCTGGTGAAAGCTCTCCTCCTTGCAGATGCGCACCATGGCGCGCGCATACGGCCCGTACGAGCAGCGGCAGATCGGTATCTGATTCATGATCGCGGCGCCGTCGACCAGCCAGCCGATCGCGCCCACGTCCGCCCAGGTGAGGGTCGGGTAGTTGAAGATGCTCGAGTACTTCGCCGTGCCGGACAGCAGCTGCTGCACCATCTGCGCCCGCGAGATGCCGAGCGTCTCCGCGGCGCTGTAGAGATACATGCCGTGGCCGCCTTCGTCCTGCACCTTGGCGATCAGCACCGCCTTGCGCTTGAGGCTCGGCGCGCGCGTGATCCAGTTGCCCTCCGGGAGCATGCCGACGATCTCCGAGTGGGCGTGCTGCGAGATCTGGCGGATGAGCGTCTGACGGTAGGCGTCGGGCATCCAGTCCTTGGGCTCGATCTTCTCATCGGCGTCGATACGCGCCTGAAAGCGCTGTCCGGCCGCGTCACCGGCTGCGGCGGAAACCGGCTCCTTGCCGTGCGTGTCGAGCGCCTGCGTGTACATCAGAACCTCCGGGCCGGCATGGCCCGCACCGAAACACAATGATACAAGACCCCTGGGAGCGGTGAGCCGCTCACGGCCGCGGCGCTCATGGCGTGCCGCGCCGGTCGAGCACGTGCCGCGCCTTGCCGGCCGAGCGCTCGATCGAGCCGGGATCGCCGACCACCACCTCGGTGGAAATGCCGACGCTCGACTTGATGCTGCCGGAGAGCTCCGCCGCGAGATGCCTGCGCAACGCCGCATCGCCGGCCGCGCTCTCCACGCACTCCACCCGCACGGTCAGCTGATCGAGGTGCCGGGCGCGAGTCAGCTCGAGCTGATAATGCGGCGCCAGGCCCACGAGCTTCAGCAGCAGTTCCTCGATCTGACTCGGGAACACGTTCACGCCGCGCACGATGAGCATGTCGTCCGAGCGGCCGGTGATCCGCGCCATGCGCCGCATCGGCCGCGCGGTCGGCGGCAGGAGCGTCGTCAGGTCCCGCGTGCGGTAACGGATCACCGGCAGAGCCTCTTTGGTGAGCGAGGTGAGCACCAGCTCACCCGGTGCACCGTCCGGCAACGGCGCGCCGGTCTCGGGATCGACGATCTCCGGATAGAAATGATCCTCCCAGATCACCGGGCCGTCCTTGGTCTCGAGGCACTCGCTCGCGACTCCCGGGCCCATCACTTCCGACAGTCCGTAGATATCGAGCGCGTCGAGCCCGGTGCGGTTCTCGATCTCATCGCGCAGCGCTTCGGTCCAGGGCTCGGCACCGAAGATCCCGACGCGCAGCGAGCTGCTGCGCGGATCGAGCCCCTGGCGCACGAACTCCTCGACGATGGCCAGCATGTAGGACGGTGTGACCATGATGATGTCGGGTTGGAAGTCACGAATCAGCTGCACCTGCCGGGCGGTGTGACCGCCCGACACCGGCACCACCGTGCACCCCAGCCGCTCCGCACCGTAGTGCGCTCCGAGGCCGCCGGTGAACAGGCCGTAGCCGTAGGCGATGTGCACGACGTCGCCGGCACGGCCGCCGGCCGCGCGGATCGAGCGGGCGACGAGCCCCGCCCAGGTCTCGAGATCGCGCCGCGTATAGCCGACCACCGTCGGCGTGCCCGTGGTGCCGCTCGAGGCGTGCACGCGCACCACCTGCGTGCGCGGTACGGCGAAGCTGCCGAACGGATAGCCGGCGCGCAGGTCGTCCTTGTCCGTGAACGGAAAGTGCGCGAGATCCGCCCAGCTGCGCAGGTCGCCGGGTTGCACGCCGGCGCGCTGGCACTTGTGGCGATAGCGCACGACATTCTCAAAAGCGTGGCGCACCGACCATTGCAGCCGTTGCCACTGCAGCGCGCGCAACTCGTCCGGGCTGGCGCGCTCGATGGGCTCGAGCTCATCTCGCGCGGCGTGTCGCAACACAAGCGGCGCCGTCTGGCCGTTACACCGGCCAGTCACTCAACCGGCCGACGAAAATCTGCATGAAACGGTTCGCCTGGTGGCCGTCCATCACCCGGTGATCGAGGGTGAGCGTGACGTAGCAGCGCGGCTGCACCACGATCTTCTCCTCGTCGCCCTCTGCCACCGCCACCGGACGCTTCTCGAGCTTGCCGATGCCGAGGATCGCCGATTGCGGCTGGTTGATGATGATGGGAGCGGCGATGAGGCTGCCGCTCACGCCGTGATTGGAGATCGTGAACGTGCCGCCGCGCACGTCGGCGGGCGTGAGCTTGCCCGTGCGCGCACGCGTCACGAGCTCATCGAGACCCTGCGCGATCCCGAACAGGTCGCGCGAGCCGGCGCCCCGCAGCACCGGCACGACCAGGCCCGTGCCTTCGACCGCGGTCGCGATCCCGATGTGAATGTCGGTGTAGATCTCGAGCGCCGCGTCCGTCCAGCGGCTGTTCGCCTCGGGCACCGCGCGGATGGCCGCGACCGCCGCCGCCACGAAGTACGCAGTCAGGGTGAGCGGCGCCCCGCGTCGCGCAAACTCCTCGCGGTGACGCGCGCGGTCGGCGAGCACTGCGCTCATATCCGCGTCGAACACGGTGGTCACGTGCGGGGCGCTGTGCAGCAGGCTCTGCACCATGTGCTCGGCGATGCGCTTGCGCACCGCGCTGTGGGGCACGCTGCGGCTGGCCGCCGCCGGCACCGCGGGCGCTGCCGCCGCAACAGGGCCGGCGCCGGCCGCGGGCGCCGTGACGGAGGCACTCGCCCCGCCCG
>Ga0070761_10000828_pt1 | contig 19590 bp, 16 predicted proteins | sample HubBroMetageREF1_FD_66724 | JGI IMG/M metagenome (GOLD analysis project Ga0070761, IMG submission 66724) | Reference soil microbial communities from the Hubbard Brook experimental Forest, New Hampshire, USA - Hubbard Brook CCASE Soil... | ecosystem: Environmental > Terrestrial > Soil >... | reverse complement strand
TTCAGGTCCCCAACCAGGTGATCAACAAGATCGACATGCTCTTCGACATCGATAATTCCGCGTCGATGGGCGACAAGCAGGTTTATCTCATCCAAGCGATTCCGGATCTCATCGACGGTTTGGTCAATCCGAACTGCATCGACAACGCGACGGGCGCCGTCGTGGGCAAGTCGATGCAGGGCACGGGCTGCGCGCAAGGCAGCGCGCCGGAGTTTCCGGCCGTCAAAGACATGCACATCGGGATCGTCAGCTCGTCGCTCGGGCCACGCCTCAGTGAGATCGACCCCACGCTTGTGACCGGCGTGTGCAACGACCCCCAGCAGGCGCAGGCGCCGTTTGGCGGCGTCAACGCGCACATGGACGACCATGCGCATCTCCTCAGTCGGTCGCTGACCGGAGTGGCGCCAGCCCTCGTCGAGGGGGCCGTCGCCGACGCTGCGTCAGGGTTCCTGTATTGGTATCCCGAGGCCGCCAACATGATGGGGACCATGGTGGGGATCAATGGGCCTGCCACCGGACCCGCCACCCCCATTCAGACCGCTGGGGCGCCGGGGGTCCCTATGACCTTGGAAGGAGATTTCGGCAGCCTCGTTTCGGGCGTCGGCGTCTTCGGCTGCGGCATCGAGTCGCAGATGGAGAGCTGGTACCGATTTTTGGTCCAGCCCGACCCGTACGAAACTCTCGGGCTCAATATGACGGTCCCTCCCGTGAGCGGCCAGCACCCCGCGCAATGGCAGGGCGTCGATTCGACGATCATTCAAGAGCGCCACGACTTCTTGCGTCCCGATTCGCTGGTTGCGGTCGTCGTGCTCTCCGACGAGAACGACTCCGAAATTGACGTCCGGTCCCTCGGGGGGCTCGGTTACTTCTTCATGCGAACGACCTTTGCGCCTCCGCACGGAACCTCGGCGTGTGCGGGCACCCCGGCGCAGATCGCGAGCCCAGCGTGCGCCTCCTGCTCGCCCGGCAACACCGACCCGGCGTGCGTGGCGACACCCCCGGCCACGGGCGTCGCCACCTACAGCGCGATAAACGACTGGGGGTATGACCCCAACCTGCGCCACGTGCATATGCGCCAGAAGTACGGAATCGACCCGCAGTTCCCCGTCGAGCGCTACTTCTACGGCCTCACCTCGGCGGTCGTTCCAGACCGGACGCACGAGTACCCCGCGGGGGCCACCGGCTACTCCGGGTTCGGCCCCAACATGACCTGCACGAACCCGCTGTATGCGGCTTCACTCCCTACGCAGGCAGACCTTTCCGCGACGATTGCGACGGCGACGCCGGTTTCCGCAGCAGACGCAAAGACGCTTTGCAGCTTGCCCACCGGGACGCGCACCTCCGACAAGGTGTTTTTTGCGCACATCGGGGGCGTGCCCCACCAGCTCTTGCACTTCCAGGCGGGCAACCCTGTGGGGAGCACGCTGTCCCCCGCCGATTGGGTGAAGATCCTCGGGACGAACCCCGAGATTTACAACTACAACGGCATCGACCCGCACATGTACGAGTCGTACACGCCCCGGCTGCCCGGACAGGCCGAGACGCTGGTCAATCCACCGACGTTCGACTCGAGCGGCACCAACCCCTTGGAACCCACGGCCGCCCCAAGCACCGGTCCCGGCTCGGACCCGATCAACGGGCGAGAATGGATCACCGACGTGCCGGTGAGCATGCATCGTCTCGAGGTCGATCGCCAGTTCGCGTGCATCTTCCCGCTCACCACGCCGCGCGATTGCACCCTGCCGGTCAACGGTTATGCCTGCGACTGTCCGATGACACCCCTGACGCACGATCAGACGCCGCCCGTTTGCAGCGACACGACGCCGACGATGCAAGTCGCGGCCAAAGCGTATCCGACGGTGCGGGAGCTTCTCGTTGCCAAGATGATGGGCGTTCAAGGCATCGTGTCGTCGATCTGTCCGACGGACGTCACAGACAACGCGGCCGGCAACGACCCCAACTATGGCTATCGTCCCGCGGTCGCGGCGATCATCGACCGCCTCAAGGCCGCGCTCAGCAACGCCTGTCTGCCCCAGAAGCTCACCCCGTTGGCGGACGGATCGGTGCAGTGCCTGATCCTGGTTACGCTGCCCGGAACGGGCGGCTCCTGCACGAACCCGACGTGTCCCGCAGGCATGGGCCTGCAGGTGCCCACGGACTCGGCCGTGCTCGCCCAGTTCTGCGCGAACGCGGAAGCCAATTACGTGGGCGAGAAGGGCGCGCCGGGGGACCCTGCGCTTCAGTCGGTTTGCCAGTTGACCCAGCTCGTCAAGGGCACGGCCCCGGCCACCGACTTCGACGCGAACGGCTCTTGCGACATCTCGCTCGACAAGGGTTGGTGCTACGTCGAGGGAGCCGGCGCCAACGGATGCTCGCAGGCGATCGTGTTCGCGCAGGACTCGCCTCCCGCGGGCTCGGTGACGAACCTGTCGTGTATCGAGTCGAACGTGACCGTCGTCGGCGGCGACAGCGGTCCGTAGTCGACGGGGCCGAAGAAGGCTCGGCGCGGTCCTGTCGGGCCGCGCCGGGAGCTTTTGCGGTATAACGACGACGCGAGGATGCCCACCGGCAGGAAGACGATCCTGATCGTCGATGACGAGCCGAACATCGTCCTCGGGCTGCGTGACGCGCTCGAGTTCGAGGGGTTCCGCGTCATCTCGGCGGGGCGGGGGCAGGAAGGCGTGTCTCTCGCGCGCAGCGAGGCACCGGACGCCATCGTCCTCGACCTGATGCTCCCGGACATGAACGGTTATGCCGTGTGCCAAGAGCTCCGGCGCACCAGCCCGCACGTGCCGATCGTGATGCTGACGGCTCGCTCGCAGGAGACCGACAAGATTCGGGGCCTCGACGCGGGAGCCGACGACTACGTCACCAAGCCCTTCAGCGTCAACGAGCTCATCGCGCGCGTGCGGGCGATCTTTCGCCGGACCACGCTGGGGCCCGCGAGCGTGCAGGAGACCCTCGAAATCGGCCACGCATCCGTAAACCTCACTTCACAAACGGTGGTCGCCAACGGCAGCGAGCAGCTGCTCTCGTTCTACGAGGTGGAGCTCCTTCGCGTGCTCGCGGAGCGGATAGGACAGCCGGTGAGCCGCGATGAAATTCTCTCGCGCGTCTGGGGTCTCGAGGCTTCGTCGACCAATCGCACGGTCGACAATTTCATCGTCAAGCTGCGGAAGAAAATCGAAAAGAGCCCCGAGAAGCCGCAGCACATCCTGACCGTCTACGGTCTCGGCTACAAGCTGGTGAAGTAAGCGGCCGGCGCTTGGGGCTGCGCACGAAGCGACTTGGCCTATTTCGCGACGAAGACGACGTCGAGCCGTTCGTTTCGCGCGCGCGATCGCGGGTCCGTCGGGTCGGCCACCGGGGCCCGCGTCCCGGCCAGCTCCTGCGCGAGGTTCGAGCCGTTCGCGCCCGCCGCGACGAGAGCTTTCACGGCCGCCTTCGCTCGCTGCGCGTCGGCGTCGCTCGGCTGCGGCGTGGCATCGTGAACGACCACTTGCAGGCCGAAGGCGGGATGGGCGGACGCGACTTGTCCCAAGTCCGCGAGGCGATGGGCCGCGTCGTCCGTGAGCTGCACCCCGCGGTACGCGCCGCGCAGCGTCACCACGACCCCCCGCTCATCCATGTGCGGACTCCACGAACCTGCCGCGGAGAGCTCGGAGAAAAGCCGGTCGGCGAGCGCGACATCGTCGCCCGTGGCCCTCCGGGCGCGGACCAGCACGTCGAGGCAATCGGCCCGACATTGGCCCGCGGTGTCGATCGGAGCCGGTCGCGCCGTGCCCTCCCCTCGCGGCGCATTGACAGAGAGCGCCGTCTCGGCGACCGCGAGACCGTCGGCCTTTTCCGAGACCAAGCGCGCCGCGCTGCAGAGCAGGCGTGCCTCCATGAGGAGAGCCGCGGCCGCGACGCGACGCGCCGCCTCGCGCTCGGGTGACGTCGGTCGGCTCGGCGCCGTCTGGAGACGCTGCTCGTCGAGCTGCAGCACCTTCTCGAGATCCGCGACGTCCGCCTCGAGCCGGGCGCGCGACGAAACGAGGGATTGAAGCCGCGCGGTCGCATCATCGAGAGCGCCTTGTGCGGACGCGATCTCGAGGGTCGCGCGTGCGCTTCGCGCGCTCGCCATCGCGCCCGCGTACGCGGCCGTCGCCCGCTCCGCCCGAAGCGTGGCGGCGACGTCATCCCCCGCCATGTGGGCCTTGTACGCCTCGACCCGCGCTTGTTCCGCGCGGGCGTAGAGATCCGGCGCCAGCTCCGCGCTACCGGTGACGCCCTGGCTCGCCCGCATCCGATCGACCTCATCGAGCGCCGGCAACGGCAACTGGGACGCGCACCCCGCAAACGCTAGCGCCAGCGCGAGCCACGCGACGCTCTCGGTGCGAATCACGGCGCACCCGCCTCGGACAGCGCGGCAGGGTTCGCCGGTGCGCCGCCCGGCCGCGCGGCCGGGGCTCGTTCGCCCTCGTGCACCTCGACCGCGACTCGCGGGGCTCCACCGTCCTGCCGTGCGGCCTCGACTTGAGCGCGTAAGCGGCCGGTTCGCGCAATGACGTCTTCGACGATCTCACGAGTCTTGGCGACCTGCGCCTGCGTCTCCAAGGCCTTTTTGCGAAGGTCGTTGGCGCGCGCTTCGGCCTTTGCGGCGCGGAGCAGCTCGCGCCCCGTTTCGGCCCATTGACGCGCCAACGCGTCCGCCTCGAGCGCGTGGGCCTCGTCGCCCGCGGCGCGCATTCGAGCTCCCCGCTCGAGCGCGTCTTGGGCTCGTTCGAGGAAATCTGCGACGACTCCATGATATTCCGGCTCGCGGCTTATCTCGTCGAGGACGGCCTGCGCTGCGGTGCGATCGCCCGGCGCGGCCAACGCGACCACGACCACCGTCAGCAGGCACCCGAGCGCTGCACCTGCGCTCCACGCACCTCCGCGCCCGCGCCGCACCGTCCACTTCATGCGTCCTCGAATGCCGTGGCGCTAGGCCTTTGTCAACTTGCCTTGCCGCCCGAACCGACGAGTCAACTCTCGGCCCAGTAAGGCAAAGCCACCGCGCCCACCGTTTCCTCGACGTCGGCGCGAAGCTCGAAATCGACGATGCGCGGAGCCACAGCCCGTAGAAGTGCCCGCGCCTTCGGTGAGGTGAGCCATACGGAGACGCCGACGAGCGCGCCGGCCACGTTGGGATCGGGGGAGACGAGCAACTCCTCGAGGTGACGCGCCAGGCTCGAAAGAGGCGCGCCCCGCGCGCACATCGCATAGACGAGCTCCGCGCGATGGGCGGGCATCGACGATTCGAGAATCGCCGCGAGCCGTCGATCGCGCGGACTGAGAGCCGGGTCGGACTCGAGCAGCGCGATCGCGGCGTCGACCGCCGAGGCTCCGCCCCGAGCGCGCGAGCCCAGCGTAGCCTCTAGCGCGGGCCGAATCGCCGAGGCACCTCGCCACGCCCGCGCCGCCACGGCAAAAATGGGGCGCTCGGGGTGCGCGAGCGCCGCGACCGCCCAGGCATCGTCGAGAGCGCCCGCCGCGCGCAGGTGCCGCGCACACTCGACGGCTGCTTCGGCCGCCTCGGGCTCGCTCACGGCGACCTCCAGGATGCGGTGCGCGATCACCCGCGCGGCGGGAGCGCCTCGCTCGAGCGCGACCGCAGATGCGTAGCGTAGCCGCACCCAGTCGCGCTCCGCGAGCGACATCGCCATCTCGGAGGCCAGGCGGACGTCGATGCCCCGATCCGGCCACGCGACCAAGAGAGCGCGCGCCTCCATCGATCCAAAATCGTCGTCCAACGCCAACGCAAGAATGCGATCGACGAGCTCGATCGGCGCCCCGAGGCGGGCGAGCACCCGCATGGCGTCGTCGACCCGGCCGGTGTCTTCCGAAGCCACGTGCTTGGCGGCGAGCGCGCGCACGCACGCAGCGCCTTCCGACGAAATGGCTCCTCGCTCGATCAGATCGCCGAGCCGACGCATCCAACCGAAGCTCTCCGGCTCGGGAAAGCGCGCGGCCAGCGCGCAAAGCCCCTCGACGCCACGCGCGCCAAAGCGCGTCACGAGCGTCACGGCCCATCCCTCACCTTCCGGCCCGAACCGCGGCTCTTGGGATTCGGCGTCATCGCCCGCGAGCTGCAGCAAGAGAACGAGCGCCTCCGGATCCGGAGCCTCGGTGAGAAGGGCTCGCGCCATCGCCGCGCGCGCGTCGGGAATTCGGCCCTGCATGACCGCCAGCCGCGCGATGAAGCGCTCGCTGGGTGGACCGCGCAGCAGTGCGACGCCCGGCAAGTCCTCCAGCGCGACCGGGCACGTGCGGCCGAAGCGATCCAGCCACTGGGCTCGCGCGGCGTCGCGCACCGAGAAGACCGGATCCCCGGCGGCGAGCCGAAGACGCGGCTCGGCGAGCTCGGTCGGCAGCCGACGCAGAGCCGGGAGCGCGCGCGTGCGTTCGTGAGCGCGCGCGCACTTGAGCCAGTGGTCGACCATCACGGCAGCGGTCGCCGGGAAAGAAACGGCCAACGCCTCGGTGGCCCACGCCGCATCGAGCCAAAGCGTGTCGTGCTCTGCATCGATGAGGTCGAGAAGAGCCACTTCGGCCTGGTTGGGCTGAACATGCTCGAGCGCAGTGATCAAGGCCTCGGCGAGAAGCCTCTCGTCTTCCTCCTGCTCCTCGAGCTCGAGGCCGTCGGGCAGCGGATGGGCGACCAGATCACGCAGCACGGCCACCACGTCGCCTTCCGTGACCGCCACGGGATCCGCGGCCGCGAGCGCGTGCAGGGCGCGCGCTCGAACGGCAAAGCTCGGGAGCCCGAGCGCCCTGCGGAGCGCCAATGTAGCCCCATGCGGCGATTTCGCGTGCCGCAGGATGTCGATCGTCAAGGCCCGCGACGCATGACTCGTCGCCGCGTCGAGCACGTCGGCGAGCCGGGCGACGAGCAACCCATCGTCCACGATCTCGGCGGCATCCTCGTCGGAAAGAATGCCCTCGGCCATCGTGCGGTCGCCGGCTTGCGCGACTTCGACGAGCAGATCCGCGACCTCTGGATGAGCGAGCGGTATGAGCTCGGCCACCGCCGCCGCCCGGTCGCGCTGCCGGCGCGTCATCCGCGCGCCGTGACGCACCGCGAGGCGAAGTATTCGGACGGCTTCTGCCGGATGCGCCTCCATCCCGACGACGTCGGTCCCCATGCGATCCGCGCGCGAAAGCAAGCGCTTGGTGGCCGCCACGCTGGCCTCGACGTCCGCGAGCGCCCAAGCGCTCGTGACCGCGACGGCCAGCTCGCTGCAGAGCGATCGCCCTCGCTGGGCCGTGGGCTCGGTCTCGAGCGACGCGCTGGGACCCGATGGCGGAGCCAGCTCGCCGTACGCCGCTTGCTCCTCGCGAGCCCAGCGGAGCCTTTCTGCGACGTCGACCGTCCCCCCCGGGGGCGCAAAGCACCACGCGAAGTGCTTGGCGAGCGCCGTGTCCAGCCTGTCGCAGCTCACCATGGTGTCCCCTCTTTGGTAGGCGCCGATCGGCCGGGCCGTCAAATCCTACGGCACGATGTCCTGCGTCCGGAAGGTGAGCGTCCTGTCGCTCGCCGCGACCTGGCGGACGAAAAGCTGCACGAAGCTCCCGAAGAGCGCATTGGTAGGCGCAATTTCCGTGCTCCCCGCCGGACGCGACATCCACCGACGCATCTGCTCGAGCAGCTCTTGCGAGACCGGATTGATCTCGACGACGACGCCGAGAAAGTAGGCCTCGCCGGGCGTCAGATAGGCTTTGCGAACCACGGGCAGGTTCTGGGCGTCGGCGCAGAGGCGCAGCACGCCCTTGACGTCGAGAACGGCCTGGTCGCGCTTGCCTTCGGGGTCGTCGACGTGCACGCGATACACCTCCTCCCACAGGTCGTACGCCACGTCGCACGAGCGCACGGCAAGCGCGACGGGCGAGTCTTGCCCCTCGCGGTAGACGTATGCGCGCATCGCGATCACCATCCTCAAGCCATTCGAGAGCTTGCTACTGAGCACGGGGTCGGCCAGGACATCGCGATACGAGAAGCTCGCGCGAAGCAAGTCGCGATCCCACGCATAGTTGGCCTGACGCGGGGATAGCGCGGCGGGGTTGGTCGGCTGCTGCTGCGCGCCCGCCGACCGCGCCGCCAGCACCGTCGTCCCGATCAGCACGAACACGCTCCAGCGCCTCATGGTCGGTCCTGGCCGCGGACCGGGATGAACCCGACCAAGTTGGCGAGGCCGAGCACGAACCCACCCGCCTGGGTGTCGATACGCAGCCCGGCGTTGAACGTGAGATCCACCGGGACGGTGGCGAACCCGCTATAACCGAGCGGGTACTGCGTGAAATTCGAGGCATTGGCGAGACCGTAGATGCCGAAGCTCCCGAACAGGTCCACGCCGTAGATCGAGCGGGTGCCCCGATAGAGGGGAACGCGGTATTCGAGGTCGATCTCCGCCGCGTAGTTCCCGTAGTTGTTTTCGACGATGTCGGTGCTCAAGAAATTGGGCGCGGCGCGCCTGTCGAACGTGAGATCGAGCGCGCGGTCGGGAAGCAAATCGCTGAGATCGCCGACGTAGAAGCGCTCGAAAAGCGGCGCGTTACCCGAAACCACTCCGGCGAACGCCTCAAGGTGAAGGACGTGTCCCCACGACAGCGGGAACCATTGCGAGCCGTGCACGACGACCTTGGTGTACGGGTAGTCGCTGCCGAAAGGGGTCAGCGATGCCGCCACGCTGGCCACCAACTGTTGTCCGCGTGTCGTCAAAAAAGGATCGTCGCGAGTGTCGTAGGTAAAGGCGGCGCCGAGTGTCGAAAGGATGCTCGACCCCGGCACGAGCATGAAGTCGATAGGGCAAACCTCGCTGCCGCAATTGTCGCTCGCTGCACTCGGGAGGAGCGCGTCGATTTTCTCGAGGCGGTAGTCGAGAAAGATCCGCGACGAGATGCCGAGGTCGTGACCGATGCTGACCCGACCTCCCAATCGCCGGTAGCGCGCCACCGCGTAGTCGATGGCCGCCTGCCCCGCGGTCGCCGACGCGTTCGGGTCGTCCACGAGGACGTCGCTGTTGCCGAAAAACCCCTGCGCGTCGTTGTAGACAAACTCGGCCTCGGTAATCCAGTTGGCGCGAAAGGTCTGCGGGTCGAGCAGACGAAGACGCAGCGCGAACTGGTTCTCCGCCAGGGCGAAGGCCCCACCCAGGGCAATCCCCGTTCCCGCGAGGTTGGTCTCCGTCGCCTGCGCGCCTGCGTAGGCGCTGAGAGGTGCGGCTTTGCCGTCCGGGTCGACGTTCGCACCGAGACCCAGCCATATTTGGTCGATGACGAGCGTGTTTCGCTCGGCGACGTCGACGACGAGAACGACGTTGCCGCGTCTCGACCCTTTCTGCAGCGAGAGTTGCACGTCGCGAAAGAAACCGGTCCCCAGGAGCCGGAACCGTGTGAGCTCGAGCTCCGGACCGTTGACGTCGAGGACATCGCCTGCGCGGAGCGTGACGTAACGCAGGACGACGCTGGTGAGTGTCGTACGATTGCCACGAACCTGAACGCCCTCCAGCGTGTACTTCAGGCCGGTCACACCCGCGCCCTTGAGACGGGAGCCGTCCTCCTCAGCCTCCGCGGGGCTCGCGTTGGCGCCCGGAGGCGATGCCGCGCCGGAGGTCGATCCCGGCGTGGGCGTGCCGAGCGTGACGGGCGGGGGCTCGGGGGGAGCCGCGGGCGCGACCGCCGTCCCCGGCGCGGCCGCCGTGGGGCTCGGCGGATCGGGCACCCCGCCCCACGTACGCACGGCGTCCGCACGGGCCAGCCCGGGTGCCAGCGCGACCAGAATCGTGACAAGTGGCCAGCGCCTGCGCACGCGAACGTGGATGGTAGCCCCCGAACGTGCTCCGCGTCTCGTTCGGGCTGGACACCCGGGGACGCCGCCCGTACGAAAGCCTCGTGCTGCAACCGCGCGGCTGTGACCTGCGAATCGAGAGTCTGGCTGGACGGCCGCTCTCGGTCGCGCTCGTCGAGCCGTTCACGATCGCGAGCGGCCGACTCGATGCGACGCGAGCCGTGGAGATCGAAACGCGTCTCGTGTGGAACGGAAAGCGCGCGACCGGCCTGGGCGAGGCGGCGTGTCTTCCTCCCGTGACGCGCGAGGACCAGCCCGACGTCTTACGAAAGATCGATCGGCTGGCCTCTACCCTCGTCGGCCTCGCCCTGCCTGACGCGGCAACCGCCCTTGCGTCCTTGCTCGACGACCTCCTACCCGACCATCCCGTGACGCGCGCCGGAATCGAGACGTCCATTCTCGATGCGATGGCCAGAGTCGCCGAGGTGCCCCTGCGCACGCTCCTCGGCGGCGATCTCGGGGCCCGCACTCATGCACTCGAGACGGACATCACGATTGCAATCGCCGAGCCGGAACACATGGCGCGCCTGGCGCTCGACTGGCATTCTCGCGGCTTTCGCGTCCTCAAGGTCAAAGTGGGCGCCGACTTCGAAGCGGACGCCCGAGCGCTCGAAGCCATCGGACGCGCCGTGCCGGGAGCACGGCTGCGCATCGACGCCAACGCGGGGCTCTCGCCGAGACAGGCCATCGCCCTGGCGCGAGAGTGCGAGAGCCTCGGCTTGGTCGTCGAGTGCTGGGAGCAGCCGTGCGCGGCGAGTGATCTCGAGGCCATGGCCGAGGTCGCGGGCGTGCTCGAAGCGCCCGTCATCGCCGACGAATCGGTCAAGACGCTCGAGGATCTCATGACCATCGTCGAGCACCGCTGCGCCGACGGCGTGAACCTCAAGCTGGCCAAGATGGGAGGCTTGCTCCCCGCCTACCGGATCGGCATGGAAGCCAAAGCGCACGGGCTGAAGGTGATGGCGGGGGGAATGGTCGAGACCCGACTCGGCATGACGGCGGGCGCGCACTTGGCCTGCGCGCTCGGCGGCGTCGATTTCGTCGATCTCGATACGGCCTGGCTTCTCGAGAGCGACCCCTACGAAGGCGGCTACCGTGCCGAAGGTCCGCACTACACGCTCGACGACGCCCCGGGGCTAGGGGTCACCCGCCGAGGGTGAGGCCCCGGGGAGGAGAGGAGCTCTCTCGCGCCTGCGGCGCGAGGTGGAGCGTGAATTTTCGCGTGTCGCCGGCTTCGATCTTAAAGCCCAGGGTTCGATTGTGGCCGCCGTCGAGCCTCACCAGCGTGAGCTTGTGATGGCCCACACTGAGCTCAAGGTGGGGCTGGGGCGTGCCCTTGCCTGTATCGGCGTCATCTTTGGCGGGTGGGTCCGACGAGACGTCGAGAAAGCCCGTACCCGTTTCCGCGCCAGGCGTTGGCATGAAACGCGGCGATCGGTTCGAACGCGGCCGTCGGGGTCGATCCGAGCAGAGAGCGAGAGCGCGAGGGCGAACTCCCTCATGACCGCAGTGCTTGCTCGTTCGACACGGGGCAACGAGGGCGGCAGCCTCGTTCGAGGTCAAGACGCGTGCTCCGCCCGCGCTCGGAGGGCCGTGATACAAGGCGCGCCATCGGACCCTGGCTGGCGCCCTGCTAGCTTGGTCCTCTCGCCCTCGTAGCTCAGTGGATAGAGCACCCGTTTCCTAAACGGGTGGTCGCACGTTCGAGTCGTGCCGGGGGCGCAATCGTTACCACCGCTTGGACCGACCCTGGACCGCGTGTACCGAGCTTGGGAGGTACATGATCTGTACCTTGAACATTGGGCCCAGGACGGCGTAGCAAGCAGACGCCATCCGTCATCACAAGTCGGTGGACCACTGGATACCTATGGTCCATGGAGACGGCTTCAGCCAAGTTGACGCGGGCGATCTTGGATTTCGAGTCTCTCGGCGTGACCTGCGCCCTCGCTGCGCCCGAGAAGCTCTGCGAGGCCCAAGAACTGATGATGACGGCGATGACGGCCCTCACGCGCGCGACGCTGGACTTTGAGGCTCTCGCTCATGCTTGCGCTCGTGCTCTCGACCACGAGCAGCCGGCCATCGTGTCCGGCAACCGATGCGGGTCAGAGCGCTAACGCGGCCGGCGTTTCGCGGGAAAAAGAGAGGACGGCAAGGCCCGGCGGGGGGGGCCGGCGACCTTGTCGTCCTCGTTCGTGAACGCAGCCATCTTTCTGGAACGCTTGGGCGGATCAACGACGTTTCCCCCCGACGGCGAGCCCCTGCGGCGACTTCGCCATTGACGCGACTGCCACGACAGCGCTCTTCTTCCGGCCCAAAGGGGAAACACAAACATGGCGTCGGCGAAGAAATCGAAACCGCTCTCGAAGAGCGCAGTGCTCGAAGCGGTGACCCAGGCGCACGGTGACCAGATCCCGCGAAAGCACGTCAAACAGATCGTCGAGGCGCTGATCGCCGTCGGCCACAAAGAGCTGAAGAAGACGGGCGCCTTCGTGCTGCACGGGTTCGCCAAGTTCGTCGTCGTCAAGAAGCCGGCCCGCCCGGCACGTGAGGGGATCAACCCTTTCACCAAAGAAAAGCAGAAGTTCGCCGCCAAGCCCGCGAGCAAGGGCGTGCGCGCGAGACCGGTCAAAGCGATCAAGGACGCGGTGATGTAAGCGCCGGCAGCCGTGTCATGGCGTCCTGTTCGAGCACCGTCGCAGATGCTTCGCGCTAATCTTGATCGGCGAGCGACTCAGAGGAACCATGCGCGTCGGCATACAGGGCTGGGGGTCAGAGGGCGACCTTCGACCGCTCGTAGCACTGGCCGCCCGTCTTCGTCGCAGCGGCCACGCGCCCAGATTGGTGCTGACGCCGGTTGACGGCAAAGACTACCGACCGCTCTGCCAGTCGCTCGACGTCCCGCTCCAGGTCGTCCCTGAGCAGATGGCGCTCACCGTCCAGCAGCTCGTTCGCGACGCCAAGAGCTCCGACCCGACGAAGCTGATGACGGCGGTGCTCAATCTGACGTTTTTCCCTTACCTCGACGATATGTACACGGCGGCGCTGCATCTCTGTGCGACCTCCGATGTCGTGGTTGGTGGCTCATCATCTTGGTATGTGAAGGCGGCGACGGTCCACGCCGGACTGCCCTTCGCGGCAGTTCATTACTATCCCGGTATCGTCCCGTCGCGAGAGGTTCCTCCTCCGATCCTTCCTGCATGGCGATGGCTAGCTCGACCGGGATGGGCCTTGCTGAACGTCATGATGGACATGGCCTTTCGCAAGCACCCCCAGAAGTTTTTTGCGGACAAGGGTCTTCCGCCTGTGCGTCACGCAATCCCTGACGCTCTCTTCTCGGATCGACTCAATCTTTTCGCGGCGAGTCCGGCCTTGTGGCGGGCGGCTCCCGATTGGAGCCACGTCCATTGCGTGTCCGGCGATTTCGTCATGCCGGGAGAGGTCGAGCCGTGGGAGCCGTCGCCCTCGCTGCTGGCTTTTCTCGAAGCCGGGGCAAAGCCCGTCTTGCTCTCGCTAGGCTCGATGGAGCACATGGCGCCCGACCGCGCTCGGAATCTTCTGATCGGCTCGGCTCGTCACGCAAAGACGCGGGCGATCATCCAGACGAAGACGAGCGCCGACGAGGGCCGAGATGGCGACCTATACTTTCTGCCCTGGGCGCCGCATCGCCATCTTGCGCCATGCTCGTCCGCAGTAGTTCACCACGGTGGGGCGGGGACGACACATTCGGCCTTGCGAGCCGGCAAGCCGTCGGTGGTCGTGCCCTTCATCTTCGAGCAACGGCTCTGGGCGAAGCGTCTGCGGGAAGTAGGTGCGGCGGAGGGGTCCATCTCCTTCTGGAAGGCGACCCCTGATGAGCTTGGCTCGCGCATTCGACAAGCCGTGGCCTCTGAGTCTCTTCAGCGTCGCGCATCGCAGTTTGCGAGCGCGATGGCCCAAGAGGACGGGACGGGCGTAGCGACGCGTCGCCTCGAAGGCTTGGTGAGCGGAGCCGAGTAATAAAGCGAAGCCAGTGGCATGCTGGCGGATCGACGGCGGGCTCCCGGTGGATGAGAGCGACGCTGGGACACCCGAGGCCGGTGAGTCCGACACCGGGGACTTCTGATGCGCGTGGCCCATGCACCGCGTTAGCGTTTCTGGTCTGGCGGATGGAGCTACGCTGGGGCTCCGCGGGGCATGGTCCGCGCCCCGATGACCAGGAACTCTCCCCCGTTCGCGCTCACCGTTGCGGTCGGCTTGATCGCTGCGGCGGGCTGCGGAGGGACCGTCGTCGGAAGCGGCGTTGCCGCGGGGACCTCCAACCCGTGTACGGGCGGCAACGCTCTGCCGACAGGCGTTCTTGCGACAGGGCAGCACATGCCTTCTGGCCTCGTCGTGGATTGCGCCAACGTTTATTGGATCAACCTGGGCACGCCGCCTGCGCCCACCGGCGGAAAGTCGAGCAATCCTTACACCGACGGGCAAGTGATGAAATGCGCAATTGCGGGCTGCGACAACAATCCGACGGTCCTGGCGTCCGGGCGACTGCACGGCCTGATGCTGGGACCGATGCCCATCGCGTTGGACGCGACTAGCGTCTACTGGGACGATATTACGCCGCTATCGGGCGATCCCACGTTTGTCGGGCATCTTTTCAAGTGTTCTATCAGCAGCTGCAACGACACCCCGACGGTGCTCGCACCGGGGTTCGCCTACGCGCTCTCCGTGGACGGGTCCAGCGCTTATTGGACGACCTACGACCAGACGCAAATCATGGGATGCCCCGTCGGTGGTTGCGCGAGCCCCAGCTTGTTGGCCTCCTTGCCGTCGAATGAGTTTCCGACGGGCATCGCGGTGGACGGCACGAACATTTACTGGGCCATCCAGCTGGGCGGCGTCATGAAGTGCGCCATCAACGGATGCAGCAGCAGCCTGACGTCGCTCGTTGCCGGGCTGAGAGACCCTACGCCGGGCATCACACCTCCGGGCGGAGGCCCGGCCAGCGCGGTCTCGGAGCTCGGGCCGATCGCGCTCGACGATACGAACGTCTACGTTGTCGATACGTATGGATCTGGACTCGGGCGAATCCTCAAGTGCGCGAAGAGCGGGTGCAATAACAGCCCCACCACGCTCGCATCCGGTCTGAGCGGAGCCACTGGCGTCGCGGTGGATGCCAACAACGTGTACTGGACCGAGGCGGGTGACAGCGTCGTGGCAGGGCAGATGCTGGCAGGCGCCGGGAGGGTGGCCAAGTGCGCGGTCAGCGGCTGCAATGACAGCCCGACGGTGATCGCGGCCAACCAGGATGGCCCCACGGGGATCGCGGTCGACGCGACGCATGTGTATTGGGCGACCTATGGCGGTAATGCGACCGACGGGAAAATCAGTGTGGCCGCGAAGTGATCGGCCCTCGCCACCGAAAGGATCGCGTCGTGAGCGTGCAATTCTGGCCGTGTCCCGGGGGCTCCCGACACGTCAAACGGGGCTGACGCGCCCCGCGCGTCCCGCCCGCGAATGGATCAACCCCTTCACCAAAGACAAGCAGAAGTTCGCAGCCAAGCCCGCGAGCAAGGGTGTTCGCGCGAGGTCGGTCAAAGCGATCAAAGACGCGGTGATCTGACGACGGCCACGAGGACGTATTCGAGCGCCAAGAGGTGACCGCTGAAGAGCATGCGCCGACGGAGCGGAGTGTCCATGGAGCGTGAAAGGACCCTCCTTGGCCCCCGAGTACGACATCCGCGCGCTGGGCGTGTGAGATTCCATCGAGCGTGTAGTCCCCTGGCAAATAGCGACGTGACCACCGTTGCGGACCGCACCCCCGCTTGCCATCCTCCAAGCCGTGGGGAAACGCGCCCAAATGCTCGGCGAGACAGGAGCGTACGCCGGTCTCACGCACCCCATCCTCAGCCGAGATGAGGACCACAAGCTGCTACTTGAGATGAGTGCCGCCAGAGAGCTGGCGGCCAACGGCGACCGGGGTGCCCGCGCCCGCTTCGAGCGACTGCGAAACCGTGTGTGCGCCGGCTACCTGAGGTTCGCCCTCGCCCTCTCCAAACGCTACCTGCGTCGGCGCGGACGGTTGGAGCTGGAGGATCTACTTCAGATTGCGGGACTCGGGTTGATGCGAGCGTGCGAGAGCTTCGAGCCAGAGCGCGGGATCGCATTCTCTACATACGCAGGGAACCTGGTCCGGCATTACCTCGGTCGCGGCATCGCGGACCACGGGAGGATCGTCCGCGTCCCTGTAAATGTTCAAGATGCTCGCGCCCAATGCAACCGGACCGCATGGAACTTTGTGGGGGCCACGGGACGCGCGCCAAGCGTGGACGAGCTTTCGAAGCTGACGGGCCTACGCCCTGGAGTCACCGCTCGTGCCTGGACCCAACCTTACGAGGCCATAAGTCTCGACGAGCCCACTGGCAACGGGCACAGTGATACACTTGCGGACGCACTCACCAGTGACTGCCCCACGCCTCTGGACGCGTTGCTTGCCAAGGAACGGGCCGAGTCCGCCCGCACGAGCATGGCGTCACTCGACGCGCGGGAACGTGAAGTCGTAGAGCTGCGCACGGGCGACGCTGAGATGAGCCTCGAGGCGATCGGGGCGACCCTGACGGCTGAGCGTACAGGCCGCGTGGGCCTTTGCCGCGAGCGCGTAAGGCAGATCGAGCAACAGGCCGTTGCTAGGCTTCGCCTACGGGCTGACGACGACTTGCGGCTCGATTCGTAAAGGCTCCGGCCCCTCGCGGCGGCTCGGCTTGCCGGCGAAGCTTAGCGACGGCGGTGTGCAGACGGAAGCACCCGCTGCATCGCCTCTTCGCGCGACTCGGGCGTCGGCGGTGAATGCTGCCAGCTCTCCACCGCTATGCGCAGGGAATCGGCCTCGCGAATAAACCGATCGTCGCAGAGATGGGGACCGGGGCAACCGCCTCGAGCGCAGACGCAATGTCATCGAGCAGGACCGGAATACGCGAACTACTCGGCACGAAGCCCCCTGTCCTGCGGCGCCTCCCGTTTCAATCGCGGAGGAAGCGGGCGCCAGCGTGAGGTCAACAAACCACATCCATTGCCGAGCCTGCATCGCGACTACACGGAGCGCTCTGCTCGAATGTGCTTCTCGATACATGCGACGGCCTCTCGAACGGTTTGGATCTTGTCCGCCTCCTCGTCGGGAATCTCGATGTCGAACGCCTCTTCGATGGCCAATGTCAGATCCACGAGCGCGAGGGAATCGGCGCCGAGGTCGCTCATGAAGGACGCATCGAGCGTGACGCGATCTCCGGCAACATCGAGCCGATCCTGTATGACGCGGCGGATCTCGTCGGGAACGTCGGTGACCACGGGCAGCATGATAAGCAGCCGCTAGTTGCGGAAGTGTTTCCAAATCCTCGTCCCGACGAACCGTCGTCTCCCAAGCCCGGCAAATCAAGGGGGCTCGGAGGCCCAGCAAAGGCACTTCTGGAACGGAAGGGTGCCGCGGTGGCCACCCGCTAGCGGCGCGCGATCCGAAGCAATCCAAGGCGCCACGAGCAGCGAGCGTCGTTCGGGCGAGCTTCCACCCGCTTGCGCACCTCGTCGTATACGGAATCTGCGATCACGCTGCGTTGTTGGGGACTTCGGTCGGCGTCCAAAACGCTGAAGAGCACGTTCTCGGAGTAGCCGCGGAGCCACGCGACGTGCGCGAGTGCGAAGGCAGCCGTGTCGCCCGTGCGCTCGAACCCGGCCCAAAGCGGATCGTCGAGGACCGCGGGCTCGTGCTCGACCAGCACCAAGCGCCTGTTTAGCTCCTTCGTGGCGAACGGCAGGCAAACCTCGCGCTCCGTTCGGAAGTAGAGCGGGACGACCATCCGAGCGACTTCCTCCCGGCGCAGGGTTCCCGCCCCAACCGCGTCCATGAGCACGCTCGTGAGCACGTCGAGAAAGTGATCCGCACCAGACGAACCGGCCTCGTCAGCCTCGACCAAGACGATGACGAGTTCACCCCCGGGACGCAGCTCCACAGCGCGCTCCGTTAGGAACCTCGTCCAGTCTTCGTGCGCACGCCGAGCAAACGGCGTGTCGCCACCACCGTCTGGGCGCCGCAACGTGAGACGACCCGGCACGGCGTGGGGTGCCGCGCTGAGCCAGTGAACTGCGTTGGCGCTCCACCCGATCGACACGGACCCCGCGGGGACTACCGAGCCGTAGAACGAGCGCCCCACAGCAGACGGGAAGACCTTCGCGTCGAGCACGTAACTTTCAGGGGATGCGGCGACGACCTTGAAGAGCGCCGCAAAGTCGTTGTCGGCCTGATCGTTGTGAACGACGCATACCGGGACTCTCGCGCCCGAGCGGCGCCGCAGGGTGGAAATGACCTCGCGAGCCGGTGCGAACGTGTTGAATCCTGTTGCGGATCCGTAATCGACGAACACAAACGGTGCCCCGTCCGGGGGTAGGGGCACCCTTTCCGCCGCGCGAGCCAGGAGCGGCAACGCCATCGCGACCGCCGTGCGTTGATGTCGGGCACCTTCGTCGTAGGCGCCGCCGCCGATCATCGTCGTTCGCGGCGCGGCAGATATGGGCAAACTTGCAGGGTCCGTCATGGTGGCCTCGGCTGTCGGGAGGAGCGGAGGGGCCAGTTGGCGTGCACGACGAACCCTCTCCGCGCCGACCGGCGGGAGAAGGGGAACTGCTTTCGTGCGCCTCGCTCAGACGCTCGTGGCCCCTTCTCCCGCCGGGAGAAGGAGAAGAACCGCGAGGAGGAGACGGCGACGCACAGACGGTTTCTAGCGCCCCGCGTGGGTGGGCGCAATCGTCCCCTATCGCTCGAACGTGTAAGCACGTTCGACATGGGCGACGCGCAGTGTGTAGGCCCGATACCACCTCTCTCGGCCGAGTTTCTGCGCGGCTTGATGATCGGCATGACGGCGCCATTCACGGATCGATTCGAGACTCTCCCAGTACGAAACCGTGATCCCTATGCTGTCCGTCCCGCGGGCGGTCTCGACGCCGAGAAAGCCCGGTTGGGTCGAGGCCAGAAGGACCATTTCGTCGGCCGTTTGCGCATACCCGACTGGGTCCTCCGAGGTCCGCTCCGAGGTGAAGATCACGGCCCAGTAGGGCGGCTCGCGGGCAAAGATCATGGCAGCCGCGCCGAGCCTAGCGTGACCGTGGTACGGGGCGAGCGCAGCGGTTCGTCTTCGTCGGGAGAGGACCCACGCGGCGCGCTGCGTCCGGGGAGACCTTTGATCGGACGCTCCTGCGTGCCAGCCGAGCTCGCATCGATCCCGCTGCCGAACACGCTACGCCCTCCTGACGACGAAGAGCAGGCCGAGGCCCGTACGAAGCCGCTCGGCGGGTCGACGTTCGGGGCGGAGCGGCCGGATGGGGAGGCGTCCTGAGCCGCCATCGATCATGCTGGAAATCGGCCCAAACCACGGGGACGCCGCGTGCACTCTGGCTGTGTCGGTCACCCGAGCCCCAGGCATCCCGGCTGCGGCTCAGCGAGGGGCCTCATCCGGACGCGAGCCCCGAACGGCGACCCGCCGAGCTCGGGGCCCCGCGCGCATCGCCGCAGTTTCTTTTGTAAAGTCACACTCGATGATCGCATCGTTTCCCTCGGACGACCTGTCGACGGCGATCTGGATTGACCTGCTCGAGCCGACCGCCGAAGAGGCGGAGAGAGTGCGCGCGGCCACAGGTCTGCGCGTGCCGACCGAAAGCCAGATCAGCGAAATTGAATCGACAAGCCGCCTCATCTTCGA
>Ga0070761_10000826_pt1 | contig 19607 bp, 16 predicted proteins | sample HubBroMetageREF1_FD_66724 | JGI IMG/M metagenome (GOLD analysis project Ga0070761, IMG submission 66724) | Reference soil microbial communities from the Hubbard Brook experimental Forest, New Hampshire, USA - Hubbard Brook CCASE Soil... | ecosystem: Environmental > Terrestrial > Soil >... | reverse complement strand
ACCATGAGCGACAGCCACGCGCTCGGCACGTGCACGTAGATGATCCGGAAGCCCTCGCCCTGCTGATAGTCCGGCGGCGCGACCACCAGTCCCGCGTAGAAACCGCCGAGGATCAGGAGCGCCGCCGGCCACGCCAGCCACGGCGTGAGGCGTGCCGCCAGTCCGTAGAGATACGGTGGGGAGGCGAGCCGATGAAACCACGTCCAGCGCATGTTCAGGCCTACTCCAGGCTGATACGCACGGCGGCGGCCGCGGCCAGCGGCGCCAGCGTCACACACAGCACCGCGAGCGCGGCGAGTAACTCGAGGGGCGCGATGAAGGAGCTGCCGCCGATCGCAAGCTGCGTGGCGCGAGCCCCGTAGATCAACACCGGCAACGACAGCGGCAGCGTCAGCAGCGCAAGCAGCGCGCCGCTGCGCTTCATACCGAGCGTGAGGGCCGCTCCAATGGCCCCGATCAGACTCAAGGCGACCGTCCCCACTAGCATGACGACGATGATCCCGGGGACGGCAGCCGCCGCCACGCCGAGCGACATGGCAGCGAACGGCGCCATGAGCGCGAGCGGCAATCCCGTCAGCAGCCAGTGCGCGACACTCTTTGCGAACAGCAGCCAGGTGAGGGACTGGCCGGACAGCGCGTACTGCTCGAGGGTGCCGTCGTAGGCATCATCACGGAACAGAAACTCGAGCGCGAGCAGTGAGGCCAGCAGTGCCGCTACCCACAGTACGCCGGGTGCGATAGCGCGCAGGCGCGCGAGCTCCGGCGACACTGCCAGCGGAAAGAGCATGGTTACGAGCGCAAAGAACGCGAGCGGCTGGATCAACTGCCCACGCTTGCGGAATGCCAGCCTCAGATCCCGCGCCAGCGCCAGCCGCGCAGCCTCCAGTGCGGACGCACCTGGGGCTGCCTGCGCAGCCGACAGCGCGATGTCGATTGCTGCGCCGGCTCCCGCGGACATACCGGCGTTGCTCACGCCGCCATCTCCAGCCGGCGTGCGGCGCGCACCGCGGCGGGTAACTGCTGGTGCGTGGCGACCACAATCGCACCACCACGCGCGAGCTGCTCAGCCATGAGCGCGCCCACCAGCTGCTGACCCTCGGCATCAAGATTGGTCGTCGGCTCATCCAGGAGCCACAGCGGACAGAACATCAGCGCCAGTCCCGCGAGCGCGACGCGGCGCTTCTGCCCGGCGGAAAGAGTACGCACGAGGCGCTCACGGCACGCGTCTGCGCCCACGCGCGAAAGCGCGGCATCCAGACCTGCTCCTGGCGTGCGTCTCCTGACACCGATCCAGTAGTAGAGGTTCTCACGCGCCGTGAGATCTGCCTTAAGCGGCGCCTCGTGTCCCAGGTACATCAGGGCGGAGTGAAAAGCGGGCAGATCCGTGCGCACGTCGCGACCCTCCCAGAGCACCCGCCCTTCTTCGGGAACCATGAGCCCGCAGAGCGTGCGCAGGAGGGTCGTCTTGCCGGCGCCGTTGCTGCCAGTGACCTGCAAGCACTCACCGCGGCTCAAGGTAAACCCCACGCCCTTGAGCACATGGTGATCACCCCGCCACAACTGCAGGTTTTCAGCTTCGAGGTGGTTGGCTGGCACGGCGCGGGAGTCTCGCAAATTCATCGGGTTAGCGCCATAACCGCAGTCCTGTTCCGCGCCTTGCGGCGCTGCTTTCCGCAGATTCGTGACGCGCAGCTGGTGACCCTGATCTGCCTGGGGCCGGAATCGAACCGGCACGGGGTTACCCCCAAGGGATTTTCTTACCACTACAGCTTTCGCTGCTGCGTGCATTCACACGCATTTGTGGTCTGGACTTTACCTTTGCCGTCCCGAGATTACGCATTTCTGCGGACACGGATTAGGCAGGGGCCGTCAAGTCTCTACACTTTCCCTTGCCGGGCATGCGACGACGCAAGTACACGCGCGAACAACACTGTGTGTCGAAGCAAGCGCCGACCAGGGCTTAGCTCGGTATTGCAGCCACCCTGACATGCTGCTGTTCCACCGACTTTGACCCCATTCACGCCGGCCGTTTCCGCGCCGGGTGCTCAATTTCCTTAAGTCCCTTGCGTCTACCAATTTCGCCACCCAGGCATGGGTTGCGCCGCGATTGTACAGAAGGGCGCCGCCGGGGCGTATATTTGGCTCGGGGCAAGAAGAAGATGCGTCGCAAGACCCATGTCATGGTGGTCGACCAGGAGGGCATCGTCCGCGACGGACTGTGCGCCCTGCTGCAGCGCGCCGAGGATCTGCACGTCGACGGCGCCTTCAGCAGCGCCCGGGAAGCGGTCCGCACGCGTGGGGATCTGCGCCCGAATGTCGTGATCATGGACTTCCCGCTGGCGATGAAAACCGGCCCCGAGACCATCGCGCACGTCAAACGCCGCTGGCCCAAGACGCGCGTGCTGGTCCTGTCCGCGAGCAGCGACGGCCAGACCATCGAGGCCGCACGCCGCGCAGGCGCTGATGGCTACCTGCTGCGCAATGACCATGGCAGCGAGCTCTTCGACGCCATTCACACCCTCGCCAGCGGCAAGCACTACATCAGTAAGTCCGTGCTCGAGCTGCCCGCGCGCAGCAATGGGCCGCCCTCGCCCCACGCTGCGCGCCATACGGACACGGCAGGAATGCTCACCGAGCGTGAGCAGGAAGTCGTCGCCCTGATCGCGGAGGGCTACCGCACCCGTGAGATGGCGCAGCTGCTCTGCGTGAGCCACAAGACGGTCGAAAGACACCGCACCAATCTCATGCGCAAGCTCGGGGTACGCTCGGCCACGGGCGTCGTGGCCTACGCCATCACGCACCGCTACGTTGGTTTCTGAAGCCATCCGGATTCGTCGCCTTGAGGGGGCGAGCGCACGCGACATCCAGGGATTGAGCGATTTGCTCATCGACTGCGTGGAGGGCGGCGCGTCGGTGGGCTTCATGCTGCCGCTGTCACGCACCCGGGCGGAAGCGTACTCGCGTGCCGCCTGCGCAAGCGCCGCGCTCGGCGAGCGAATCATCCTGATTGCGGAAGATGCGCAGGGCGCGATCAGCGGCACGGTGCAGGTGCTGCTCAATCAGCCTGAGAACCAGCCGCATCGCGGCGACATCGCGAAGATGCAGGTGCACAGGCGCGCGCGCCGCCGCGGTCTGGGGGCGGCGCTGCTGGCGGCGGCCGAGCGCGCGGCTATCGAGGCCGGCAAAACTCTCCTGGTACTCGATACCGTGACGGACGGCGACGGCCAACGCCTTTATGAGCGCGCGGGGTGGCAGCGTTGCGGGGAAATCCCTGACTACGCGCTGTGGCCGGACGGACGGCCCTGCGCCACCACCATATTCTTCAAGAAGCTGCGCACCTGACGGCAGCGGCAAGCGCGGCTCAGGCATCGGTGCTCAGGCGCAGGGGAGACCGGGACTGTTCGATCAGATGACGGCGCTAACCCGGATTGGGTAGCGAATCAGTCGTGGTTGATGTTTGGATTCCCGGGGGTATAACCCATAATCAACGGCTATCGGAATTGAGGTTGTCAATGAGCGTTCAAATCGCACAAAAGAGCTATGAGATGCCCCCGCGAGAGGGGATCAGCATCGCCCAATTTCTCACCGTCGCCGACATCAAGCGATCAGCTCGCTACTACGAAAACGTCTTCGGCGCTCGCATTCTGAGCCTGGGTGACGGCAACGCGCCTGGGTACCTTCAGCTTGCGAACATCTGGATGATTCTGAACGTCGGCGGCGGGCCGACCCCGGATAAGCCGACGGTGACGCTCAGCATCCCCGACCCGAATCACATCAACAGCTTTTTGAACATCCGCGTTGCGGACATTCAAGCGTGCTATGAACTGTGGAAGAGTCGAGGGGCCGAGTTCATCACGAAGCCGATTCCCAAGTACGGCGAGATTCGCTGCTACATCCGGGATCCTGACGGATATATTATCGAGGTCGGACAGAGCACCGATCTTACGTACGGTTGAGGCGCGGCCCGATCACTTCGCCGACGCAGAATAAAGAACATCCAAATGAACGTAAATGCGATGAAGTCGGAATCGAAGACGGTCACACTGCCGCTAAGCTCGACTGATCGCTGCCGCGCCAGCGATCACTCTCGGTAGTCGTGAGATTTCCAGAACACTGATCGATCGATTTCATTGAGGCGCGTTCTACCTGTCATTGCCATAGCGCCCTCGAGTTCGGTCCTCAAGATGTCTATGACGCTCCGAACGCCGTCGGCACCGGAGACGCTGAGTCCATAAATATACGGGCGTCCGATCAGTACGGCAGAAGCACCGTAGGCCAAGCTAAGGTCATCGAGAGTCCGGGTTTGGCCGTGAGCAGCCAGGGTAGACCGCGAGTTTTGGGGTGATATCACCCCAAAACTCCTACCACACGAATGGGTGCGCCAAGAGGCGCCACCTTCAAACACGCAACTACAGGGCATTGCTGGCAGCCGACCGGTTTCGGCCAGAAGCGGTCCTCCACGGGTTGCAGGCAGCCGCCTCGATAGCGGACACTGGCAACGTCGTGGGCAGCCCTGGATTGCAAAGCGGAGAGCCATGACGCATGGGGTTTTGTTCTCGATTCTTGGGCTACAGCTCGTGTTGGGAATGCCAGCTTTCGCCGAAGACGCGGCTGGTGATTGGATTGGCGAGCTGAAGGGCGGCTTCACGGTTCGAGTGCATATCGACAAGACCGCCACCGGCTATAGAGGCCGCCTGATCAATCCATCAGGAAACGCAACCAGCCTCGATCAGGTCTCCTCCGACGAACAACACCTGCAATTTGCTGTCGCAAAGCTCAATCTCAACTATGACGGCGCCTGGGACGACGAGAAGAAGATCTGGGACGGTAAGCTAAGGTTCCAGCAGATTTATCCGCTGACATTGAAACGCGCTACGGCCGCTGACTTGGTGCCTACGGTCCACAGACGACCTCAAGAGGCTGCCATTAGCGCCGGTCCGTTGACTTATACAGAGCGGGAAGTTCGGTTCGATAATGCGGCTAGCCACAATCAGTTGGCGGGGACTCTGACTGTCCCCGACGGGAAAGGCCCCTTTCCCGCTGTCGTATTGGTTTCCGGTACCGGCCACAATACGCGCGATGAAGACGTGTGGGGCCACAAGGTGTTCCTCGTCCTGGCCGACGCGCTCAGCAGGCGTGGTCTTGCCGTGTTACGTTACGACAAGCGCGGTGTCGGCGGTTCTGCCGGCGACTATGACACGGCGACCACTGCCGATTTCACGTCGGACGCTGGTGCTGCGGTCTCGTGGCTCAAGGCTCAACCACAGGTCGATCCGCTCCACGTCGGTGTTCTCGGCCATTCAGAGGGTGGCATCATTGCCCCTGCCGTTGCCGCTCGCGACAAGAGCGTCTCGTTCGTGGTCATGATTGCCGGCCCAGGCATCCGCGGGGATAGGTTATTCGTCCTCCAGTCAGCGATGACGGCCAAGGCTTACGGTGCGCCGGATGACTACATTGCCAGACGTAAGGTCTTCGACCAGAAGCTGTTCGACGCGGTTACTTCTGCGCCATCCGACGCGCGGGCGTTGGCTCGCGCCAAGAGGCTTGTCGCCCAGGCCGTCGCGGACAAGGTTGTCGATCCAGCGGAGGCTGAGACCTTGCCCGGCGAGGCTAGCCGGCGGTGGGAACGTTACTTTCTTGCGTACGACCCGGCGCCCGCCCTGACGAGGTTGACAGTGCCGGTGTTGGCACTCAACGGCTCCCTCGACGTGCAGGTGCCGCCCAAGGAAGACCTGGCGGCCATTGGTCGCGCTTTGATGGCGAACCGCGATGCTACGATCGTTGAGCTACCTGGTATGAACCACCTGCTGCAGGACGCGAGGACGGGCGCCCCGAGCGAATACAACGACATTGAAGAGACGATTTCGCCGGTGGCCCTCAAGCTCATCACCGATTGGATCAGTGTGCATTCGAAATGATGATGCGTCCCGGCTGGCACTTTCGTGGATGTTAGCGGTAGCGGAAGAATCGCCTGCCCAACGCCCTGGAGTTCGTCATCAGGGCGTCGGGCGAATTAGATTCCGGGAAAGGCTAGGGTCGGAATCGAACCGGCGTAGACGGCTTTGCAGGCCGCTGCATGACCACTCTGCCACCTAGCCATCTTCAGGTGAGGCGAATCGGCCGGAGCACGGGCCCCAAACCACGCGACCCCGCGAGGCTTGCGCGCTGGCGGGGCGTTCGCTCGATTGCAGTGGCGCGCAGCGTAACAAATGGGGAAGAATGCGTCGATTGCCTGCGGGGGGCCGCCTCGTCCGCAAGGCCTCAGCGATCGAATAATAAAGGAGCGCGCCATGTCCGCTGCAAACGTCACTGCCCCGCCGGGATTCCTCGACAGGGAGCGCACCGTCGCCGGACCTGGATACAACCGCTGGCTGGTTCCGCCCTGCGCGCTTGCGATTCACCTGTGTATCGGCATGGCCTACGGCTTTTCGGTGTTCTGGCTGCCGCTCTCCAAAGCGATCGGCATTACCAAATCGGTCGCTTGCCCGAAGGATGCGAGCCTCTTCTTCTATTACCTGACAACCACAACCTGCGACTGGAAGGTGCCGCAGCTGCAGACGTGGATGTTCGGGTTGTTCTTCGTGTTCCTGGGTTCGGCCGCGGCGATCTGGGGCGGCTGGCTTGAACGTGTGGGGCCGCGCAAGGCGGGTGTGGTAGCCGCAATTTGCTGGTGCGGCGGACTGGTCATCTCCTCGTTCGGCGTCTCGAACCACCAGCTGTGGATCATCTGGCTGGGCTCCGGAGTCATCGGTGGCATCGGCCTGGGGCTGGGTTACATCTCTCCGGTCTCGACCCTCATCAAATGGTTCCCGGATCGGCGCGGCATGGCCACGGGCATGGCGATCATGGGATTTGGCGGCGGTGCCATGATTGGCGCACCGCTCGCCGACAGGCTCATGAAGCACTTCGCTTCCGCAACTTCCGTGGGCGTGACGCAGACCTTCCTCATCCTCGCGGCCGGCTACTTCATCTTCATGATGGGGGGCGCATTGGGCTATCGGCTGCCACCTGTGAACTGGAAGCCCGCGGGCTGGAGTCCCGATCTGACCAAGAAGGCCCTTGTCACCACCCGCGAGGTGCACCTGAACGTCGCCTCGCGCACGCCGCAGTTCTGGCTGGTGTGGGCGGTGTTGATGCTGAACGTAGCCGCCGGCATCGGCATCATCAGCATGGCCTCACCGCTCCTGCAGGAAGTCTTCGCCGGCCGCCTGATCGGCGTAAAGGCCGCGTACGATCAGTTGAATCCCGCGCAGCTGGGGAAGATCGCCGCGATCGCCGCCGGCTTCACCGGGCTGCTGTCGCTCTTTAACATTGTCGGTCGCATCGTCTGGGCCTCGATCTCGGACAAAATCGGCCGCAAGGTCACCTACGCGGTGTTCTTCCTGCTCGGGATCGTGCTCTACGCTTCCATCCCCTGGACCGCCGCGAGCGGAAGCCTGGCGCTCTTCGTACTGTTCTTCGGTGTCATCCTCTCCATGTACGGCGGCGGCTTCGCCACCGTGCCGGCGTATCTGTCGGATCTGTTCGGCACCAGGATGGTGGGGGCGATCCACGGACGGCTGTTGACGGCGTGGTCGACCGCCGGTGTGCTCGGACCGCTACTTGTGGGTTATATCCGTCAGTACCAGCTCGATCACGGCGTACCGAAGGCGCAGGTCTACAGCATCACCATGTACATCCTCGCGGGCATGCTGGCACTGGGGTTCGTGTGCAACATGCTGGTGAAGCCGGTGGCGGAGAAAAACTACATGACGCCTGAGCAGCTTGCGGCGCTGGACGCCGCCGGCAAGAGCGCAGCTGCCGCCGCTGCAGGCAAGCCGGGCGATTGGATCCCCAAGGTGACGACCCGGACACCAACCTGGCAGGTCGCGGCCGCGTGGCTCGCCGTCGGCATTCCCATCGCCTGGGGCGTGTGGGTGACGCTGCAGAAGGCGGCGATTCTGTTCGGATTCTGAAGTGGCGCGCCCCGGGGGCGACGTGAGTTCACCGCAGCGGCCGCGGCGGGAGGTCGGCTCTTTCGCCCTGATGCTCACGGGCCTGGGTTCCATCATCGGCTCGGGCTGGCTGTTCGGAGCCTGGCGTGCGGCGGGACTCGCGGGACCTGCCGCGATCGGGGCCTGGGTACTGGGCGCCCTGATCGTCACCACCGTGGCGCTGGCTTACTCCGAACTCGGGGCAATGCTCCCGGTGTCAGGCGGCATGGCTCGCTACGCCCACTATTCTCATGGCTTACTCGTAGGGTTCATCGCCGCCTGGTCGACCTGGATCGCAATTGTCTCCGTGCTGCCGGTTGAAGCTGAGGCATCCGTCCAATACATGGCGTCGTGGCCGTATCAATGGGCGCATGATTTATATGTTCACCTCCCGGACGGCCACGGCGAGCTGACGCTCGCGGGTCTCGCCATCGCCGCCGGGCTGGTGATCATCTACTTCCTTCTGAATTTCTGGAGCGTGCGGCTATTCGCGCGTTCGAACAGCACGATCACCGTCTTCAAGCTGGTGGTCCCGGCTGCCACCGGACTCGCCTTGATCGCCAGCGGCTTCCACGCGCAGAACTTCAGCGTCGGCATCGATGGCAGCGCGAACGTCATCGACTTTGCGGCGGTCCTCACCGCTGTCGCGACCGCTGGCATCGTGTTCAGCTTCAACGGCTTTCAAAGCCCGATTAACCTCGCCGGCGAAGCGCGCAACCCGGCGCGCAGCATCCCCATCGCAGTGATGGGATCGATCGCGCTCGCCACCGTGATTTACGTGATTCTGCAGGTCGCCTACCTGGGTGCAGTACCGCCGGACCTGTTGGCGAAAGCGGGCTGGCACGGAATCGATTTCCGTTCACCGTTCGCGGAACTGGCGCTCATTGTGAATCTGCAATGGCTGGCGATGCTTTTGTACGCGGACGCATTTGTGAGTCCGAGCGGGACGGGCATTACCTACACGGCGACCACGGCGCGCATCATCTACGGCATGGAGCGCAACGGGGTGCTGCCAAAACTGCTGGGGAAGCTGCATCCGGTGTATGGCATTCCAAGAAACGCGATGTGGCTGAACCTCGCGGTCTCTTTCCTGTTCCTGTTCTTCTTCCGGGGCTGGGGCACGCTGGCGGCGGTCATCTCCGTTGCCACAATCATTTCCTACGTGACCGGCCCTGTCAGCGTCATGACCCTGCGTCGCACTGCCCGCACGATGCATCGACCACTGCGCGTCGCCGGCTTGCCGGTAGTCGCAGCGCTCGCGTTCGTTCTGGCGACGGAGGTGATGTACTGGGCCAAGTGGCCACTCACCGGAGAAGTCATCCTGGTGATCGTCGCCGCGCTGCCGATATATCTGTTTTATCAGCTGCGGAGCGGTTGGCAGGATTTTGCCCGACAGCTGCGCGCGGCGTGGTGGCTCATCCTCTATCTGCCCGCGGTCGCCGCGATATCGTGGGCAGGCAGCGCGCGCTTCGGCGGCCGGGATTATCTGCAGTGGGGATGGGATCTGGTCGCGGTGGCCGTGCTGGGGCTGATGTTCTTTATCTGGGGTGTGAAGTCAGGGTGGGATACCCCGGCGGTGCAACAGGCCCAGGTCGACCACGCCGCGGCTACCTAGCTGGTAACCGGGTTTACCCAGGCCTGTAGGTCAACGCGCGCTCACCCGGAGGTGTCGAAGTTGAATCCTTGCGATTTCGGCGCACCTGGGTCCGGGGTGAGCCGCAGATACGGCTTGAGCGCACGCCATCCGTTCGGGAAACGCTTCCGCGCGTCGGCGTCACTGACCGACGGAACGATGATCACTTCTTCACCCGCGTGCCAGTTGACTGGCGTTGACACTGAATGCGCGTCCGTTAACTGCAGCGAATCAATCACCCGCAGGATTTCGTCAAAGTTGCGACCGGCCGTCTGCGGATAAGTTATCGTCAAACGGATCTTCTTCTGCGGATCAACCACGAATACCGTGCGTACCGTAAATAGCTCGTCGTGTTGCGGATGTATCATGCCGTAGAGCCGGGCCACGCTACGATCCGAATCCGCGATGAGCGGAAAGTTCAGGGCATAACCCTGAGTCTCGCGAATGTCGTCCGCCCACTTTCTGTGAGACTCCACTGAATCAACCGACAGCCCGATTACCTTCACATTGCGCTTTTCGAATTCGGGCTTGAGGCGCGCCACGTAGCCAAGCTCCGTAGTGCATACCGGGGTGAAGTCCTTCGGGTGAGAAAACAGGACCACCCAACTTCTATCGGCCCATTGGTGAAAGCGAATATCTCCAGCGGTCGTGACCGCGGAGAAATCCGGCGCCGTATCGCCCAGCTGCAGTGCCATGATGAACTCCTGCTTGTGAAGATGTGTCGGAACAGAAGTGGTGGGCTGTCGCGCCGCGATTGACGAGGTCCAGGGAGGGGAAAGCCCAAGTCATCATCAGCACTCGCGGCATGCGACGCCCAAGGCGAGACTACGGCGCAGCGACTGGATTCTCCAACAACCTCTCGTTCTGTCGGAATTCCAGTTTGTCATGTGAGAGCCCAGGCCCGATGGCTCATCCGTTCGCGAACGAGCCGGGTATTGGCAAACAGGCGCTGGCGGGCGCGGCTTTGCCGCAGCCAGGGCGTTCTGGCTGGCTTAAGCCTTAGAAAGGAATGGAGCGGGAAACGAGACTCGAACTCGCGACCCCGACCTTGGCAAGGTCGTGCTCTACCAACTGAGCTATTCCCGCATCCGAACGAGGAGCGCGGATTCTATGTGCACCCCCTGAGAAGTCAAGGCAAGGGAAATCTGCGCTGCGGCTGGTAGCGGGCCAATGTCGGGTCTGTAAAGACCTTTATATCTAAAGACTTAGAAGCTACTTCTAACGTTTCAGCTCAGGCCACGCCGCACGCAGATAAGCAACCATTGAGATCAACGTCGCGACTGCAGCGATGACCGTCAGCCATACGCCGAGGTTGTACGTTGGCAGAACCCCGAAGAGCTGCGAGCGGTACAGCATCAGGGAAAGCCCGATGATCTGCAGGATGGTCTTGTACTTACCCAGGAGCGAGACCGCCACTTTGCGCCGCGCACCGATCTCCGCCATCCATTCACGCAGCGCCGAAATCGTGATCTCGCGGCCGATGATAATGGCGGCAGTCAGAACAATAAGAGCGCGCGGGTCCTTGCTGACGAGCAGCACCAGCGCGACGGCGACGATGAGCTTGTCTGCGACCGGGTCGAGAAACGCCCCCAGTCGCGAGGTCTGGCCGAGCCGTCGCGCGAAGTACCCGTCGAGTGAATCGGTGACACCCGCCGCCGCAAACAACATACCGGCGGCCGGATCCGCCCACGGATATGGCATGTAGAACAGCAGCACAATGAGCGGGATCGCCGCAATGCGCAGCCACGTCAGGGTATTGGGTACATTCCAGGGCATCGGCGGTCTTCAGGAACCCGGGTGCAGGTGATCATAAAGGCTTCGCGCCAGCGCCGCGCCGATTCCCTTCACCTGAGTCAGATCGGCGACCCCGGCGCGCATGACTTCCGGCAGTCCGCCAAAGTGCTTCAGCAGTGCCCGGCGCCTGGCGGGCCCCAGGCCCGGAACCACTTCCAGTATCGACTCGTTGTAGCGACGGGCACGCTTGCGACGATGGCCGGTGATGGCAAAGCGGTGCGCCTCGTCGCGGATCCTCTGTATGAGGCGCAGCGCCGGCGAGCGCGCCTCAGGAATCACCGGGGTCGGTGAGCCGAACACGAACAGGCGCTCCTGCCCGGGACGGCGATCCGGCCCCTTGGCGACCCCAACAAGCTCCAGGTCGCCGAATCCGAGCTCCTCGAGCACCCCATGCACCTGGGAGATCTGACCCAGTCCCCCGTCAATCAGCAGCAAGTCCGGAACCGGCACTTCGCCCTCACCCACGCGGCGGTAGCGCCGCTCGAGCGCCTGCCGCAAGGCGCCGTAGTCATCCCCGGGGGTTATGCCGGTGATGTTGAAACGGCGGTATTCCTTCTTAATCGGCCCGGCGGGCCCGAAAACCACACACGACGCCACCGTGCCCTCACCGCCACTGTGGCTGATGTCGAAGCACTCCAGACGCTCGGGCGGCTCCGGCGTATCCAGCACGCGCGCCAGATCCGCGAGCATCTCCTCCATGCCGGCGCGCTGCGCAAAGCGCATGCGCAGCCCCTGCAGCGCGTTCTCGCGCGTGAGCTCCACCCACCTGACACCCACGCCACGCACGGGCTGGCGCACCTGCACGGCGCGGCCGGCGCGTTCCGAGAGCGCTTCACAGAGCGCCGCTGCGTCCTCGAGCCGCCGGTCGGTCAGCACCTCGGCAGGCGCCTCGCCGTCCGCGTAGTACTGCATGATGAAGGAAGACAGCGCGTCGCCGGCTTCGGCGAGCACCGCGCGCGGGAAGTAGCTGCTGGTGCCGAGGTTGCGGCCACCGCGGATCAACATGACGCCCAGCGCGTACTCGCCGCCCTCTTCCACCAGCGCGAACACGTCCAGATCGCGCTCGGCATCATCGGTCACCACCTGTTGCGCCTGGATGCGTTTCAGGGCCGCGAGTTGATCGCGCACCTGCGCGGCGCGCTCAAATTGCAGTTTGCTGCCAGCCGCTTCCATGCGCGCCTGCAGCTCGGCATTCACTTCGTCGCTGCGACCATCGAGCACTTTGACCGCCGCGGCGATGTCCTGCGCATAGTCCTCGCGGCTGATGAGCCCGACACACGGCGCCGAGCAGCGCCCGATCTGGTGCTGCAGGCAGGGGCGAGTGCGGTTGGCGAAGAAGCTATCGCGGCAGTTGCGGATGCGGAACAGCTTTTGCAGCTGGTTCAGGGTGTCACGCAGCGCGCCCGCGTTGGGAAAGGGGCCGAAGTAGCGTCCCGGCGCGCGGCGCGAACCGCGGTAGAACACCAGGCGTGGAAATTCATGGGCGGTATCCAGGTGGATGTAGGGGAAGCTCTTGTCATCGCGCAGCACGATGTTGAAGCGCGGCTTGTGGGCCTTGATGAGGTTGTACTCAAGCAGCAGCGCTTCGGTTTCCGAGTTGGTGACCGTGACCTCGATGGCGGTGATCTGGCGCACCAGCGCCTGGACCTTCGGCTGCACGTTGCCCGCGGCAAAGTAGCTGCCGACGCGGTCTTTCAGACTGCGCGCCTTGCCGACGTACAGCAGTTCCTGGTCGGGCCCGAACATGCGGTAGACGCCCGGCCGGCGCGGGAGGGAAGCGATGTACTGCTTGTGGTCGAACACGGAAAGTTTTCTGTCTACGAGGGCGCGAGCCCTGCCAGCTCGCAGGCGCGGCCCACAACCTGCCGGAACATCTGCGGCGTCAAACGCCGCGTCGAGGTGTTGTAGCGGCTGCAATGATAGGAGTCGAGAAGCAGCGTGTCCGCCGCCAGCGCGTGCTCGCGGGCGTGCCCGAAGGGGTACATTCCCCGCTTGAGCCCCCTGGCCATGAGCACCGCCTCATGTGCCACCCTGCCTAAGGCCAGGTACACCCGCACTCCCGTCAGCCCGTTAAGCTCGCCGGCGAGGTAGGCATTGCAGCGGCGGATCTCCGCTGGCAAGGGCTTGTTTCCCGGCGGCACGCATTTGACCGCGTTCGCAATGCGCGTATTGCGCAGCTGCAGGCCATCGTCGGTGGAAATTGCCTGAGGACCGCTCGCCAGGCCGAATTCGTACAGCGTCGCGTACAGCAGGATCCCGGCGTGATCGCCCGTAAAGGGTCGGCCGGTGCGGTTGGCGCCATGCATGCCAGGGGCCAGTCCCACGATGAGAATCTTCGGGCTCGCAGCACCAAATGAGGGTACCGGTCGTGCCCAGTAGTCCGGACGCTGCGCGCGCGTCTGGCTCAAAAACTGTGCCAGCCGCGGGCAGCGCACGCACTTTGGATCGTAGAACTCAGTCATCCATGTGGCGGATGATCGCGCTCGCAAATCCCGAGCAGGTCAGGAGGGTGGCCCCTGGAATCAGCCGCTGCAGGTCCTCCGCCACGTTCTTGCACGCCGCCAGCTCGCGCTTGGGCGCCTTGATCGCCTCGCGCAGGCGGGCGAGATCGTAGGTGAGTTCCTTGTTGGCGATGGTGCGGGTCACGCCCTTGATAATGAGATCGGCCGCTTCACCCCACTTCAGGTACCGGAGCATCATCTCGGCGGACAGGATGAGTGAGCTGGGATTCACCCGATCCTTGCCGGCAAATCCCGGGGCGGTGCCGTGCGTCGCCTCAAACACCGCCAGGGCATCGCCGATGTTGCCCCCCGGGGCGATGCCGATGCCCCCGACCTGGGCGGCGAGCGCATCGGAGACGTAGTCGCCGTTGAGATTGAGCGTGGCGATGACGTCGTATTCCTCGGGTCGCAGCAGCACTTGCTGCAGGAAGTTGTCGGCAATCACGTCCTTGATGACGATGTCCTTGCCGCTTATGGGGCTCGCGAACGACAGCCACGGCCCCGCACCGATCGCACGGGCGCCGAATTCATCCCGCGCCAGCTCGTAGCCCCAGTTACGGAAAGCGCCTTCCGTAAACTTCATGATGTTGCCCTTGTGAACCAGGGTCACCGACACGCGGTCGTTCTCGATGGCGTACTGGATCGCTTTTCTGATCAGGCGCTGGCTGCCCTGCCTGGAGACCGGCTTGATGCCGATGCCGCAGCTGTCGGGGAAGCGGATTGCCGTCACTTTGAGACTCTGCTGCAGGAACGCGATCAGCCTGTGCACCTCCGCTGAGCCCGCCGGCCACTCGATGCCGGCGTAGATATCCTCGGTGTTCTCACGGAACACGACCATGTCGGTAAGGCTCGCGTCCTGCATCGGGCTCGCGACGCCCGGGAAGTAGCGGATCGGCCGCACGCAGGCGTAGAGGTCGAGGTTCTGACGCATGGCGACATTCAAAGAGCGCATGCCGCCGCCGACCGGCGTTCCGAGCGGTCCCTTGATGGAGACCACGAACTCGCGCAGCGCCTCGAGCGTTTCATCCGGGAGCCACTGGTCGTAGAGCGCGTTGGCCTTCTCCCCGGAGAAAACCTCCATCCAGCGGATACGGCGCGCGCCGCCGTAGGCGCGCGCAACCGCGGCATCCACGACGCGGCGCATCGCCGGCGTCACGTCGACGCCGATGCCATCGCCCTCGATGAACGGGATGATGGGATCAGCCGGCACGCTGAGCGAGAAATCCGCATTGATGCGGATCTTCTGCCCATCCTCCGGAACGGTGATGTGCTGATAAGCCATGCCGAGGCGTGTTTGCTAGGTGCGCCGTTCGGCGCGCCGGCTCTGACTGCGTTCGGCGATCAGCATCGCCAGTTCCAGCGCCTGTTCGTGATTTAAGCGCGGATCCACGCTCGAGCGGTAGGCGCGCTGCAAATCCTGGTCGGTGAGCCCACGCGCCCCGCCGGTGCACTCGGTCACATCCTCACCGGTGAGTTCGATGTGCACGCCGCCAAGATACGAACCCATGTCGGCATGAATGCGGAACGCGAGATCCAGCTCTTTAAGGATGTTCTCAAATCTGCGGGTCTTGATGCCGCCGGTGGTGGTCTCGGTGTTGCCGTGCATCGGGTCGCATACCCACAGCACCGTCTGGCCAGTCTGGCGCACCGCCTCGATCGCTTTCGGCAACGCGGCGGCGATGTCCTTGGCGCCGAAGCGGTGGATGAACGTCAGCCGGCCGGGCTGGTTCTGGGGATTCAAGGTCGTGACCAGGCCCTGCAGCCACGCCGCGTCCATGGCGCTGCCGATCTTCACGCCGATCGGATTGGAGACCCCGCGGAAGAACTCGACGTGCGCACCCTCAAGGCCGGCCGTGCGTACGCCGATCCACGGCATGTGCGTGGAAAGGTTATACCAGCGGTTCTGGCGCGGGATGAAGCGCGTCTGCGCCTGCTCGTAGTGCAGGTGCAGCCCTTCATGACTGGCGTAGAAATCCACCAGCGTCGCCTCGTGTATCTGGCGGCCGCTGATACCTTCGAAGAAATCCAGGGCGTCGCCAATTGACCCCACGATGCGCTGGTAGGCTTCTTTCAATGGCGCATGGTGCACGAAGCCTAAGTCCCAGTACTCCGGATGGTGCAGGTCGGCGAAGCCCCCCTCCACCAGCGCGCGAACGAAGTTCAGGGTCAGCGCCGCGCGCTCGTAGCCGCGCAGCAGCAGGTCAGGATCCGCTTTGCGTGCCGCCGCGGTGAATTCCGGACGGTTGACGAGATCGCCGCGGTAGCTTGGCAGCGTCACGCCGTCGCGTGTTTCGGTATCGAGCGAGCGCGGCTTGGCATACTGGCCCGCCATGCGCCCGACCCGCACGATGGGTTTCTTCAGCCCGTGCAGAAGCACGAGGCTCATCTGCAGCAGGATCTTCAGTTTCTTCGTGATGGTGTCGGATTCGCAGTCCGCAAACACCTCGGCGCAGTCCCCACCCTGCAGCAGGAACGCCTCCCCGCGCTGCGCCGCTGCCAGACGCTCGCGCAGCGCCTCCACCTCCCAGGACACGACAATCGGGGGCAGGCGCGAGATCTGCGCGACCGCGCGCTCAAGCGCCGCAGGGTCACCGTAGGTTGGCTGCTGCTGGGCGGGGCGGGTCTGCCAGCTGGCGGCATGCCAGGAGGTCGCTTCCGGGGATCGCATGGCACGAATGCTAGCACGCTAAGCCCCTGATTCAGGCGGGTTCCCGGGCTGCTGGCGTACGGGCGTCTTCGCGGGCAGAATGCGCCCCTTTTCAAGAGGCACGTATGCACCGCGTACTCATACTCGGCGCCGGCAAAATCGGCGCATTGGTCTCGGGTCTCCTGGCGGAATCCGGCGGCTACCAGGTCCAGCTGACCGATGTGGATGGCGCCGCGGCGGACGCGGTGATACGGGCCCACAGCGCCGCCAACCTCAGCGCCTTCGCACTGGATGCCACCGATACCACGGCGCTGGCTGCGCATCTGAAGGCCCAGCCGGTGGATGCGGTCATCTCCGGTCTGCCCTACTACTGCAATGTGGGTGTCGCGCAGGTGGCCCGGCAGGCGCGCGTGCACTACTTTGACCTCACCGAGGACGTCGAGGTCACGCGCGCGGTGCGCGCGGTGGCGAGCGGCGCATCCCAGGCCTTCGTGCCCCAATGCGGGCTTGCCCCGGGTTTCATCAGCATCGCAGCCGCGGAACTCATCACGCATTTTGATGAGCTGCGGGCGGTGAAGCTGCGCGTGGGTGCCCTGCCCCAACATCCGAACAATGTCCTTAAGTACTCGCTCACCTGGTCCACGGAAGGCCTCATCAACGAGTACGGCAATCCCTGCCAGGCGATCAGCGACGGACGCCTGCGCGAGGTCGCGCCTCTTGAGGGACTCGAGGAGATCGAGATCGACGGTACGCTCTACGAGGCGTTCAACACTTCCGGTGGTTTAGGTTCACTCGCCGAGACGCATGGCGCGCACTGCGAGACCATGAACTACAAGACCATGCGCTACCCGGGACACTGCGAGCAGATGCGCCTGCTCATGAACGACCTGAAACTCAACCACGATCGCGCCACCCTCAAACATATCCTCGAGAACGCCGTGCCGCAGACCCTGCAGGACGTGGTCATCGTGTATGCGGCCGTGACCGGCAAGCAGGACGGGCAGCTGCGCGAAGAGAGCTACGTCAACAAGATCTACCCGCAGGTCATTGCCGGACGGTTGTGGTCGGCCATCCAGGTGAGCACCGCCTCAGGCATCACCGCGGTGGTGGACCTCGTGCTCGAGCACCCGGGCCGCTATCACGGCTTCGTGGCGCAGGAGCAGTTTCGCCTCACCGATATCCTCGCCAACCGCTTTGGCCGTTACTACGCCCCGGGCGGCACCAAGCACGTCTCGGGTGAAGTGGTCGTATCGGGCAAGGCCGGACGGCAACGCCGGCAGAAGGCCGCGAGCGCATGAGCACCCCTGACCTGAACGCGCTGCTGGCCCGCCTGGGGCTCGATGCCGTCAACCCGGGCGCCTGGTCCGGAACCGAAGGGTTTGCACGCGGCGCGCCAGGCACGCTTTTCAACGTGCGCAATCCCGCCAACGGCACGCTCATCGCCCAGGTGCGTCCCGCCAGTGCCGCGGAGTACGAGGCCGTGATCCGCAGCGCCACGCAGGCCGCTGCCGCCTGGCGTGAGGTGCCCGCTCCCAAGCGGGGTGAAGCAGTACGCCTCATTGGCGAGGAACTGCGCCGGCACAAGCACGATCTGGGAACGCTGGTGTCGCTTGAGAACGGCAAGATCCTCGCCGAAGGCTTAGGCGAAGTGCAGGAGATGATCGACATCGCCGATTTCGCGGTCGGCCAGTCGCGCATGCTCTATGGGCTGACCATGCACTCCGAGCGCCCCCAGCACCGCATGTCCGAGCAGTGGCACCCGCTGGGCGTGGTGGGAATCATCTCCGCTTTCAACTTCCCGGTGGCGGTGTGGGCCTGGAATGCCTTCCTCGGCGCCATCTGCGGCAACGCCTGCGTGTGGAAGCCCTCGCCCAAGACCCCCCTCACCGCCCTCGCGGTGCAGCAGCTGTGCGTGAAGGTCATGGAGGCGCACAAGCTGCCGCCGATTTTCCAGCTGTTCATCGACGCTGGCACGGAACTCGCGACGCGCTTCGTCGAGGACCGGCGCGTGGCACTCATCTCCTTTACCGGTTCCACGGAAGTGGGCCGCAAGGTCGGCGAACGCGTGGCCGCGCGCCTCGGTAAGAGTCTGCTGGAACTGGGCGGTAACAACGCCGTGATCGTGGATGACACCGCCAACCTTGATCTCGCCACGGCGGCGATCGTGTTCGGCGCGGTCGGCACTGCGGGGCAGCGCTGCACCAGCACCCGGCGGGTGTTCGTGCACAAGGCGATTGCCGCGCAGCTCGAGGAGCGCCTCATCCACGCCTACAAGCAGGTGCGCATCGGTGATCCGCTCGGCGAAGGTACCCTCATGGGGCCGCTGATTGATGCGGGCGCCGTGCAACGCTACCTGGCGGCCATCCAGGCCGTGCGCGCCGCCGGCGGCGAGCTGCTGTACGGGGGCAATGTGCTCAAGGGCCCCGGCAACTTCGTCGAGCCGGCCATAGTCCGCGCCAGCAACGACTGGCCGATCGTGCAGTCGGAGACCTTCGCGCCGATCCTGTACCTGATCCCCGTCGACTCACTCGCTGCGGCCATCGAGGCGCAGAACGCCTCCGCCCACGGCCTGTCGTCGGCTTTGTTTACCGACCGGCTGCAGAATGCCGAGGCCTTTCTCTCGGCCGCGGGCAGTGATTGCGGCATCGCCAACATCAACCTCGGCACCTCCGGCGCGGAGATCGGCGGCGCCTTCGGTGGCGAGAAGGACACCGGCGGCGGACGCGAGTCCGGCTCAGATGCCTGGAAGGCCTACATGCGCCGCCAGACCAACACCGTGAACTGGAGCCGGGAGCTCCCCCTCGCGCAGGGCATCGAGTTCAAGACCTAACGGCCCGGCAGCCGCAGCGAGAAGCGCGCTCCGCCTAAGTCCGAGGACCCGATGCTCATGCGCCCGCCGTAGAGGTCCACGGTGTCGCGCACCATCGCCAGTCCGAGTCCGTGCCCCGGCACGCTTTCATCCGTGCGCACGCCCCGCTGCAGTACGCGCACGCGGTCGGCCGCCGAGATTCCCGGGCCGTCGTCTTCGACTTCGAGCAGCAAGCGCTCGCGCGCCGCGG
>Ga0070761_10000824_pt1 | contig 19635 bp, 18 predicted proteins | sample HubBroMetageREF1_FD_66724 | JGI IMG/M metagenome (GOLD analysis project Ga0070761, IMG submission 66724) | Reference soil microbial communities from the Hubbard Brook experimental Forest, New Hampshire, USA - Hubbard Brook CCASE Soil... | ecosystem: Environmental > Terrestrial > Soil >... | reverse complement strand
CGCAGCGCGGCGTTCTCCCTCTCCAACTCGGCGATACGGTCCTCGCTTGTCACGTCCCGCTACATCTACGGACCATCCAAACAGGGCCAAGTTTTTGCCGCTAAGCAGATACTCGCCACCAAACGTATCTCGCTTAGAAATGCGTGCTAACTTTGTTCGATTTGGGGCTCTCGCGTGGTGCACGATCAGCGCGTTCAGGCAAATGCAGGGGCTCGCGCAAGTGGGTTCCGAGTGGAGCCGAGCCGCTTCCACTGGGCGGTCGTAGAGGGTCTCAAGACGGCGCCCACACTCGTGGAGGCGGATTGCTACGCGTGCCCGGTTGGCGAGTCTGAGGCGCAGGCCTTGTCTTCTTTCCGACGCGAGACGAAGGATCTCCACGAGCGCTTCCAGGCGCAAGATGATTGGGTGCGCGCTGCTGAGCACTCGATCGGGAAGCGCACGTTGCTCATGCGTCGGTGTCGTATCGAAGGCGTAATCATCGCCACGCTGGACGCACTCGGTGTGCGGGTGAAGATCGGGTCGCTGGGGACGATGCCTTTCTGATTATCGATGACACGGCCTTGCCCAAAAAAGGCACTGCGTCGGTGGCGGTTGCCCATAAGTCGTGGACCGAGGACGGCCTTTGGGCCGCGGCTATCAACGACCTCCCGGTACGCTCTGGAGTGCGTTCGGGCTCGGCAGTGGGGCCGAGACGGCACGCTCGTTGCTTGGACCCGAGGTAGTCGAGCTTTGCGCCGGAGGCTTGTAGCATGGGGTATTTCCGATACGCCAACTGCGTTGTTGCGCTGTGTGTGACGTTGGCGACGACTGGGTGCGGTGGCCGAGTCTCACCCGGTTCTTCCAGCGGCGGGGAGACTCAGACAACCGGCTCGGCGAGCGGCGGCTCTGGCTCTGGAGCGAGCGGAGCATCAGGCGCGGTCCGGAATCAGGTCATGACCAAGATCGACCTGCTCTTCGACATCGACAATTCCGCATCGATGGGCGACAAACAACAATACCTCCTTCTAGCAATTCCGGACCTCATCGACGGCCTGGTTAATCCGAACTGCATCGACCACGCAACGGGCGCCGTCGTGGGCAAGTCGATGCAGGGCGCGGGCTGCGCGCAAGGCAGCCAGCCGGAGTTTCCGGCCGTCAGAGACATGCACATTGGGATCGTCAGCTCGTCGCTCGGGCCACGCCTCAGTGAGATGGACCCCACGCTTGTGACCGGCGTGTGCAACGACCCCCAGCAGGCGCAGGCGCCGTTTGGCGGCGTCAACGCCCACATGGACGACCATGCGCATCTCCTTAGTCGGTCGCTGACTGGAGTGGCGCCGAACCTCGTGGAGGGGCAGGTCGCCGATGCCGCTTCGGGGTTCTTGTATTGGTACCCCACCGGCGCCAACGCGATGGGCGCGAACGGGCCCCCCACCGGGCATGCAACGCCTCTCGACTCGCTCGCCACTCTGGAGACTGACGTCACGAGCCTTGTCTCGGGTGTCGGCGTTTTCGGCTGCAGCATTCCGTCGCAAATGGAGAGCTGGTACCGATTCTTGGTCCAGCCCGATCCGTACGCCAGTCTCGGGCTCGACACGACGCGGCTTGTGAGCGGTCAGCCCACGGCGCAATGGGTGGGCGTCGATTCAACGATTATCCAAGAACGGCACGACTTTCTGCGTCCCGACTCGCTCGTCGCCGTGGTCGTGCTTACGGCGGAGAACGATGCCGAGATCGACGTTCGCTCGCTTGGGGGCCTGGGCTACTTTTTCATGCGTACGACGTTTGCGCCTCCGCACGGAACCTCGGCGTGTGCGGGCACCCCGGCGCAGATCGCGAGCACAGCTTGCGTCTCCTGCTCCCCCGGCAACACCGACCCCGCGTGCATTGCGACACCCCCGGCCACGGGCGTCGCCACCTACAGCGCGGCGAACGACTGGGGATATGACCCCAAGCTGCGTCATGTGCACATGCGACAGAAGTACGGGATCGACCCACAGTACCCGGTCGAGCGCTACTTTTACGGTCTGACCTCGTCCAAGGTCCCCGACCGCACCGGAGAGTATCCGCCGGGGGCGAACGACTACTCGGGGTTTGGCCAGAACATGAACTGCGTGAATCCGCTTTTTGCGGCTTCGCTTCCGCAGTCGTCCGACCTCTCGGCCACCGCTGCGACGACGGTTGCTGCGGCGGACGCAAGTGCGCTCTGCAATCTCGCTGCGGGGTCGCGCACGCCGGGCAACGTGTTCTTCGCGCACATCGGTGGCGTTCCCCACCAGCTCCTGCACTTTACGCCCGGCAATCCGGCGAAGAGCACGCTCAGCCCCGCGGATTGGGTGAAGATCCTCGGGACCGATCCCGAGCATTACAATTACAACGGGATCGACCCGCATATGTACGAGTCATACACCCCGCGGTTGCCGCCTCCGGCGGGCGGTGGGGAGGGACTTGCAAATCCTCCGGTGTTCGACGCAAGCGGCACCAACCCCCTGGCGCCCCCGAATGCCCCCAGCGACACGGACCCGGTGAGCGGTCGTGAATGGATCACCGATCACCGCGGGGTGAATATCCAGTACGCGTGCATCTTCCCGCTTGTTACGCCGCTCGACTGCACGCAGCCAGTTAACGGTTACGCGTGCGATTGCCCGTCGATGCCGCTGACCCATGACGAGACGCCACCGGTGTGTAGCGACGCCAACCCCACCGTCCAAGTCGCGGCGAAGGCCTACCCGACGATTCGCGAGCTTCAAGTCGCCAAGATGATGGGAGCACAAGGCATCGTTTCGTCGCTCTGTCCGGTGGACGTTGCCGACAACGCGGCCGGAAATGATCCCCTCTACGGTGACCGCCCGGCTGTGGCAGCGATCATCGATCGCCTCAAGGGCGCGATGTAAGAGCGTCCCGTGACGCTGGCCGTTACCGCGGCTTGCCTCGAAGACCTTCTTGGCGGGGGGGGCGCGGGGGGATCCGCGAATTTTGAGACTCGGAATCTCGGCCCCGCTCCCAGGTCCCGCGTGTACGCTTTCCGTTCATGGCCTTGCGCAGCATCGCCGTCGCCGCCCTGCTGTCGGTTGTCGCGTGCGGGTCACCATCGGCTTCATCCTTTGCCGATGCAGGTGGCGGGAGCGCCGGGGTGCTCGACTGCGCCTGGGTCAGCGGAAGCAATTGCTGGAAGACGGCCGCCGCTACCGCAGCGAGCTGTCTGCCGCCCAGCTCTCAACAAGGGACGCTCAGCGTGGACGGAGAGACCTGTACCTACGCCAGCGGCACCGTCGTCACTTTCGCAAGTCCCGTGGTCATCGCGTCGATCGTGACGGGATCGACGGTCGCGCTCCCGAACTTCACGGTGACGAGCGGCAAAGCGCTCTGCCTGCGCTTCCAGTTGGGCGCGACGGGGGCGATGGTCACGACGCCGGGCGGCGCCGTCACGTTTGGCGTGCAGCAAACGCAGAGCGTCGAGACGCTCACCTGCCCGAACGGCGCAATGTATTCCGGTCCCACAGCAGGCATCGAAAGCTGCGCGTCGTCTCCCGGACTTGGCCTCGCGGGCACGGCGAACGCGGACGATGGAGGTCTGGGCCAGCCGAGCTTAGCCCTATCTCTAACGGGCACCGATGATCCGAACGGGATAACGACCGTGTTCGACTGTGCGAACCCGTGACCGAGGTGGGACCCCAAAGATCGGGCCCGGGATCGGGGGCGCGGGGGGTTGGGATCTTTAATCCCGACCCTTCTCGATTTCCATTCGCCTTGCCTCCCGCCGTCACCGACACCGGCCAGGGGTGGCTAGATTCGGCCTACGGCACGGGTCTCGCAACGCCAGCTCGCATGCGTGGCCGCATTTTGCACTCTGTAGTGTGCTTGCTGTTCGCATTCATCGTCGTCGGATGCGTCCCGAGCCTCTACGAAACAGCGCGGGCGAAGGGTTCACAGGATCTCGATTGCCCGACCTACGTGAGCGTCGATCCGAGGCAAGGCGGGATGTGCGTGGCGGGATGCGGACGTTGGATCGAATACTCGTGTTTCTACGCAGCGGGCAATCCCGTTTGCGTCCCGCAGTCCGGGGCGAAGCCGCTGCCCGACACTTGACCAAGATCGCGGCCACCCCCGGCGGCAAAAGCCGACGGCCGGGGTCCGGGGTCGGGGGCGCGGGTGGGGGCCGCGGTTGCGCCCGCGATCCCCTCACGCAAGTTCCGCGCGAAGAGCGTCTTTGGCCCCCTCCGGTCCCGTGATGCGCAACCAGAGCGCGCCGGGCACTGGCTCGCAATCGAGCGCGAAGGTGAAGAAGGGACAGCAACGACGCTCGTCAACGATCCAGCGCGCGACGCAAAGCAGCGTGCCGTCGTCGTTTGGCAAACGCAGCGCCCAACCATCGGCCAACTCACGTCGGTCGAGCGCCAGCGACGGCAGCCGACGGCCCTCCGTCATGTGCGCGGCGAACGAGTCCGCAGATGCAAAGGCCGACGGATCGCATGCGACAGGAAGCCGGTGCATGATTGCAATCTAGCGCACGGGGCTACCGAGCGAGCCCAGGGTGAGAATCGGCGATCCGCTCGGCTCAGGCCCCGGGCTCGACGGCGCGGTCTAGACTCGTCCGGCTCGGCGAGCGAACATCCGGCAGACCCAACGTCTAGCTCTAGCCCGGGGGGAATATGCGGACCGCACTTCTAGCTGCCTCGATTTTCGGCATCGTCGGATGCAGCAGTCATCCCGGCGGATCTACCGAAAGTGTGTCGGGGGGCTTTGTCGGCAGTGGCGGACAGCCCGACAGCGGCCCGAGCCCTTTTGTAGGCACGTGGTCCTGCACCGAGACGGTCGTGGAAAAGGGGGCCAGCACGCAGACGAGCACGTCCACGCTCGTGGTCATCGCGGCGGCGAATGGCCAGGTCATCGAGACGGCTACGGGGACTGGGGGCGCACCAGTCTGCACCCTCACGGCGACCACATCTGGTGCGTCGGCTCTTCTATTTCCTGGCCCTTGTTCGGTCGCACCCGGGTCACTTTGAACTTCACGGGCGGATCCGAGGAGGTGAGCGGCGGCACGCTGACGTATGCCTTCGTCTTCACTCAGACGGGGGACGCTGGATCGGGAGCGGGGACCGCGTCCGCCATTTGCACGAACGGGGACGCGTCTCTGGCCTCGCAGGGTACGACCTGCTCTGCGCAACCGGTCGATGGTGGCTTTCCGCCGTTCGTTCCACCGAACCAACCCCGTTCCGTGTGTACGCCTGCGCAGATCGAGGCGTACTACGATGCGTGTTGGGCACCGGGTTGGACCGACGCGACGTGCGACCCCTTCAGTGGCGATCCGGCCAATTCGCCCTGCATCCGGTGCATGTACGGCGATGCGACAGCGAAGTCCTGGGGAGCCGTCATCGACTATCACGGGGACACGTTCACCAACATCGCCGGGTGCATAGCCCTTGTCGATGGGGACTCTTCGGCTACCGGGTGCGGCGCCGCATATCAGACGTTTCAGGAGTGCGACGACGCGGCGTGTAACGCTTGCACCACGTCAACTACCTACGATCAATGCGAGGCCGTGGCGGATTTTGGCGTCTGTCAGACGTACGCCCAAGCCACGATGTGCTCGCAAGCGAATGAATACGACGGATGCTTCTTCGCCGACTTCGAGTCGTACTTCCGAGGTATCGGGCAGTTTTTCTGCGCGGCGGCAAGCCCGACGCGGGCGGCGATAGCGGCGACAGCGCAACGGATGCGGTGAGCGATGCTCCCGGCGATGCCGTGAGCGAGTAGGTGCGATCCTCGTCCAGCTCGAGGACGGTTAACGCGGCGGCGGTATGCTCCGTCGCGCGAGCGAGCCGGCGCATGGGGGAGCGCCGCCTGCGGAGGTCGATTCTTACCTGCTGGCATGGGCCGATCTACGGCGGCGTCGCGGCTGGGTCTGGATATCGTTTCTGGCATGGATGCCTGTCGGTGGCGATCTGTCGGCCGTGGCACATTGGGCGCTCGCACGCTTTCTTCCATTCGAGCCCGCATTGTTGGTGGCGCCTCCTCTGGTGGGCGTGATCGTTTGGCTCTCGATCCGAGCCGACGCCTTCCGATGATCACCTGATGCGACGGCGCGTATCGGTCGAGCTTGGCGAGGACGGACACGACATTGCGGCTGTCGCCGAGTCTCTCAGAAAGCTCGGAGCCAAGGTCTCCGACGTGAAGTACACCGACCGGCCAATTGCACGCCCGACGTTCCAGAAACGGCTCCGAAACACGTGGCTTGTTACGTTGCGTATGCGTGCCCTTTTCATGATGGTCCGCTTCGGATCGACTCGGGTCGCCTGGAGGTTTCTTATGCGATATCGAAAAATTCGGGCGAGTGAGCTTCTCGTCCTCGCTGCGCTTGCATGCACGCCCGTCGTCGGCTGCGGCAACAGCAACTCAAACTCGTCCTCGGGCACTAGCGGGAGCGGGTCGGGCAGCACAAGTGGCAGCACGTCAGGGAGCACAAGTGGCAGCACGTCAGGGAGCACAAGTGGGAGCGCATCAGGCACCGGCTCCGGAACCTCCTCGGGCAGCACCTCGGACGCGGGTGAGGATGCGGGCGACGCCGGCTCTACCGACGGAGGTGATGCAGCGACCATCGACGGCGGTGACGCGGCTGTGACCGATGGTGGGGACGCGGCGACCGTGGACGGCGGTGACGGGGCTGCGACCGTGGATGGCGGTGACGCTGCCTCGACCGAGGGTGGCGACGCGGCTACGGAGGACAGCGCGGCTGACGGGGGCGACGCAAGCTCACCCGACGGGGGCGACGCTGGGGGCTTGACGGACGCGGCTGACAGCGGCGGCTGATCCGGCATCGGCGGTCACGACTGAGCGAAAGCCAAGAGCGAGCCCTTCAAGGGTCGCCTCGTACCCCACCCGTTCTCGCCCACGAAGAACGTGACGGGGAGGTTCACGTCGAGCTGCAGCTGGCCTCGGATCTGCGCCGCCGAGAAGGGCCTGCGGCGCGCGCCCGCGGGTTGCGCCTTCCTGGTAGGGCCTCGCCTCTTCAGCGATGAGGACGAGTGGATCGGGGTCCTCCTGCGGCTATTCGATATCTTGACGTGGTCTCGCTGTTTTTCCGAGCGAGCCGTCGAGGCCGACTGACCCGTGAGGACTTCTTCAACGACTTGAACGAGCTGGTTCGGCTCCTGACCGGCGGCCCCGGCGTCACACCAGACGATTTGCGGCGATACGCCGACTCGATCGACTGGCTCCGCAGGGAGGATGTTCAAGCCATGCGAGCACTCGCCCGAGTGCTCCTTCGCATCGTGGTGGGGCTGGCAACCGAGCTGGAGCGCATTGCCCGAGCGCAGGGGTCGCGGTCGCCGGTCTCAATCCTTGGTCGCCGCAAATCGCACGATCTTCTGTTTGATGCCGGTCTGGTTGCCCCAATCGCTCACGTCGTCAACCACTTCGTCATGCAGGATCGTGAAGTCACCCTTGAACAGGGTCGAAAGCTCCCCCGTGTCGAAGCCCCACGGCCTGGTGTCCTTGTGCGGCCCCTCGACGACCACCAGGCCCCCTGGCTTCAATCCCTTACGTAGCTTCTCGATGATTGCCGCGCCGCACGCGCCGTCCTCGGAAGGCCGCGGACACCCCGCGGCGTACACGAACGTCACGAGATCCCACTGCGCGTTACCAAAGTTCCACGTGACCCCTTCGACGTTTTGGGCGTCGATTCGCAGCCCGCGCTCGCTGGCCGCCAGGCGAGCTTCGCGTAAAGCTTCCTCCGAGATGTCGATTCCAGTGACGCGCCATCCCTTGGAGGCAAGATAGAGTGCGTTTCGACCTTGGCCCATCGCGACATCGAGCGCGAATCCGGGCTTGCGTCCGCGCACCATTTCGACCAAGAACGCGTTGGGCTCCGGGTTGTACCATCGCCCCGTACCCGTGGGCGCCCTGCCAGCCAGGGAATCGGCGTATGCCGCGTTCCATTCCGCCCGATCCGCCGCGAGCCCGCCCTGGATCCATTGCCAACTAACGGCCTTCCACGTGCCACCATCGTTCGTCCAGACCAGCGTGACGTAGCCGTCGAGGTCGCCGACGATTTTGGGTCCGTCCGGGAGAAAGTGCTCGATGCTCTCGCCGAAGAACACCGCGGAACCTCCGCCCATCCACACTTTCTCGTTCTTGGTCGTACGCGAACGATTGGGGGCGTGCCGAGCGCGTCGTGCACGAATTTCGCCGAGGACCGCGCCGCGGTCGTCGGCTCGACCGTCGTCTATCAACACGAAGGCCGGGCTCACCGATTCGGCAAAGCGGTCAGGGTCGGCGTGGTCGTACGCATCGAAGAGGACGTGAGCCATCTTCTCGATGGCAGCTTCGTCGGACGTCTCCCGCGGAGCGGGCGCGTGTGTCGAACGACACGAGACCAGCACGGCAACGGAGAGGACCGCGAGAGCCTTTCGCATGCGCTAACCCTCAAGAGCCCAACGGAAGAGCCTATTCCCAACCGGCCGCGTGATCAGCAGCAAGGCCCGCGCCCGCGCCCGGCGAGCCCAAGGCCAGGCAGCCACGGGGTCGGGGACGCGGTGGGCGGGGCGTCCTGCGACTTGCAAGCGGGCGCGAGGTTGGTCAACGTGTCCACGTGGCTGCGCTGCGGGCACGGACCCGACTTGGGATCCCCTCGGACCTCGGGGTCCTCACGCCGCTCTGCGCCGCGCTCTGGCCCGACGAGCCTGTGCCCGATCACGAGGCGCACGCAGCGTCGATCCTCTCGGGCAAGCCTGCGAGCACGATGCCGTTGGTCATAATCGTCGCCGAGGTTGATGCCGATCTCGCGGGCTTCATCGAGGTCGGCCTGCGATCCCATGCCGACGGCTGCGACGAGCGCCAGGCCGTGGGCTTCGTCGAAGGGTGGTACGTGCAGCCGAGGTTCCAGCACAGCGGGGTCGGACGAGCGCTCATGATGGCGGCCGAGGACTGGGCTCGCTCGCGGGGGGTTCGGGAGCTGGCGTCCGATACGTGGATTGACCACGAGACATCGCAGCGGGCGCACGAGGCCCTCGGATTCGAGGTCGTCGACCGCTGCGTGCACTTTCGAAAGTCCCTGACGTTCACCTACGCCCACGTCGCTCAGCTCGTGGGCTTGCACAACGAGTGGCATGGGCGGGGGTTCGAGAGGTGCGAGTTCGAGCTTCGTACTTTCCGGCTCAGCGATGCGCTCGCCTTCCACGCCTGCTGGCCACCCTGCGACCAGTTCAGCTCCGGAAAAGTCACGCACGACGGTGACGGTCAACCGGTCCGCGCTCGGGCTCCTTCCTCGTCGATGGTTCCGATCATGGCCTGCTCGAAGACCCTCTTGGACAGGATGTGGCCGGAGAAGTACCGACCGCACGCGGTCCCCGGTGAGAACCTTGTCGTGATGGACGGAAGCCGCCGCCTCGCCAATCTCGCCATGCGACGCACGCAGGGCCACCGTGACGAACCGGAGATCCCGGTCTATCTCTGCCGCGCAGTGGCCTCTGCGGCCCCCACGGACGTGTAATTCAGCCCGGAACCCAAGTTGGCCAGGGCGGACGGCTCTTCGCGTCCAACTACGATCAGTCGTGCAACGTCGATTCGGACTGCACCCCGATCACGGCCGGCAACGACTGCTCCGCCACGTGTCTCTGCGGCGGGTCGGCGATCAACGTCGGGGCCCTCGGGCAGTTCAACAAGGACGTTTCCACGACGCCGCTCGGATCCGGGGCTCTGGAGATTGTCGCCTGCGGTGGCCCAGCTTTCATCGGCCCTTGCTGCCGTAGCGGAGTGTGCCCGGGGGGCGGACGCGGCGAGTGCACTGCGCCCGCCGACACTCTCCCGGCTTGCGCGGACGCGGGCGGTCGGACAGGCTCGGGGGTGCGGGGGGGAAAGCCGCGGTGCCTACAAGTACCGCCGGACCCGCCCGCAATAATCCGCATACGGCGCGCCGTAGCGTTGGGCGAGGGACGCCTCCTCGCGCCTGACCTGGCGGTCGAACAGCCAGGTCGCGGCGGCGAGGTAGATCAACAGCAGCCCGTTCGGGAACACCAGGAACTGGCCCAACAGGATGAGCCAGAACGCTACATAGATCGGGTTGCGGCTCCAAGCGAAGACGCCGCCAGTCACCAGCTTGTCCGGGTTCTCGTCGTCGATGCCGACGCGGAAGCTGCGGCCGAACGACACGAGGCTCCAGAGTAGGAACAGCAATCCCGCGACGCAGAATGCTACGCCGAGCCACGCGGCGGCCTCAGAGGTGAAGAGTGTCTGCCGGCTCGCAGTCGGCCAGCCAAAGGCGTTGGCGAAGACCAGATAGAAGTAGAAGAAGGCAAAGGGTGGGATGAAGAAGTCCGTCTTGTCCTGCTTGCCAAAGTTCATGGCCCGGACGCCCTGCCGCCGCAGCATCGCTATGCGCGCTAGCACGATGCCCAGCAACAGAACGATCGTGAGCGCGGCCAGATAACGTTGCATCGGTTGCCCGAACCTCAGTGTAGCCCGCGAGGATTAACGGGAGCTACCATCCCCAGCACGGCAGGCCGAGGGTACGAGTCGGGGGTGCGGGGGGTCGAGAGCTGTGGGGCCGGATGCCCGAAGTCAGTTCATCTACCGCTTCGCATGTTCGGCGATTGCATCCACGATCGTTCCGTTCTCCAACACGTCATTGTGATGGCTGCCAGGCACGACCCTGAGCGTTGCTCCAGGTATCGACGATGCGATTTGGCGCCCCATGCTGAACGGCACCACCTCATCGGCGTCGCCATGAATGACGAGCGTGGGAACGCGTATTCGCGGAGCCTTTGAAAGCGTGTCGAACCGATCCGGGCAGAGCAGGCCTGTCGGCAGGAACGGAATGACGCCTGCCGCCATTGCGGTGACCGACGTATAGGGGCTTACGAGAATCAGGGAGGCCGCGCGCCCCCTGACGGCCATCTCCGCGGCCACGCCCGTGCCGAGCGAGATCCCCAGGAGCGCCACTTGCCGCGGACCGATCCCCTGACGATTCAGCTCATCGAGGATCGCGGCCGCATCGCGATAGAGCCCCGCCTCGTCGGGCGGGCCTGCGCTGCTGGCAAGACCATAGCCACGATACTCGGCAAGGACGACGCCAAGGGCACGGGCCCGCAGATCCTGGGCGAGCTCGACGCGCCATCCAATGGTCTCGCCGTTGCCGTGGAAGATGACGACCGTGCGCGCGTGGTCATCGGCCGGCGGAAATTGAGCCGCCACCACGAGTGCTCCGTCGGCGGCCCGCAGGGACAACAGCCTTGCTCCGTCGGGAAGAACGAACGGCGGATCGTGTGGGACCGGGTAGAGGAGCACGCGGTAGCCAAGGCGAGCGACCAGGCACAGAGCGAGGTAGCCCACGACCGCCACTGTCAGACCGGGAAGCCACATCCGTCGCGAACGAGGACGTACCGCATCGGGCGGGGCTACCGCTAGGTTGGGCAGCCTCCGACGCCGGATCACGACCAGGATCGCGGTCGCCACGGTCCCGAGCAACGCGCCCGCATACAACCCGACATGGGCCGCCCCGACAATGACGAAGCGCCACACACGATACGGGACCACGCCCAGCTCCCGTGCCGTCGCGGTCCCAACTTGCGCGCTTGCATTAAGGACGCCCGATGCCGCAGCCAGGAGCGCCGCCGCCGACAGCGGAATGAGCGACAGCGTCACGAGCGCAACGTAGGTCAACTGTCCCGGCTGTCTGTTGCGGTACGGTCGGTTCGCGACAAGAAGCACGGTTCCGCAAAGCAGTCCGGCGGGCAGGCTTGCGCGCACGGCCAGTAAAGTGACGGCCCACCGGAATGGCTGGGAGGCCTCCGAGAGCCCCTTCCCGTAGAGGAAGTATTCCGGCGAGATGGTGGCAGTCACGTGATCGTGCGCGACGCCATAGGCGACGGCCACGAGCATCGTGTAGAGGAGAAACGCGTACTCTTTCGCCCGGGTCACCTTGTCCTCGTCTTCTCGTTGAGTGAGTCGTGCTTTCGGAAGACGCGCCCCAGACTAAATACCTAGCGCCCGTGGCCTAATCCCTTGCCCTGCCAACGCCACGGGCTCGCCGCCGCGGTCGGCGATCCGACCGCCGAGTCCCCCCCGGGTCGGGGGCCTGAAAGACCTACCGGCGGCGGCCAAGAAGCTCGCGAACGTGATTCGCGGCCGGCGCCCCCTCCTTTATCACCTCAGAACATTTGTCCCGCTGCGAAGTAGCCTCCGACGGGCGATCCGAGCGCGTAGGCGTCCGGGGACCACGCGACGTCGAGGCGCAGCACGAATGAAGATCCCGACTGGAGCCGGAGGCCGCCGCCCACGCCATATTTGAGACCGATGCGTGCGCCATCCAGCTCCGGATGCGGGCTCGTATCGGCCCAGACGCGTCCGCCATCGGCGAGCCCGACGATCCCGAACGTCATGCGCTTTCCAAGGGCGCGGAAGGACGCGAGCTCGGTGCGGATCTCCACGTTGCCGAGCACCTTCACCTTGCCGTAGTAACGCTGCCCGGGGATGCCGCGCACGCCATTTTGACCTCCGAGGGCGTACGTGGCGTACGCGTCTTGGAAGCGCGACAGCTCGTAAAAGGGTGGCTGTCCGACGAGAACATCGCCGACCAATCGCATCGCCAAGACGACGCGCGGGCCGACGATGGGCACGAAGACGCGTGCGATCGCCGTCGCCTCCCCATAGCGGTAGGGGCTCTCCTTCAGTCCGCCAGGGCTGATCTTGAGGCCGAGGGTGTCGTAGGATCCGCTGTGACTCGAGACCTCGTTGTCTCGGTTGTCCCATTGGAGCCCGCCGAGGGCGGTCGCGACTCCGGCCGTGTTGACGGTCCCAAGGAGCTCTTTCACCTCGGGGCTGCCTGTTTGCAGGTCGGAAGCGAGCTTCGAGTTTTGATCGATCTGAAGCCAGCTCTGCGAGAAATCGAGCCCCGCCATGGCGGCGAGGTGGTCCACGACGCGCCAGCGGACGTCGACGAGAGCTTCGGGATGGAGGCGGCCGTACTGGTTGTACTTCGATGCCGAAGCGCTCGGGGCGGGAGATGCGTTTCCGAGGCCATAGTAGCCAAGGGTCGTTTCCCAGCTGTACTCGGCGCGGAGCTCGAACCGCAGGGGGATGCCGAACAGCCGCGGGATCGTGAGCTGGATATAATCGTCCTGATAGGGCAGGACGATTTTCTGGTCTCCGAGCAGCTTGAATGTGACCATGCCCGCCGACTCGAGGTTCCAGAGGTACGGGTCGTAGCCCTCCTCGACGCGAGCCAGGCCGGCGAAGTAACCGCCGCCGATGCCAATGTCCGTGGTCCCGCCCGCCACGGGCAGCAGGTTGAATTCGTCGTGCGGGCCCTCGTCGGAAGAGCCGCCGTTCTTCGGCTTGACGCTCGAGTTGAGCGCGTCCGCGGCAAGAGCAGTCGATTCGAGCGCGAGCGCGCCCACCAAGCTCCCGAGAAGAGCTGCCCAACGTGCCCGGCGTTTGTGCTCGCTCACCACAAGTCAGGGCGCATCCACGACGCGCGCCTTCGATCATACGTTGCGCACGTTGCCTCGGCGAGCCCGGTGGGCCTCGGGCACCCGGGCCGCGAGGTCGCCGCGGAAGGACACCTGAGCGCGCGCGGCGCTGTCTTACTAAAGCGAAGCGTCTCCAGCGGTTGCACCCGCCTCGGCATTCGGGGAGCCCGCATCGGCCGCGCCGCTATCGACGGCCGGTGGCACGCTCGACGCGCCGCCATCCGAGTAGCTCCCTCCGCTGCCCCCCTCGCCGGTCGTGCCCGTGGCGACTTGCTGCTCGACGAGGGCGTAGGGCGACAAATGGGTCGTCTGCCCCGCGATGGTCTGGGCCGTGATGTCGACGACGATCTGCGAGAGAGGCGTCCACGAAGCCCCCGAATTCGTCGAAGTCTCGACCGCAAAGTCGCTTGGCGGAAGGCCGAGAAGCTCGGTGGCCGTGTAGTCGAAAGCGATCGTGATGGGCTGTGCGAAGGTCGTCCCTGTCGGCCCGATTTCGAAGACCTGACCCACGGTCCCGACCGGTCCCGTCTGCGCGCTTAGCGCGATCGTAATCGGCAAGGTCGCGGTCAGCGCGCCGGCAGGAATGGTGACTTTGACACCCAGGATGCCAATCGTGCCGCCCGCCTGGCCGATGTTGGTCGCGATGAGCCCTCCATCCTGCAAGGCGGCGACCTGGGCGCTCGTGCCCCCTTCCGGCTCGATGACGGGTGTATTGGTGTTCGCGCCGAGCGGTGGCGCGAGGTCGATGACCCCTGCATCGCTGACTTCGCTCGGGTCGGCGCAGTAGTCGACGCCGTTGAGATCGGCCGCACAAACGCGACCCGTGATGCCGAGCACATTGCAGTCGGCCGCGCTTTGACACAGGTTTCGACAGCGATAGTCCGACGCGCACGCGAGTGGCACGGGGCAGTCGGATTCTTGCGTGCAGGGCTTGTTCTTGTCCGCCGGAACTTCGCACACGGCGTTTCGCCCGTCGTCGATGCACGTGCTCCCCATGACCGGGCAATCCGTGGCGTTGACGCACTGAGTGCGGCACTTGCCGAGGGCGCAGATCAGGCCCATTTGGCAGTCGCTGTTGAGCGAGCAACCGATGACCGTCACAGGGCTCGAGCTCGAGCAAGCCGCGACGACCGCCGCCGCAGCCAAGATGAGCCCCGTGAGCCGTAGCGCCCCCAGCCGCACGCTCGTGCGCACTGGCATCGTCGTGATCCGCGTCATAGTTCGCTTTCCTTTTTCGGCGGGGACCCAGAAGACGGGCGCACGCCCGACACTCTACCGATTACCGCACTATGGGCCGCTTTCAAACCCCCCTCGCCAGGTCTCCGGATGGAGGTCGGCAGGCTCTTCGCCCTTCCGCGCCGACGGAGCCCCCTTGCGAGGGTCACCCTGCGATGGGAGCCTGGCGCTCCGAGTGAGCGAGGAGTGAGCGCGGCGAAGAACGGCGAGTCGACCTTGGCGCTGATGGGCCGCGCGCTCCGTCATCGGAACTATCGCCTCTTTTTTGCCGGCCAGGGCACGTCGCTCATCGGCACCTGGCTTACGCGCGTCGCCACCAGCTGGCTGGTCTATCGCCTCACGCATTCCGCGTTCTTGCTCGGGGTCGTCGGCTTCAGCACTCAGATCCCGACCTTTCTCGTCGCACCGATCGCGGGTGTGCTCATCGATCGCTGGAACCGGCACCGCGTCCTCGTGATGACCCAGGCCCTCGCGATGCTGCAGTCGACGCTGCTCGCGGTCTTTGCCCTCACGAAGACGATCACGGTCTGGCACGTCCTCGCCCTCGGAGCCTTCCAGGGTCTCATCAACGCCTTCGACACCCCGGCGCGGCAGGCGTTCGTCGTCGAAATGGTCGAGTCGCGTGAAGACCTCCCCAATGCCATCGCGCTCAACTCCTCCATGGTCAACAGTGCACGCCTTCTCGGACCGTCGATCGCCGGCGTCCTCATCGCGGCCGTCGGCGAAGGGTGGTGCTTCGCCGTGGACGCGGCGAGCTACCTTGCGGTCATCGCCTCGCTCTTGGCGATGCGCCTGGCGGCCGCGCCCCAACCCAGCCGGGAAATTCGGGTGCTCGCGCAGCTCCGGGAGGGGTTTCACTACGTGGCAACGGTCGTGCCCATCCGTTCGATCTTGCTCTTGCTCGCGTTCGTCAGCCTCACCGGCGTGCCGTACATGGTGCTCATGCCCGTCTTCGCCGTACGGGTTTTGCACGGCGGTCCGCACACATTGGGCCTGCTCACGGCGAGCGCCGGCGCCGGCGCCATCCTGGGTGTGCTGTGGCTTGCCTCGCGACGCGGCGTTCGAGGTCTCGGTCGCGTCATCTGTTGGGCGGGCGGAGCGTTCGGGGGGGGTCTCGTCGGTTTCGGCTTGTCGCGATGGCTCTGGCTCTCGGTGCCGGCCATGGTGATCACCGGCTGCGGGATGATGGTTCAGATGGCTGCGAGCAACACGCTCTTGCAGACGCTCGTCGAGGACAGCAAGCGGGGCCGCGTCATGAGCTTTTATACGATGGCGTTCTTCGGCACGCTGCCGCTCGGCAGCTTGGCCGCGGGGGTGCTGGGCGACCGCATCGGCGCCCCCGCGACGGTCGTTGGGGGCGGCGTGGCGACGCTGGTCGCCGTCCTTCTTTTCGCGCGTGGGCTTCCGCGTATGCGCGAGCTCGCGCGTCCCATTCTCGTGCGGCGCGGCATCATTCCGGAGATTGCCAAGGGGCTGGGGGAGGCCGCCGAGCTGTCCCAGCCTCCGGAAGGCTGATCGGATCCTCGCGCGCTCAGCGCCCGGGTTCTTTTCGAGGGTCGTCGAGCGTCGCCTTCGTCGAGCCGGTCGACATCCCGCCGTCGACCAGGAGGGTCTGCCCGGTGACGTACTCGCTGGCGTCCGACGCCAAGAATACGAGGGCGCCTTCGAGATCGTCGGGCTTGCCGGGTCGACCGAGCGGAATGCGGCCGCAGAGGTACTCGACCCAACGTGGGTCTTGATAGAGCACGCGCGTCTGCTCGGTATTGAACCAGCCCGGAGCCAGGCAATTGACGGTAATGCCGTGACGCCCCCACTCGTCGGCCAGGCTCATGGTGAGCTGCTTGACGCCGCCCCGGCTCGCGCAATACGGGGCGATGCCCGCATAGCCGAAAAGCGTCGTGAGCGAGCCGATGTTGACAATCCGCCCGTAGCCTTTCGCAATCATGGTCCGGGCCACGGCCTGCGCGACGAAGAACGTCCCGCGAAGGTTGGTGTCGAGCACGGCGTTCCAGTCGTCCCACGTCACCTCGAGAGCGCTCTTTCGAACGTTGCAACCTGCGTTGTTGACGAGCACGTCGATCTTCCCGAACGCTTGGTGGGCGCTCTCCGCCATCCGGAGAATGCTGGCCTCTTCGCGAACGTCGAGCGAGAGGCACACCACGTGGCGACCGGCTTGCCGAATGGCTGCGGCAAAAGGTTCGCAGTCGTCCTTCTTTCGTGCGGTGACGATGAGGTCGGCGCCCGCCGAGGCGAGCGCTTGGGCAAAGCACTGGCCCAGCCCGCGGCTGGCGCCTGTCACCAAGGCGACCTTGCCCGTGAGATCGAAGAGCACCCGCTACGCCGCCGCGCCGCGACAGTAGTGCGCGACCAGCGTGAGGAGCTCCTCGAGGTCCAGAGGCTTGCCGAGGCACCCTCGAACCAGGAGGGGGCCGGCGTCCTTACCGGGATCGGGTCGGGCGCTCATGACGATCGTCGGGATCGCCGCGAGCGAATCGCTATTCATCTGCTCTTCGCGAAACGAGATGCCGTCCATCACCGGCATCGCCAAGTCCAAGAGGATGAGCTGTGGATGCACGTGACGCAACCGATCCAGCGCTGCCGCGCCGTTTTCCGCGGTCGCCACGGAATAGCCCTCGTACTCGAGAAGCTCCTGAATCGTGTCGCGAATGTCTTTGTCGTCGTCGACGATCAGAACGGCCACAGAATTCGCCGCGTGATTGGAGAAGGCCTCGCCCTTGTGACTTGCCACGTTCATTGCGCTCGATCTCCTCTGTCGATTGGAAGCTCGACGGTGAATGTCGAACCGTCGCCGACGGCGCTCTCGACTCGAATCGTCCCCCCGTGGGCCGAAACGAGCTGGCGTACGATCCACAGGCCCAGGCCGAAGCCGCCATAGTGCTCACGCGGTACGACCCGCTCGAACTTCTCGAAGATGCGCGCCTGGCCCTCCGGCGGGATACCGATCCCGTGATCGCGGACGGCCAGTCGCGCCACCGCTCCGACCTTCCGAAGCTCGATGTGCAGCGGGCGCCCGTTGCCGAATTTCATCGCGTTCGAAACGAGATTGCCGATGATCGTTTCCACGCGCAGACGGTCCCAACAGCCGACCACGGGCTCGGCATCGATCGTGACTTCTGCGCGGGGCCACTCCTGCGACTCATTGGTCGCGTCGACGACGTCGCCCAGCAGCTCGTGGAGCGCGAGAGTCTCGCGCGCGAGAGTCGTGTCGCCGGCTGTGATTCGCGTGACGTCGAGCAGGCTGTGGATCAACCGCGTGAGCCGGGCGAGTTGATGCAACATCGTCCTCACCTTCGCGTCGAAGGCCGCGGTAGGCACCGACTCGCTCGGTTCTCGCGCACACAGCCGGGCGAGACTTTGGACTTGGAGCTTGAGGCCTGTGAGCGGCGTTTTCAGCTCGTGCGAAGCGATCGACAAGAAGTCGTCGCGCATTTGCACGGCCGCCCGGAGCTCTTCCAGAAGTCGCTCCTTTTCGGCTTCCAGACGGCGCTGATCCGCGAGCCGCCGCCGTCGACGTTCGGCCTCCCGCACCTCCCGTTCGATGGCGGAGGCCAGGCGCGCCGTGTTGCGCTTCGCGAAGTAGTCGTGCGCGCCGGCCTTCATGGCCTCGACGGCGACATCCTCGCCCATCGTGCCGGAGACGATGATGAAGGGAATGTCGAGGCCCCGCGCCTTGAGGATTTCGAGCGCCGCGGCTCCCCCGAAGCCCGGCATGGAAAAGTCAGCCAGGATGACATCCCACTTGCCCCGATCGAGCGCCTCGCTGAATTGGACGGCGGAAGCGACACGCTCGGTCTCCGGTTGGAAGCCGGCACGAACGAGCTCACGACGCAGGAGCTCGGCATCATCGACGGAATCTTCGACGAAAAGTGCTCGCAAATCCTGCGACACCGCATCCTCCGTGGTCACACCCCGACCGTCTTGCCCAATCCTCCCCCCGGCGCTCGCCGCGCGCAAGAGTCGGGGCTCGCTCTCCGCGGCCGCGCGCTTCGGCGATCGGGATTGCGGCTCAGATGGCGCGTACGGTCGAAAGTGCGGTTGCGACCGCTTCCCAATCACAGGTCGGCAAACCGAGCGCGACCCCCTTGGTCGCCCAAAGGCGGCCGACTTCGCGCAGCGCATCGATTCGCGTCCCGCCCCATGCCTCGATCGGGGCGGCCTCGTGCGTCGAGCTCACGCGAGCATCGACGCACCACTCGCCGGGATCTGCCGGATTCTGCTTTTGCCAGATGTTGAGGGTGATGCGGACACCGCTCGATTTCAGGTCGTAGACGTAACCGGTTCTAGACCGAAACTGATTGGTGATTTTGGTCGCGTCGGTGTCCGTCTTGTGCGCCATGGGTCGAGCCTCGCGGGTCGGAGGTGTGCGGTTCGTTCATGCAAGAGAAGCCGCGGCGCTCGCCTCGGCGATATCGGTCTCCAACGCGGCCGCGGCGTCGACGATCTGTTCGGGCTTGCCGCCAAGGCGCTTGCGGTATGCGACGTAAGCGAGGTCGAGCCTCTTCATCGTCGCGCACAGGGTGTTCACCTTGTTCGTATCGGTGGGGGTCCCGACGAACTTGCCCGAGGCGAGTCGGTCGGCCGTACCGAGCCGGTCGTTGAGCTTGGCGACCGCGACGCGGAGAGGCTCGGGGGGCGCCTCGACCGTGTCCGTCCAGCGGGACACGCGAACGAGAGCGTCGAGCGATTCGATGAGGGCATCGAGTGCCGCCCGAAATACTTTGAGCCTCTGATCTTTCATCATCGCACGATAGCACCTTCCCGGGCCGCGCATTCTCATTCTGAGGCGCACCCCGAGCCGCCCGCGGCGAAACAACTTCCCTCGGCCGCATGGAAGGCTCCGCGAGCCTGGGCGGACGGAAGGCTCCGCATTCCCGCCCACGTGCTATTTCCCGTTGACCTCGCAGCTCGATCGGGGCTTTTGTCCCCTCGAACC
>Ga0070761_10000822_pt1 | contig 19664 bp, 14 predicted proteins | sample HubBroMetageREF1_FD_66724 | JGI IMG/M metagenome (GOLD analysis project Ga0070761, IMG submission 66724) | Reference soil microbial communities from the Hubbard Brook experimental Forest, New Hampshire, USA - Hubbard Brook CCASE Soil... | ecosystem: Environmental > Terrestrial > Soil >... | reverse complement strand
TCCACATCGTAGATCACATTCGCTCGCTGATCCCCGCCTGAGTTAGCCGCTGGATCGCTTCCGAACTCGCCCTACTAGCTGTGTATGGGCTCGTGCTCGTTCGTGGTAGACGGCGGCCAGTAGACCCCATTTCGTCCTTTCCGCCTCGGAAAGACCACTCGCAAGTTCTTCCACGTGTTGCGCGGCCTCATCCCACCACCGAACGTCGCCTTCGACAAATGACAAGACTTCCTTGAGTAGTTCTTCCAAGTGCCACCTCCAGGAAAGGTGTGTTGGAAAACGGGCGAGATTCTAACACCAAAACGCGTCATAGGTTCAGCGGTTACTTCGCCAAGGGATGGAAAGCCTACTACACCGTTTGCGCCATAAGAATACAAGGATAGCCGGATAGATGACGGCGATTCACTCTTCCATACTTAGACGATTTAAAAATTCTTCGGAGGTGTACAGTGCAACAATCAGAATTAAAAGAACTTTACGTAGACGAACTGAAGGACATCTACAGTGCGGAAACGCAGCTGGTGAAGGCCCTGCCGAAAATGGCTAAGGCTGCCGTATCCGCAGAATTACGCAATGGTTTTGAACGGCATTTGGAACAAACCAGGGGGCACGCAGCGCGTCTAGAGCAGATTTTCGAAGCGCTAGACGAAGAGCCGACCGGGAAGCATTGCAACGGCATGGAAGGCCTGATCAAGGAAGGCGGTGAAGCAGCGGAAGAAAACTACGAAGGGGACGCAAAGGATGCGGCTTTGATCGGCGCAGCGCAACGAGTGGAACACTATGAGATCGCGGCGTATGGCACCGTCCGGGCCATGGCAGAGAAACTGGGCGAAGACGCGGCGGTCAAGCTTCTGAGTCAGACTCTCCAGGAAGAGAAAGACACGGATGTAAAGCTGTCTGATTTAGCGGACAAGATGACGATTGAAGACGGCGATGACGAAGCGGAAGAAATTCGGCAGACGCGACCGTCGAAGAGCAAAGCCGCTAAGGCATGACGACTCTGCCGTAGAGGCCGGCTATTTCGCGGCCTTTGCGGCAGATTTATTTTCGACCCTTTTTTCGGTCTTTCTTGCTGTCAATACTTGCGCAGCAAATTCACGGCAAGGCAGACGCTCGGGGTGCAGGGTTACAATTATTTCCTCGACAACAGTTTCCTAGGATACTATTATGGCGTGGTGAGAAACGGCGCCATGGCCTCCAAGACAACCGCGAAAATCGCAGCGAGCCGGCTCACCGTGCACACCGGATTCTGGCTGCGGCTGGTCTCAAACCACGTTTCCTATGCCTTCGGCCACAAGCTGGAATCGAGTGGCGTGACCGTGGCCGAGTGGGTGGTGTTGCGCGAGATGTACGGCGGCGACGCCACCACTTCGCCCGGCATCGTTGCGGAGTTAACCGGCCTCACGCGCGGCGCGGTTTCCAAGCTCATCAGCCGGCTGCTGGAGAAAGGCCTGGTCACTCGTAGGGAGTCCAGCAGCGACCGCCGCTACCAGGATATCGAGCTGACGCAGGCGGCAATCGCGATCGTCCCCAAACTGGCACGATTGGCGGACCTAAATGATGAAGAATTCTTCGGCGTTCTTTCCAAGTCCGATCGCAAGCTTCTAACCAAACTATTGAAGAAAACGGCGGCGCTACATAACCTGACTAGAATGCCCGTTGATTAAAAAGGAGAGCCATGTGAATCCAGCAATCATCCAGGAATTAATTGGCAAGGCCCTGGCGAAAGAAAACAATTTCCGCGAGATCCTGGAAACGCTGGGAAAAGAGGGTGTTGAGTCTTATCACGTGGATTTTCTGCGAAACGAGCTTCGCTATTACGCAACAAGCGGAGAATCCTTCGTGACCAGCGCGCCGCTGCACCACAGCGGGGTCGCAGCTGAATTTTCGGCGGAAAAGCTCGAACGCATCAATCAAAAAGTGCAAGCAGGACAAGCGTGGTATCCCGATTTCGTAGAGGAAGGCACCGCTGCCGGATGCGCTTACTACATCGTCTATCTGAACGGAAAGAAAGTTCGTTACTTCGGCCGCGATGGCGGCGAACACGTTCAGCATTTTCCCGGTTCGAGGTAAAAGACGCTTAGAGGAATAGAGAGAGCACCATGAAAAAAATTGCACGCTCCGCCATAAAATCAGTGGATATCCAGGCCAGTCCAGACAAGGTTTTCGCCTTCCTTGCAAATCCGATGAATTGGCCGCAATACGCCGTCGTGAATTTGCGCTCCGTCAGTCCCGGGCAGGACGGATGGTTCCATGCGGTCACCAGATTCGGCGAAGGCGCGCTGAAAGTCAACGCGGTGAAGGAACTCGGCGTATTCGATCACGTCTGGAAAGATCCGCAAGCGACCTGGCAGGTTTATTCCCGCGTGGTGCCCAATAGCGAAGGCGCAACCGTGATGATGACGCTTTTTCAGCCCGCGGTGATGAGCGATCAGCAGTTCGACGAAGCCATGAAGGAAATGGATAAGGAGATGAAAAAACTGAAGGAGATTCTAGAGCGATAGCGCGGCAAGCCAGGAGCCCCGCTTACTGTTGCCAGCCGCCGCCCAGCACCTTGTACAGTTGCACGAGGCTTTGGTATTCGGCGCCGCGCGCCTGCGCCAGAGTGATTTCCGCTTCGAAGAGCGATCGTTGACCGTCGAGCACTTCCAGATACGTGGTGGTGCCGCCCCTGTAACGCATGATCGAGATGCGTACCGACTCCGCCAGATCCGCGACGGTCTGCTCCTGCCTAACGCGCACTTCGTGTAATTTCTGATAGCCGATCAGGGCGTCGGATACCTCTCCGAATGCCTCTTGAATCGCCTGCTTGTAGGCGATCAAAGCTTCCTGATGCTGCGCTTCGGCCAGATGCAGATTTCCCTTCAGCGCGCCTCCAGTGAAAATTGGCTGGCTGACCTGCGCGCCGTATGCCCAGACGGCCGTTTGCGAGCTCATCATGCTGCTGAAAGTGCTGCTGCGTCCGAACGCGCCGCCGCCCGCGCCGGTCAGCGAAATCTGCGGAAAGAACTGCGCCTTGGCGACGCCAATTTGGGCATTCGCGGCAATAAGCAATTGTTCAGCCTGGAGAATATCGGGCCTGCGCTCGAGCAGCGAGGAAGGCAATCCTGGCGGCACGCTGGGAGGCAGCGGCTGATCCGCCAGTGCCAACCCACGCGGCAAATTTTGCGGGTAATTGCCGAGGAGAATGCTGATGGCATCTTCCTCCTGGCCAATCTGTCTTTCGAAATCGGGGATTTGCGCGTTGGCGGTGTCCAGCACTTGCTGGGCCTGCAGGACGTCTAGCTTTGTGGCGACGCCGTGGTCCAGCCTCAGCGAAGTCAATTTGACGGAATCTTCCTGCGTCTTCACGGTATCGCGGGAGATCTGCAATTCCAGGTCAAGCTGCAGCAGCGCAAAATAGTCGCTGGCCACGTCGCTGACCAGAGTCAGCACAACCGTTTGCCGCGCCGCCTCGGTAGCCAGCAACTGGGCTCGCGCGGCTTGCGTGGCGCGCCGCAGTCCGCCGAATAGGTCCACTTGAAAGGCGGCGTCCGCGGTGAGCAGCAGGATATTTGACTTCGATGGGAAAAACTGTTCCTTGCCGCCCGCGAACGTGCCGTCGCCTGACACTTGCGGAAAAAGACTCGACCGCGTTATCGCCAGCTGGGCGCGCGCGGCGCTGATGCGTTCCGTGGCCGTCTGCAAATCGTAATTCTGTTTCAGTGCCGTCCGGATCAGTTCTTGCAGCACGGGGTCTGGAAAAACTTGCCACCAGGGTAGATTAGCGAAGGAAGCTGCCTGCGCTGCGGCCTGCTCATTTTCTGGCAGATTATGGTATGCGGTCGGGGTTTGCACGTCGGGCTTATGGTAGTTCGGGCCCACCATGCATCCTGCGACGAGATTCGCTGCCAGCAGAGCGGCAATCAATGGCCGCACAGTTCTCATGAACTTCATGTTCATGAAATTCGAAGTCATGAATCACTCCGCTGCGTGCCAGGCTGCTTTATCGGTCGGCGGCTCATGTCAGTCTCCGGGCACCGGTGCGGGCGTGGCCGGCGCAGCTGCGGCGGCGTCCTTCTTTCCGGCACCCGACCACTTCTCTACCAGATAGAAAATCGCCGGAACCAGAAAGATGGCGAGGAAGCTGGCCGCCAGCATTCCGCCAATCACCGTCGTTCCGATAATCTGGCGCGCCACCGAACCGGCCCCTGTGGCGATCCACAAAGGCACGCTGCCCAGAATGAAAGCGAAGGAAGTCATCAAGATGGGCCGCAGCCGGATCCGCGCGCCAGCCAGCGCGGCATCCACCAGCGGTTTGCCTTGCTCGTATTCGTCTTTCGCGAACTCCACAATCAAAATCGCGTTTTTCGCCGCCAGGCCGATCAGCATTACCAACCCGATCTGCGAATACACGTCGCTTTCGATTTGCACCATGTACGCCGGATAAAACCAACCGGCGACCGTGCGGCGCAACCACAACGTGGCGAACGCGCCGAACACCGCTACGGGCGTGCTGAGCAGCACGCTGAACGGCAACGTCCAGCTTTCATACAGCGCCGCCAGAATCAGGAACACGAACAACAAGGAAAACGCAAAAACAACCGTGGGAGAGACTCCCTTCTGTGCCAATTTTTCCTGGAAGGACATGTCCTTGTAGTCGTAGCCCATATCGTGCGGCATAGACTGCGCAAACACTTCTTCCAGCGCTTGCATCGCCTGTGCGGAACTGTAGCCCGGCGCGGCGCTGCCGACGATCTGCGCGCTGCGATATTCGTTAAAGCGCATGGTGTATTCCGGACCGATTCGCGGCTCGAATTTCGTCAGTGCAGAGAGCGGCACATTGTCGCCCTTATTGTTGCGCACGTAGAACTGCCCCACGTTTTCGGCCCTGGTGCGGAATTCGCCTTCCGCCTCGATGTACACCTGCCATTGGCGGCCGAAGCGGTTGAAATAGTTGATGAAAAACCCACCCATGAAAGATTGAATGGTTTTGTAGACGTCGGTGAGGTTCACGCCCTGCTTGATCACCTTGTCGCGATCCACCGTCACGAATTGCTGCGGCACGCTGGGCAAATACGTGGTGGCCAGAAAACCGATCTCCGGACGTTTGCGCGCCGCCGCCATGAACGTGTTCAAATTCTGCGTGAGATATTCGACGTCCTTCCCGGCGCGGTCCTCCAGAACAAATGTGAAACCGCCGGAAGTGCCCACTCCCGGAATCGCTGGGGGTGAAAAGTTGAACGCGATGCCCCCGGGTATCTGGCTCAATTTCTCGTTCAGGCGCGTCTTGATTTCCTGGAATTGTTCGGCGCGGGACTTGCGCTCGTCCCAAGGGTCCAGCGTGACGAAGAAGAACGCGTTATAGCTGGTGCGCACGAAACTCAGCAAGCTGAAGCCGATTACGGTGGTGGTGTATTTCACTCCGGGAGTGTCCGCCAGTATTTTTTCCACGTCGCGCGCAGCGAGGTCTGTCCGCTGCAGCGAAGCTGCGTTGGGGAGTTGCAAGTTGATGAAGAGATAGCCTTGATCTTCATCCGGCAGAAAACTGGAAGGGACGCGCGCTCCGAAAAATGCCGCGCCCGCTGCGAACGCCACTAACAACACTACGGCGATGGCGCTCTTGCGAATCAGCGCGCCGGAAACGGACACGTAGTCCTCCGTCGCCCGCTCGAACGTCCGATTGAACCATCCGAAAAACTTCGCCATCACGCCCTTGCTCTCTTCTCGAGGACGCAGCAAAAGAGCCGACAGGGCTGGACTCAGCGTCAACGCGTTGAAAGCCGAAAGAATCACGGAAATTGCGATCGTCACCGCAAATTGCTGATAAAGGCGCCCAGTGATTCCCGGAATGAATGCGGTGGGAACGAATACGGCGGAAAGCACCAGCGCGATACCGACGACCGGCGCGGTCAATTCATCCATCGCCTTCATGGCCGCTTCTTTCGGCGCGAGGCCATCCTCGATATGCCGCCCCACGCCTTCAACGACCACAATCGCGTCGTCCACCACCAATCCAATTGCCAGCACCAAACCTAATAATGAAAGTGTGTTGATCGAAAATCCGAAGAGGGGGAAAAAGACAAACGTCCCCACCAGCGCTACCGGCACAGCCAGCATGGGAATCAACGTGGCGCGCCAGCTTTGCAGGAAGATGTACACCACCAAAATCACCAGCACGATTGCGATCAGCAGGGTCTCGACAATTTCCTTGATCCCGGACGTCACCGCCTTGGTGGTATCCAACGAAGTCACGTAATCGATGTCCTGCGGGAACGTCTGCTTCATCCCGGCGATCAGCTTGTTCGCGGCCGCGGCTGCGTCCACCGCGTTCGAGCCCGGCAACTGGTAAAGGGCGATGATCGCTCCCGGCTTGCCGTTCAAGCGGCCCGCCGTGCTGTAATCCTGCGAACCCAGCTCCACGCGCGCGACATCTTTCACGCGGACGATTCCGCCATCGGGCGTCTCGCGCACCACGATCTGCCCGAAATCCTCCTCGGAAATCAATCGGCCTTGCGCGCGCACGGAGTAGGTGAACTCCTGCCCCGGCGGCACCGGCTCGCCGCCCACTTGTCCCGCGGGGTTCACGGTGTTCTGCGCCTGGATCGCGTTGATGATATCCGTGACGGTGATGCCCAGTTTGCCCAATTGATCGGGCCTCACCCACAAGCGCATCGCGTACTGTCCGGCGCCGAAGATCTGCACGTTGCCGATTCCGTAGGAACGCGTGAGTGGGTCGCGAAGGTTGATATAAGCGAAATTGGAAAGGAACGCCGCGTCGTAGGTGCCTTTCGGCGAGTACAACGTCAGCAGCATCAGCGGCGAGGTCACCGATTTTTGTACCGTGATGCCGTAGTTGTTCACGTCCGCCGGAAGTTGCGATGCCGCTTGCGTTTCGCGGCTCTGCGCCAGAATCTGATCGATATTCGGATCCGTCTTCACATCGAAATCCACGATCATCGTCATTCCGCCATTGGCCGTGGCGTTCAACGAATACATGTAGTTCATGTTGTCCACGCCGCTCATCTGTTGCTCGATCGGCGTGGCGACGGATTGTTCCAGCGTTTGCGCGTCCGCTCCCACGTAGGTGGCTTGAATCTGCACTTCGGGCGGGGCAATGTTTGGAAATTGCGCGACGGGCAGGCTGACGATCGTGATTGTTCCGAGAATTACCATGACAATCGAAATCACGATTGCCACGATGGGGCGGTTGATGAAAAATTTGGACACGGGCCTTAGTTTCCCTCCGCCGTCGTTTTCTGCACCACATACGGCTTCGGGTTGACTTGCGTTCCGGGACGCACCTTCTGTGCTCCCTCGGCCACCACGCGCTCCCCCGCGTGCAGTCCCTGGGCGATGATCCAATCACTGCCGGTGCGATCGCCGGGCGTCACCGTGCGGATGCTCACTTTATTTTCGGCGTCCACCACCGCTACCTGATAGCTGCCTTGCAGCTCGGTCACCGCACGCTGCGGAATCACCAGCGCACCGGGCTCAATTCTTGTTGCAGTGCGAACTTTTCCGTAACCTCCGGGCCGCAAAATATTTCCGGGATTCGGGAAGAGACCCGCGATCAGGATGGCTCCGGTGCCTTGGTTCACAGCGCGGTCCGCGAAGTCCACGGTTCCTTGATGTGGGTAAATGGTGCCGTCAGCGAGCACCAGGTCGAGTTGCATGCGCTTGAGGTCCGCTTGCCTGCCGGATTCGGTGGGAAATCGCCGGTTGTAATCGAGGTATTCGCTTTCACTGACGGTGAAATAAACCTTGATGGGGTCCACCGTCGAAACGGTCGTAACCGGCGCGCTGCTGGTGTTGACCAAAGCTCCCACTTGCAACTGCGCAATACCAGCGATGCCGCTGATCGGCGCAATCAATCGCGTAAATCCGAGGTTGAGCCGCGCAGTTTCCACGGCAGCCTGCGCCGACTGAATTTGCGCCTTGGCTGTCGCCACGGTGGCTTGCGCCGCCAGGTTGTTCTGAATGGCATTGTCGAGATCCTGCTGGCTCGCTGCCTGCTCTTTCGCCAGCGGAGTGTAGCGGTCCACGTCGAGTTGGTTGCGCAACTGCACAGCTTCGGCGTTCGCAAGCTGCGCATTGGCTTGCGCTAAATTTCCTTCGGCCTGGTCGAGTACGGCCTGAAAGGGCCGTGGGTCAATCTGGAACAACAGTTGGCCCTTCTGAACGAATCCGCCTTCCTGATAATCCTGTTCCAACAAGTAGCCGGTGACTTGCGCTTTGACGTCGGCGTTCACCAACCCGTCCAGCGTGCCGATCCATTCGCTGTACAGTGATACATCTTCCTGCACCACCGGCACCACCATCACATCAGGCGGTGGGCCGGCGCTGGCCGCTGGTTTCGGGCGCAGCGCTATCGCGATCGCAGCGATGACGATCACGACGAGCGCCACTACGATTACGACGGTACGTCTCACGGAACCGTTCATCGGCTCTCTCTCGAAAATTTTCCTAATTCTATAATTCAACGTGGCTGTGTTCTTCAAACAGCCAGCGCAATACAGAGAAGGGACTGCACCGCGACTGCCGAAGACGTCTTCTCGTCAAAACTGCGGTTAAGGATTGCGCACAGAAGACCTTGATCTTGAGCGACCGCAATCCACGGAGAAAGCGGCAAAAATTTAGCACTTCTGCGCGACAGTGTCGAGGCTCCGCGGCACTGGCTTGTGATCACCATCGCAATCTGTCTTTGCTCCGCTGTGGGCTGGTAGTTGGTTCAGCCCCTTGGATTCAGAGAGGTACACGCACGATGCAGAAATCTGATCAATTTAACCAAACGCGCGAGGCACTTGCGATCACACCAGGCGAGTGCTTACGATGCGATTCGGCCGGGAGGCAGGGACGAACCGGCGCGCGCAGCCGCGGCTTCGGCTTCAGGTTTCAGAACAGAACGCGCCACCTCGTGGATTGCGTCGAGCACCAGTTCGGGCTGATCCTGCATGATCCAGTGGGTGCTCTCTTCTGCCCGGACGTAACGCCCTCGCGACAGACGCTGTGCGATGGCTGCGTGCTGTTCCCGTCTCTTCGGCGGCGTGGATTTTGCAGATAGGATCACAACCGGCTTGCTGCAGAATTCGCCCAGTTCTGCGAGGCGCACGGCAGAACCCGGCAGGTTCTCCAGCTGGCTCGCGATCGTCTGGCAGAATTTTTCCTGCACCCAGAAGACCGCCGCCATCGTGCGCTCTTTGGCGGGCAAATTCCAGAACCACGGACTGGAAACTGAGCCGGATTCAGCGGGCGCTTCCCGGCTGATCAATCGCACCAAACGGCCCGCAAGTTTCGTTGCGCCGGAAGTAAGCAGGAACGCCACGAAACGAATCACGCCAATGCGGCACAGCAGCGCGGCACGCCGACTCACCGTGGCGCCGATCTCGGCGCGCTTGCGGTCCTGTTCCGAAGGAGGGTTCCATTCGGCCGGCGCCACTGGATCCACCAGCACCACACCCGCCGTCTCCTGTGGATAGCGCGCCGCGAATAACGGCATCGTTAGCCCGCCAAAGGAATGTCCCACCAGAACGTACGGCGGAGGAATCGCAGCGCGTTCGAGCAACGTATGAAGCTCCTCGACCATACGCTCGGCCGTTCTCGGCATGGGGCCCAGATCGCTCCAGCCCAATCCCGCACGGTCGTAGCTCACTACGCGATACGATTGTGCGAGTGCGCGCTGAATTTCGCCCCAACTGAGCACCGTGGACATCAGCCCCGCTTCCAGAATAATCGTTGGGCTGGATTGCCCTTTTTCCAGTAGGTGTAAGCGATGTGTTCCGAGATCTATGAGCCTGCCCGGGGCCGGATGGAGCTTGCGGTCTCTGCGCAGCCCGAGTTTCTGGTAGATCGCGCCGGCTGCCGCACCGAGAAGCAGCACGCCAAAAATCCAAATGAGAGTGTGGATGAACAACTCTGCACTCCTCCACTGCACATCGCCGCGGAAACTGGATGCTTCAGCCGCGCATCCGGCTACGCAACTTTTCTGCTGCCTGAAAACCCGACTCAGCGCAATCACCAATAGAGCGCCCCGTCAGATAATTTCCCGCGAGGCAGAGTCCCGGCAATCCGCTTTCCGCTTCGCGAATTTCGCGGACTCGTTGTGCGTGGCCCACATTGTACTGCGGCAGTGCACGCGGGTATCTCCAAACCGTGCGCTCCGTCGGCGCACCCGTGATCCCTAAAATTCGAGCGTTTTCCGCCTCCACCATTTGTGCAAAGACGTCGTAGGCCGCTGTCATCATTCCATCCGTGTCGGTGCGCACGAAGCTCGTCATCAATACGCTGCCCTTCGGCGCATGGCCGGGAAATAGCGACGAATTCCAAAACGTGCAGACCGTGTGCAAGCCTTCCCGGCGCGGAACCATGAAGCCGAAACCGTGCAGCGCGTGGCGCACCTGCTTGCGATCGTAGGCCGAGGAAACCACGCCCATCGGCGCATGTTCGATTGCCGCCAGCAGTGCCGCCAATTTTGGCGCGCTTTGCTGCAGCAGCGAGGCCGCCGCATACGCCGGCACCGCGAACACCACCGCCTCTGCCGAAAATTCCTCGCCGCCGTTCATGCGGATCTGCCACATTGACTCGCTCCGGGCGGCCCCGTTGCGCGCTGCCGCGACGGATTCCACCTGCGCGCCAAAGTGAATATCCTCGCCCAATTTTTCCGCGAGTTTCTCCGCGAGCGTCCCTATTCCTCCGTTGAAGGATCCCAGCGATGGCAGCGTGTCCGTAATACGCAGGCTACCGTCCATTGCGTTAGAATCACGGGGCGAATATCCTCCAGCCGATTTCACGGCATCGCGCTTGGACCTATACGCGCGCAGCGCACCACGCAGTACACTGCCGCGGCTTCGTTCCCATTCCACCAGGTCAGGAAACGCGCTCTGCATGCCCATCTTGCGCGCGTCGCCGAAAAAAACCGTCGCAACGAATGGATCGGCCAAATAGTCCTGCACCTCGGCGCCAAACTTGCGTTCCACGAATTCCGCCAGCGACTCCTCCGCGGCGGGAGGCTGCGAATTCCGCAGCACTTCGCTCAGCAGCCGGTATTTCGAGTTCGGTCCGACCAATCCCGTCGCGAGCAGTCCTCCAGGCGAGAACGGCGCAAGGTGCAAGCGGCCATCTCGCAGAATGTAGCGCTTGGCCTTCGCATCGCCGGCCACGAATTCGCTTTCCAGGTTCAGCTCGCGCACCAGGTTCCACACCGACGCTGGAAATCGCGGGCATTGCGGCCCAGCTTCAAACACAAATCCGTTTCGCCTCACGGTGTAGACCATGCCGCCGGCGCGTCCGGAAGCTTCCAGCACCAGCGCTTGAATTCCCAATTGCCGCAGGCGAAACGCGCAGGCCAGGCCGCTTAGCCCGCCGCCGATCACCACCGTTTTGTATATGTGCCCCACAACCTGTAAATTGTATCAAACGCGATGGAATGCTAACGCGCAGGAGGCCGCCACACCGCGATGCCTGAGCATCTGAAATTTTCCGTTCGAGAGCTAGTGTGCAATCGCTCGTAGATTTCGTCGCGCAGTACGCCGCGCGCGGAAATGAAATCGCCGTGCGTTACCGGCGCGGCTATCGCATGGAAAGCTGGACGTACGCGCAGATCGCGGACCGGGCGAATTGCGTCGCGCGCGAGCTGGAATCCCGCGGGATTGGCAAAGGCGACGCCGTTCTGCTGTGGGGCGAAAACTCTCCCGAATGGATCATGGCGTTTTTCGGATGCCTGCTGCGCGGCGCTGTGACCGTTCCGATCGACCACGGGTCCACGGCGGAATTCGCCGCACGCGTCGCTCGCGAAGTAAACGCCAAATTAATATTTCGGGGCCGCGCGCTTGCGGATGCCGGGCCGGCGGAAAATTCCACCATCCTGGAATCGCTTTCCGAGCTTACGAAGCACCGAGATCCCTCACCGTACCCCGCGCCTCCTCTCTCCCGCCAGGACACGCTCGAAATCATCTTCACTTCCGGCACTACCGCGGAACCGCGCGGCGTGGTGATCTCTCACGGCAACGTCCTCGCCAATATCGAGCCCGTCGAGCGTGAAATCCAGAAATATCTTCGTTACGAGTGCATCTTTCATCCGCTGCGCTTTCTGAATCTGCTTCCGCTGAGCCACGTCTTCGGCCAGATGCTGGGTATCTTCATCCCGCCGTTCCTCGCCGGCACGCTGATCTTTATTGATTCGCTCAAGCCTTCCGGCTTGATTGAAGTCATTCGCGACGAGCGTATTTCCGTGCTGGTGGCCGTTCCGCGATTTATCGAATCTCTGCAGCGCGAGATCCTGCGGCAGATGGAACGCGACGATTGCACACATCAATTTAACGAAAATTTCGCGCGCGCGGAGAAGGAGCATTTCCTGCTGCGCTGGTGGCGATTCCGCAAAATCCATTCGCTGCTGGGCTGGAAATTCTGGGCGTTCATTTCCGGAGGCGCCGCGCTGCCCGAACAGGTCGAATCGTTCTGGAATCGCCTAGGATATGCGGTGATTCAGGGCTACGGCATGACGGAAACCACTTCGCTGATCAGCCTGAATCACCCGTTCCGTTCCGCGAAAGGCTCCATCGGCAAAGTTTTCCCGGGAATGGAAGTTCGCGTTGATGAAAATGGCGAAATCCTGGTGCGCGGCGAAAATGTCGCCACCGCGTATCGCCAGCATGATCAGACGCAATCCGTATCGGAATCCGATGGATGGTTTCGCACTGGAGACATGGGCGAAACCGACGCGGAGGGCCGCCTGTATTTCAAAGGCCGCCGGAAAAATGTGATCGTCACGCCGGCGGGCATGAACATATATCCCGAAGATCTGGAAAAAGCGGTCCGCAGCCAGCCCGGCGTGCAAGATTGCGTGGTGATCGGTATTGAACGCAACGGCAACGCGGAGCCCTGCGCGGTGCTACTGCTGGAAGATCCGCCGCACGCGAACCAAGCGGCCATCATCGAAAACGCCAATCGCTCCCTCGCGGAATATCAAAGGATTCGCCGCTGGTTTCCCTGGCCCGATCCCGATTTTCCACGCACGCCGACTCTGAAGCCGCTGCTCCCGCGCATTCGCGAGGTCGTCAACGCAAGACTCGATACAGCAGCCAGGTCACAAGACGGCAACAGCTCCCTTGCCACGCTGATCGCCCAGATCACCGGACGCCCCGTCGCAGCCGATTCGCGCAACGCCACGCTCGATGCCGACTTATACATGACTTCGCTCGATCGCGTCGAGCTGATGTGCGCGCTCGAAAGCCGCTATCAGACGGACCTCAGCGAAGTGCGCTTCAGCGAAGTCTCGACCGTCGGCCAGCTGGAAAAACTTCTGACGGAATCTCCCGCCATTCCTGTCAAACATCGCTATCCGCGCTGGCCGCAAAATTGGCTCACCACCGCCGTGCGCCTGTCCGTTTATTACCTGCTGGCCTGGCCTGCCACCTACATTCTTGCCGCGCCGCGGATTCGCGGTCGCGAAAATCTCCGCGGGCTGCGCGGCCCCGTGCTGGTGATTGCAAATCACGTCACCTACCTAGATATAGCCTGGGTTCTCCCAGCATTGCCCGCGCGCTTGCGAAATCGCCTGGCGACCGCCATGCGCGCCGAACGCCTCGCCGAAATGCGGCGTCCACCGAAAAACATGAATCCGTTCAACCGCCTCCGCGAGCGGCTTGATTATTTTCTAGCGTTGTCGCTGTTCAACGTATTTCCTCTGCCGCAACGCTCCGGCTTCCTGAAAAGTTTTTCGTTTGCCGGAGATCTCGCGGACCGCGGCTGGAACATTCTGGTATTTCCCGAAGGCCAGACAACCGAGGACGGCCACATCGCTCCCTTCCGTGCGGGCATCGGCCTGCTGGCGAAGCACCTGAATATTCCGGTGGTGCCCATGCGGTTTGCGGGACTGTTCGATTTGCGGCAGCGAAATCGCATCCTCACGCGCCCAGGGCATGTGCAAGTGACCATCGGAAAGCCGCTGCGCTTCTCCGCCGACCAGGACCCGAATGAGATTACGAAGGAACTGGAGCGGCGCGTGAGGGAACTCTAGTCCGTTTCCGATGGCGCGCTAGGGCGATCGAGTGGCAGCCGGCGAATTGCCAGCACCACCAAAATCAACGCCAGCAGAATCGCGAGCGATGCCCATTTTTGGTGTAACACAAAATCTTTCGCGGCTGCTCCGTAGCGCACAGCCAGAAAGCCTTCCGCGAAAAACAAAGCTCCGCGCCCTAGAAATGTGCCCACTACAAAGGGCATGTACGGCACCCGAAAGACGCCTTGCGCGATCACGAACGGTTTGAACGGAACAGGAAAAGGCGCGACGGCCGGCAGCAGCACGGACGTAAAAGGATATTGCTCGACCCACCTACGAATACGCCCGGGCGCGTGCCCCTGCTTTTTGCGGTAATAAACTTCGCCGGCTTTGCGCGCCAGTGCGTAAATCCAGACGGACCCCGCGAGCGAACCCAGCGCCGCCATCGCCGCGCAGTACGGCATGCGCAGCGGTTGCCGGATCGAGAGTTCCATCACCATCAGATCTGTCACCAAGGGAAGCGGAACGAAAGAAGAGTCCAGAAACGACGCGAGGAAAACTCCTGGCCCACCCAGCGCGGGCAACGTAGCCTTCACCCAGCCGCTGACTGCAGGCCATCTCAACGCTTGAAAGCTCCCTTATCGCTCGCGCGGCTAGAAAAGTAGGCGCTACTGTTGCGTGTCCTTGTGCCGTTTCTTGCGAAGGTCTGGCCAGAATTCTTTCACCATGTACGTCGCCACGTCCCATCCCATCTGCGAGGCCCACACGGTGGCCACATTTCCGAAACTGCGCTCGCTCTGCGGGTGGTAAGCGTATGTGGAAATAGCGGCGGCAGTGCCTGCTCCCAAAATTTCGGAATAGTTGAATTGCGTCTGGCCGGAATCTGAGCGCGTGAGAACCACGCGGCTCAAGGCATGCACCGCGCGCTTGCGAAATCCCCCATGTCCCAATTGGTAGTAGCGCGGATCCTGATGTAGCACCGAAGGAAACACGGCATAGGCCATGAAGTTCTCAATGGCATTGTCGCCATAGGCCGTGCCGTAGCGCTTGGCGTAACCCTGCGCGCCCTGCCCGTACGACGGATCGCTGTCGCTGGCCTGCCCCAGCCCCGCCACGAAAGCTATCAAGACAAATTCCGCCGGGTCGAACACGCCGCGTGCCACCAGTTTGAATTTTTGCCCGGACGTCAACGGCGGCACCTTGTCGGCATCTTCAACCGTGAGGAAATTGGGCAACGCCCAGAACAGGCGGTCATGCGACGTGTCTTTCTGCGGATCCTGAGTCGGTTGTTGCGGAGTTTGCTGCGGCGTTGTCGCTGGCTGCTGGCTCTGTTGCTGGGATGTCGTCTGCTGCGGATTCGCCTTTTCCTGCGCATCCTTCACCAGCGGCGCGAACGGACTAGGAGCCAGCGTTACCTTCGAGGCTATATCAGGAAAGCCGGAAGCAACCGGCGTTATTTCCTGCGCCGCGCATGGCAGGCTGCAGAGCAACCCGATCAAGAACACGCAGCAAGCCACCGCACGTGTCGGAATTCGTCTGGAAGGCACGGTCCGCTTTCTCCACCCGAGAATTGTCGCCTTGTACTTAGTATAGATGCACCCAGGCCGAAAAAAGTAGCTGCGTCTGCCTATCTTTATTAATTGCGTCTGCCCGGAGGACCCAAATTTTTGCTCTTCAACTGTAACCCTTTGCTGTGGTAGTGAATCGAATGCAAAGTTCCAGGCCCGGGGGTCTCGCGAGGAGGCAGTGTCCGCTAGCGTACAAACTCGCGGACAAAATGCGAGGCATACTACCGGAACATTGGACAGCGATGCTGTCGGGCGCGACAGCTCCGCGAAATCTTGACGTTCAAGGAGGAGATCATGTCCGATCATCATCAACCGCTTCCCACCGTTCCTTCTTATCCCTTCCGTCTTGATGTACCGTTGCATAAATTACTGCAGGAAACGCCCGAAAAACACACGCCGGAATCATCGAAGGAAAAAAAGACCCTGCCCACTCCCGTTTTCCCAAGCCAACCCGAACTTTTCCATGACCTGGACGCCGATGACATCGCCGCGCACGATCAGGTTTTGCAGACCGGCAGACGCCACTGGCCTGCGTCGCGCATTTTCAAGAACATGCGCGGCTGGATGCTTCCCTACTTTAAATCCCGCATCCTACCCGGAGATTTTCAGCCGATCATCGCGTATCTTTTCACCGAGTGGAAATGCAATCTGGATTGCCACTACTGTTGGTCCTACGATAACCGCATCAAGGGCATGACCGAAGACACCGCCCGCCGCGCCATTGATTGGCTTCATGACACGCCGTGCCGCGTCCTCGCTCCCACGGGCGGCGAGCCCCTGGTGCGGCCGGATTTTGTGCACAAAGTCGTATACTACGCCGCGAAAAAAGATTTTTGGGTTTATCTCGCCACCAACGCCCGCTTGCTGCGTCCGGATGTGATTGACCGGCTCAGCGATGCGGGCATCGCCACCATCAACTTCGCCGTGGATACCATCAAGGAAAAGCCCGGCCTGCCAAAAGCTTTCGAACACGTGAGTTCCTACTTCGATTACCTGGTCCGGCGGCAGTATCGTTACGGCTACACCGTCTTTTTCAACACAAATATTTGCCGCACGAATATCGAAGACGTGAAGCAGCTGGTCGAAGTCGCTCACGACAACGGCATCTCGCTCACCTTCCACATCAATGAAGCGCCCATGATGGAGCAGCCGCACTTCAAGCATCTGGACGCCAACGACACTTACATTCGCCCGGAAGATTTCCCGATGGTGGACGATCTGCTCGACTGGCTGATCGACAAGCAGCGCCAAGGCTACAAAATGGTGGACTCGATTCCACGCCTGCAGAACATGAAAGGATTCATGCGCGGCGTCGGCGAACACTGGGGCTGCCGCGCCGGCCAGAACTGGCTGATCATCCGCACCGACGGCACGCTCGCGCCTTGCTTCCCGATGTACAACGCGGGCTACGATTGGGGCCGGGTGGAAAATCAGAAATTCGATCTGAAGCAGCTGGGCGAGATGAAGCAAGGTTGCGAGCCGCACTGCTTCTCAACGCTCGGCTACAACGTCGCTTATTGCTACGACGCTGCGCGCGTGGCGAAGTGGCTGCTGAAGCAGGCCAGCCACGGATTCCAGGGCGTGACCGGAAGTTTCGAGTGAGCGCCGGGTAAGCTACGGCCGGTCGTGCGACAAGGAACCGGCGCCCTTGAGTTCGAGGCGCCGCAACCCGGTGTGCGTCAAGTCGCGCCTGCGAAGTTGCTGATTAAATCGAGTGTCGCGGGCCGCCGCGAACTAAAGGTTTTTCCAGGCCACCGACGCGGCGCCGAGAAGCGGGCACTCCTCGTTCAACACCACGTGGATGGGAATCTGCACCAGGAACGATTCGAGCTTTTCCTTGTGCTTCACCGCGGCGGCGAATTTCCCGTTTTTCAGCTTGGGCAACACTTTCACAGCGATTCCGCCGGCAATGTAAATTCCGCCGCGCGCCACCGTGCGCAGCGCCAGATTTCCCGCCTCTGAGCCGTAGATTTCCACCCACAGGTCCAGAGTCGCGGCGCACACCGGGCACTCTGCGCTCAGCCCGCGGCGCGTGATTTCCGGCGCGGGGTCCACGCTGTCATCGTCAAAACCTGCATGCCGCACCGTCGGATCCAAAAACTCATGCACGCGCTGAAATCCGCCACCGGACAAAATCGTTTCCACGCTCACACATTCGTGGCGCGTATTCAGAAACTTCCACAGATCCGCTTGCTGCGAGGTATTCGGAGCAAAATCCGCGTGCCCAGCTTCGGTGGCCATGGGAACGTGCCGGTGGCCGTCCCAGAAAAGAATGCCTTCGCCCAGTCCGGTGCCGGCCGCAATTACGATTTGCGTCGAGCGCGGCGAAGGCACACCCACGTGCAGCGTTTCCAGCTCGCTGGGTTCCAGCACGCCGATGCCGTAGGCCGCCGCTTCCACGTCGTTCACCAGGCGCACGTGATTCAAGTGCAGGTGCGAGGCGACGCTCGCGCCATCCACCACCCAGGGAAAATTCGTGGCCTGCACGCGATTGTTTACCACTGGGCCGGCAATTCCGAATGACGCCGCCGTGATTTTCGCTCCTGCCCCATTCAGAAAATCGCTGGCGATTTCTTCCAGGCCCGAATGTTTTTGCGTGGCATAGCGCCGGTCAGCGACGCGGACCAACTTGCCTGCCTTCACGTCGAACAGACCTAGATTGGCCTTTGTGCCTCCCAGGTCGCCCGCCAAAATCATTTAGGCCTCCGAGCTTGAAAATCGTGCGTGTTGTGCATGGATTAGCAATCGCCTCACAGCGGGCGCCAATGGCGGCCGTCGGCAGCCGCCAAATCGTCCACCGTCCGCGGTCCGTCGCTTCCGGCCGGATAATTGGGGAAAGGCGGCGGCGACGCATTCTTCCATGCTTCCAGGATTGGGTCCACCAATGTCCATGCAGCCTCGACGCTATCGGCGCGGTCAAACAGCGTAGCGTCGCCACGGATGCAATCATTAAGAAGCGTGGCGTACGCAGGGCGCGTGCCGCCGCCGAACGCATCCTTATACTTAAAATCCATGGTCACCGGCTGGATGCGCATCTGCGCCCCGGGCGATTTCGCTCCGAAAGAAAGTGAAATACCTTCGTCAGGCTGAATATTGAGAACCAGCGAATTGGTTTCGTGGCTTTCGCCGCGGAATACCATGTGCGGCGCGCTCTTGAACTGTATCGCGACTTCGGTGAGCGGCCGCGCCAGGCGCTTGCCCGTGCGCAGGTAGAACGGCACACCGCTCCAGCGCCAGTTATCCACGTGCAACTTCAATGCCACAAAAGTATCGGTCGCGGAATCCGGCTTCACGCCCGGCTCCTGGCGATATCCCGGAACCGGTTTGCCGTCCACTTGACCGGGACCGTACTGCCCGCGAATAACGCACTTGAACAACGAATCCTTAGTGAATGGCCTGATGGACTGCAAAACTTTTATTTTCTCGTTGCGCACGGCGGTCGCGTCGAAAGTTGCGGGCGCTTCCATGGCGGTCAGCGAGGTCAGCTGCAGCACGTGACTCTGAATCATATCGCGCAGCGCGCCTGCGGATTCATAGAACGCCGCGCGACGCTCCACTCCCAGCGATTCGGCGGCGGTTATCTGGACGCTATCAATGTAATTGCGATTCCATAGCGGCTCGAAAATGCCGTTGCCGAACCGAAACACCAGCATGTTCTGCACAGTCTCTTTGCCCAGATAGTGGTCAATGCGGTACACCTGCGATTCATCGAACGCTTCCAGCACTTTTTTATTCAATTCTTTAGCTGATTCCAGATCGTGCCCAAACGGTTTTTCGATGATGATGCGCGCCCAGGATTTTTCCGACTTCGGCTTGTTCAGCCCGGCCCTCTTGAGCTGATCGATCACCTGCAAATATACTTCCGGCGGCGTGGCCAGGTAATACAGACGATTCCCGCCGAGCTGGCCTTCGCCATCAAGCTCGTCCAGACGCTGCGCCAAGCGGCGGAACGCTTCGGGATCGCCGTAGTTGCCGGAAAAGTATCGCAGGCATTTCAGGAACTCCGCCTTCTTGCCGTCGTCGGCGCCTTCTTGATTTCCACTGGGCAGGAATTCGCCGGCCTTCTGGGTGAAATCGCTGTCCTTCATTTCCGTGCGCGCGAATCCCAGCAGACGAAA
>Ga0070761_10000821_pt1 | contig 19697 bp, 12 predicted proteins | sample HubBroMetageREF1_FD_66724 | JGI IMG/M metagenome (GOLD analysis project Ga0070761, IMG submission 66724) | Reference soil microbial communities from the Hubbard Brook experimental Forest, New Hampshire, USA - Hubbard Brook CCASE Soil... | ecosystem: Environmental > Terrestrial > Soil >... | reverse complement strand
GATCGTCGTCTCCGGCCGCGTTCGGCTGGCCAATCGTGCCGGTGAAGCCGAACAGCGGCCCGCTGCCCGGCCCGAGCTGGTCGCTAATGAAGCCGCCAGGTTCCGCGCTGGCGCCGATGGCCCCGCTCAAGCCGACGGCCGGGCCGCCTAGTAGCGCGAAGTCTTCCGTGCCCGCCGGCGTCACCACGCCGGACGGGGTTCCGGTATCAGCGCCCGGTCCGAGCAGGCCGCCCGCCAGCAATCCGACCGGCATCACGCCCAGGCCCGGCAGTGACCCGGCTGGGCCGCCGCCCGGCCCGCCCAGGTTGACCGACAGATTGACCGGCCCGGAGGTCGGACCCGAGGCGCCCACTATCGTGCCTACGGCTGGCGGGAAGCCGCCCGGACCACCGCCAGGGTCGCCCGCACCCGTGCTGATCGTCACGGTGCCGACGACCGGAGGGTTGGGACCGCCAGGACCGCCAGGACCGCCAGGATCACCGGGGCCGCCAGGACCGCCAGGGCCGTTCGTGCCGCCGGGACCGCCTCGGGGGCCGTTTTGACTATTATTCGCCGGATTCGGCGTCAGCGGCGGGGTGGCCGGTCCTATCACCGGCACGATCACGGCGGTCGTGGTGGCGAACTGGTCGACCAGCTTGCTGAGTGCGGTCCGGCCGAGCAGGTCGAGGCCGGTGAAGTCGGCTGAGCCGCCGGCCAGCGCGCTCATCCACACGTTCTTGGCCTGCTGCTCTACCTGCGCCCAGGACGCGTCCAGAGTGAGGTCGCCGTACGGCGTGTTCTGCGGATCGGGAATCACGTAACCGCCGCTGCCTGGCGTGGCGATCGCTTCTAGTACAGCCACGATGGCGCCGAGCGGAGAGTGCTCGACGACCTGTGTCCATGACGAATAAGCGGACAAGATGTCGTTCAGGAAGTTCGTGGCTGAGCTGCCGGCCGTTCCGATGGAATCGCTGTAGGGGGTCGGATTGGTCAGCTGCTCATGCAGGCTCACCATGACCGTCTGCAGGGAACCGAACAACTCGGCCACCACGTCAGCCATGTTGCCCTGAAACCCGACAACGGGTCCCGACAAGGCGTCCTGGTGCAGCGAGCCGAAGTCCTGCGCCGCCGATTGCAGCCAGCTGGTCACGCCGGCCACAGCGACGCTGGCTGACCCGAAGCTCGGCGGCACCAGCGGCAACCCGGCGTAGTCCCGAGCTGGCACCCCGGACAAAGCCTGCACCGGAGCGTTGAGGAAGCGATCCCAGCTGCCGCCGACGGTATACAGAGCGGGATTGAGGTAGACCTGGATGGACGTGGCCCCCGACGTTGGCTGGCTGTCCCAGTCCGCTGACCAGATCAGGTGCGAGCCCCCGGCCGGCTGGCCGTCGTGCAGTATCGTCAGCCACGGCTGGCCGGTGACTTCGGCCCGATCCGGGATGGGGATGCTGAGCACGCTCGCCAGCACCACCTCCCACTGCCAGGCGGAATAGTCGGCATTACCGGCGGCTCCCTCTGGCGTGCTGCTGCCGGAACCAGACGTCGGCAGATCGGTCTGCGTCGACAGCCAGTCGGACTGCTGGTACTCCACTGTTCCCACCTCGTTCCTTGTTCGCTTGTTCGCCGTGTTGAGAGCCGGCGTCAGGCGCCGCGCCGGTCCGGTTAGTGCACACCCGCCCGGGACGGGGCCCGCCGGGGGCCTGAGCCCGGCTCGGTGTAGTCGTCGTAGCCATCCAGCTCGTCGTCGTCGCCGATGACGTCACGCCCGATCGAGGCTGGCCCCACGCTCGGCGCGGTTCCCCAGACATCCTCGTCCTCGGCCAGCCACGTCGTCCGCTCGCGTTCTTGCATCCCCTGCTGGCCGGCCATGCCGCCCATACCGCCGGCCATCGGCGGGTAGAACGGCACAGCGCCGCTACCCTCGCCGGCCGCGGCCTGGCCGACCTCCACCCCGGTGCCGGGCGCGACAAACCGGCCCGAGGGCACCGATGCCGTGGCCACCCCGCCATTGAGTGCGGACAGTCCGCTGGCGGCGGCCGGACCGCCAAGTGCGGCCCGGCCGACATCAGCCGTGAGCGCCGGTCCCGCGCCCGCGGCGCCGCCCAGGCCACCGCCACCCCCCGCCAGTGCACCCAGCCCGCCGCTGGCAGGCAAGCCGAGACCGGTCAGCACCGGGGCCGGTTCAGCCGGGACGCCGACGCTGGTCAGAGCCTGACGCAGGGCGTTGCCCACGCTCCGGCTGTCGGCCATCGCGGTGTCCAGGTCAGTGCGCAGCGGACCGGCCGCGGGTACCTGGCCGCTGGCCAGCGCCTTCTGCATCTCGTTCTGCGCCGCCCGGTTATCGGCCAGCGCCTGCTGAATCGAGCTGACGCTCGGCGTGCCCCCGGTAGCCAGGGCCTGGTCAAGTGCATGCTGGGCCTTCCTGGCATCGGCCAGCGCCGACTCAACCGCGTCGTGCAGCGGACCAGTTCTCGGCACCTGGCCGCTCTCCAGCGCGTGGTTCAGCGCGCTCTGCAGCTTGCCGTTCTCGGCCAGGGCCACGTGTACGGAGTCCCCGCCCGGCACAGCACTCGCCAGCGCTTTCTGCAGCGCGGTCTTGGTATGGGAATTGTCACCTGAGGCCTGCTGCAGCGCGGTGCGGAGCGGTCCGGTCTTCGGCACCTGTCCGCTGGCCAGAGCCTGGTTCAGTGCCGACTGCACGCCGCCGTTATCGGTCATCGCTGTCTGCAGTGCGGTCCCGGCCGGCGTGTCACCGGCCAGCGCGCTCTGCAGTGCGTTCTGCACCGCGCCGTTGTCGGCCAGGGCCGTCTCCAGCGCGTTGTGCAGCGGACCCGAGCTCGGTGCTAGCGCCAGCGCCTTTTCCAGCTCTTGCTGCTCCTGGTTACTGTCACCAAGGGCTGTTTGCAGCTGACTGGTCGGGTTTGCGAGCGTGCCACCCGGCAGCCCGGTCAGGCCACCGGTGCCGCCGGGATTGCCCAGGCTCGTCCCCAGCCCGTTGAGCCCGCCGCCCAGGCCATTGAGGCCACCGCCCAGTGAGTTGAAACCGTCCCCGATCCCGCCGCCGAGGCCGTTCAGGCCGCTGCCGAGCGAATTGAAGCCATCTCCGATCCCGCCGCCCAGGCCGTTCAGGCCACCGCCGAGTGCGTCAAAGCCGTCCCCGATCCCGCCGCCCAGGCCATTGAGGCCACCGCCGAGTGCGTTGAGGCCATCCCCGATCCCGCCGCTCAGATCGCCGAGACCAGCACCGAGCGAGTTAAGCCCATCCCCGATCCCGCCCAGGTCGCCGCTATCATCGCCGGGCGAGTTGGAGAGATCGCCCGACCCGCCGCCGCCGCCCAAGCCGTTGAGACCACCGCTGTCGAGATCACTGCTTGGCGTATTGAAGTCGCCGTCCCCTCCATCGTCGCCATTGAGATCTGACAGGTTGGAATTGTCGCCACCGGACGTGATCTGCGTCAGCGTCGGCTGGGTAAGCGGTTGAACAATCCCGGCCGTAGTCATATAGGAAACCGTGAGCATATTCAAAGCCGACCGCGCGCTGGTGTCGAGAGCCGTCTCAACGGAGTTCAGCCAGAGGTTCTTAGCCGCGGTCTCCACGGCAACCCAGCCAGCATCGGTGAGCAGATTGCCGAAGGAATTCGCGTTAGTTACGTTGTTAATAGTATTTCCCGACACGACTCCAGCGCCCAGCAGAGCCTGGAAGATAGCGCCAAGCGGCGAGTGATCAAGCATTTCACGCCATCCACCCATTGCCTGCCAGATACTAAGCACGAAGTTCGCCGTGTCGGTACCTGATTGCCCGACCGCACCCGAATAGCTCGACGGGCTGGTCATCTGGGTATAGATAGAGTTCGCCGACGTATAGAGGTTGTTGATCAGCTGATAGAACGCCTGACCCGCTTCTCCCTGATACTCAGATGCCTCGCTGTTCAGGTCGGCGGCCATGGTATTCAACGTATCGGAGGCGTTCAGATAAAGGTTTTCGACGCCATTAAGCGCGACGGCGGCCGAGCCGAATGTACGTGGGTCAACTGCGATGGTGGTGTAGTCTCTTGAACCTGCCATCACCTGGGTAAGCTGGTTCAGCGGGGTATTGTAATACTCGTCCCAAGGCCCGCCCGCATTCTGCAGGTAAGGACTGAGGTAGACCGAGATCCCCCCGACAAACCAGCTTGCCTCGAAGATCTCATAGAGCGAGTTCCCCTCACCCTTTGAGTCGGTCACTGTCCACCGGAAGCCGGTGACCTCAGAGCGGGTGGGCAGGTTCAGCCCCAGGACACCGAAGAGCACCTGCTCCCAGTCCCAGCTAAGGTAATCGTCCCCGCCGGGAGCGTTGACAGTCGTGGCAGCGGGCTCGCTGCTGCCGTTGGGGTACCCATTGGATGGGGTATGACTCGGATCGTTGTAGCTGCCGGGAGCAGGACCGTCTCCTACGACGTTAGCGTTGAACCCGCCCGGATCATTGATCGTGCCGTTCGGGTTAAAGTTATAATTAGGATTGCCTCCCATTGTCCCTCCGCGGTAGTTGCTTGCCGAGCGTCAGCTCAGCTAGATCTCAGCTGCTGGGAGTATTGGGGTTCGAGGTAGACGAGCTGCCCGGATTACTCATGTCGCTGATAGTGTTCTGGAAGTCGCTTATGAGCTGGTCTACCGCCTCGTTATTGAGGCTCTCAGTGCTGCTGAATGAATTTACCGTCGTGGTGATCTCTGAGATCATGTCGGTCAGTACTTTCTTCAGCCACTCGAGCTGTTCTTGAACACTGCCGCCCATCGCCTTGAGCGCACTGACGAGCGCGGCCCCCGCCTCGAAACTCGAGGGGCCGGCCTGCACCGTCAGCGCAGAGTCCACCGGGTTGATGAAGTTGGTCGTGTCGGAAGTGACGCCGGTCGTACCCATCCCCGTGAGCTGGCCGTCTACCTCGGTAAGGATATCATTCAGTGTTGTCTTGAGGTTATTGAGATAGGCTTCATTGATCTGGACAACGCCGCTTGCTGACATCGCTTTCTCCTTCTTTGAATAGGTGAGCGGTCTGATGGCTGTCCGGCCAGCCTGCGCCGGACAGCCATCGGCTGCCGCTGATCAGGTGATCGACGACCACTGGGCCGCGAGATTGTTGTCCGTCCTGTTGTAATTGGTAGTCATGTCATCGAGCGTGTTGCCGTAGTGCGGCAGCAGGCTGTTCATCTGGTCGAGGTCGGAGGTCCACCTGGCTTGAACTTGCGAGTACTCATCGGCCGATGCGCCCGACCATTTGCCTTGCAGAGACATGGCGTAACTGTTTATGTCGTCCATTATGCCCTTTATCTGAGCATTGGCGCCCTGGATCGCGTCCATGACCTGGCTGATGCTGCCGTAATCGACGTAGATCTGGCCGTCGAGATCTGTCATGAGATTTCCTTTCACATCATGGGGACTGACGTGCGGTGGCTGGGACTTCCTGGCCGCGGATCGTTAGCTGGGTGGGCTGATAAAGCCGCTCGATCCGAACGCTGGCAGCGCCGCCGCCATATCTGCGGCGTTCTGGTTGCCGGCTTGCAGTTGCTGCGCGGTATCGCCGAGTTGCTGTGCCATCCAGTTCAGGGTGGACCGCAGGTCCTCGAAGTCCTCGGCCCACTGCAGTACCACGCCGCCGAACCGCTGCCCGGCCGTGGTGACCATGGCATTTGTCGTGAGCTGCTGCTGTGACTCGAGGACACCCGAGGCGATCGTGGTCAGCTGGCTGACCGTGTCAAGAAACTTCTGCTGCGCCTGGAGCGTGACGGTTATCTCGTTCTGCAGCAGCGAGGATGCGGTTCCTGCCATAGCTGAATTCCTTTCATGAATTACGAGAAGCTACTGAAAAAGCTATTAACGGTCATCGTCTCGGGTCACCGATCACCCCCTCATCGGTGCCAGGTCAAGTGCGGGGCCGGTCGGCAGCAACCCGAGCAGTGCGGCAGGCAGCGCGGCGGCCCGGCCCAGCCGGTACCCGAGTGCCGAGGCGGCGCTCGCCGATGGAACAGGAAACTTGACCCCGGCGTCCGTCACCAGAAACAGCGAATCCCCGCCAACGCCGGGCGCGGCCTGCGGCCGGATGAACGCGCCGCCGTCGGGAACCACGGAGATCAGGTCGGCGGTCTGCGGGCTGCCACTGACTCCAGGCTGGCCCATGGCCGGCGGCTGGCCTCCGGGCGCCGAAGCGAACACGAGCCTGGGTGCCGCCCCGCCAGCGCCCGCGTAGTCCATGCACGGGACGCCGGAACCGCCGGAGTCGTCCTTGGGCGGGGCCGACGGCGCGTCCGCCGCGTCGGCCAGGCCGGGCTGAACCACCGGCGCGTGCGCGATCGCGGCCGGGCTGGCGGTGACCGGCGCTACAGCGGCACCTGGGTAGGCAGCGGCGCTGGCAGGATCGGTGAGCGCGACGGCCGCCTGGGCTGGCGTGATCGGGGCCACACCGCCCGGCTCGGCGAGATAGAACTCGCTCGGGCTGCCGACATTGCGGGAAACCAGGACCTCGCCGACCCTGGTGCGCAGCTGGCCGAGCGTCGGCCCCTGGCCGCCGCGGCCGGGCACGCGCAGCGGAGTCAGGTCGGGGCCAGCCGGTACCGCGTTCAGCCACACCGGGCTGACACCGATAACCGGCGCCTGGCCGAGCCCGAGCGCGTCAAGTATCCAGGACGCGTCCAGCCTCAGCCGCTGACCATGCCACACCAGGTAACGCGCTCCCGAAGCGCTGACCACGACAGCGCTGCCCGCCGGCAGCGGCCTGACCGCCGGCGCGATGCCGATGCTCACCGACACCTGGCTGCCGGGCAGAGCGCAGACCAGCCAGGGACCCTTATTCACGGCACCAGCGGCTGGCAGCGCGTCGGGCGCGCCGACGATGCCAACCGGCTCTCCCTGCGGCACGCCGGCCAGCGACCCGGCCGACACCACGGTCATCGCCGTATCACCGCCCGTGAGCAGCAGGGCGGATGACCAGTTCAGTACCGGCCGCAGCTCAGAGCGGGCATAGACATAGCGGGCGCCGGTCTGCTTCACCATCACCAGTTCGCCAGCGGTCAGGGCAATGGCCTTGCTGGCGGGCGAGATGAACCCCCATACCAGGAACCCGGCGACCGCGAGCGTGCCGAGCAGCAGCCCGCCGAAGGACCCGAGCCCGGTACGGCGCAGCGGGCTCTCTGGCGCGTCGGGCTCGGCGTGGACCAGCGCGGACGTCAGCCGTCCCATCACGTAGGCGTGCGCCTGCACCTGGTCACGTCGCGATCTCATATCCGCACCTCCCGTCTCACCCGCGTGCCGTCCTGGCGAACTCATAGAGGTTGAGCAGCCAGAGGACCAGCGGGATGAGCGCCACCGCGGTGAACGTCTGCAGCAGATCGCCGGCCCGGCCCCAGTGCGGCAGCAGCTTGTGTCCTGGCAGCGAGCGCTCGCCAGCCAGCAGCAGGCCGGCCGCCAGCACGAGCCAGGCCAGGACCGCTGGCCAAGTGCGGGCATCGGCGCGCAGTCCGGCCGCGGTGACGAGCACAGCGGCGCCGACGACAGCCGGGATGACGGCGGCCAGCCGGTGCCTGGCCGCTACGAGCACCCGTGCGTGCAACAGCGTCAGCACGATGGCGTCAATCGCGACCAGGTGCGCTGGCCATCCGGTGGCGACACCAAGGATGACCAGGCTCCCGGTGACCACGACGGCCAGCCCGGCGTGCAGCGCGGTCATGTAGCGGTCGGCCTGACGGGTGCTTTCCAGCACGCGCTGACCTGGCACGGGATCGAGGTCGGCTTGCAGTTCTTCAGGAGTGCTCGGCGTCGGGTCAAGGCGCATCTTCGCCAGGCGGAACGCCAGCACCGGTACCCAGCCGCCGAACGGCACTATCAGCGCGAGCAGTATCCCGGCAACCTCCGCGGCGTCCAGCTTGGCGAAAGTGGCGAACGCGCCGCCGACCGCGACGAGCATGGCCGCCAAGGACGCCGCGACCAGGGCCGGGTGCCGCCCGCCGCGCACCATCGTCACCGCCGCGGCGGCACCGGCCATGGCAACACCGGCCGCGAGCAGCGCGGCCCGCAGCGTCACCAGGCTCACCACCGGGCCGGCGCCTGGCCCGCCGGGCAGCAGCGGCAGCTCAGCCGCTGCGAGGCCCGCGTAGCAGATCGCGGCCGCGCCAAGGACTCCGGCCGCTGGCAAGTCAGCGAGCGCTCGCGAGGCAGCGGCGGTAAGGCCGATCAGAATGAGCGCGAGCGCGGCCGCGAGGATGTCGGACAGCGTGCCCGCGTGGCCGGCCAGCAGGGCAAGCCCGGCCGCCAGCGGCGCGGCGAGCAACCCGACAAGCAGTTGCCGCGACATGTCAGGCCGCCAGCGATCTGGCCGGCCTGAAATGCCCACGGCGATCCCGTCGATGAGATCGTCGAAGTCCAGCGGCGGTAGCTGATCGGCTCGCGGCCGCAGGTGCACGACGTCGCCGTCGCGCAGGCCGAGCGCGGCCACGCTCAGTTCCTCGCGCAGCGGCGGGTCGCCGAGCCGCTGCAGCACCCATCCGCCGTGCTCAAGGCCGACATCGGCGAGACCGTCACCGAGGTGGCCGACCAGGGCGGGAAGCAGGTCGATGAGCGGTACGTGCACCGGCACAGCGAGTTCCACGCTCCGGGCCGGGCCGCAGACGGCCAGGCGGCACAGATCATCCACCATCGCGGGCGGGCGCGCTGGCTCCGCCTCTGCCCGCGCAGCGGCGACTGACTGGCCCTGCGTGGCCGTGGCGCCCGCATCAGACCACGACACGCTCCCCGCGGCTGGGCCGCCATGCCCGTTCAGTGCGGGCTCTGGCGAGTTCTCGCTCATGGCCCACATACGCACGGGCCTACGACGGCGCTTCAGTTCCGTGCTGACGCCGGGGCGGGACCAGGCGCGTATTGATGACGTCGCGGTTGCCGCGAACGCGTCAGTCACCTGTGGCTGGCGCCATCACCAGAAAGGGGACCGACCGATGAGCACGATCGTGTTCCGGCGCCCAGCCCGACGGCAGCCGCCTGAAATGCCAAGCGGGGAGCTATCGCTGCAGGAGCCGCCGGTGATGCCGGAGGAACCGACCGGCAACATGGGGCTGCTGCTCACGTTCCTGCCGATGGCACTGGGATCCTCCATGATGATCTTGCTGTTCGTAAGGCCAGGCGGAGGCAGCGGCGGCACGACCTGGCTGGCTGGTGGCCTGATGATGGTCACCACGATGTCGATGATGGTCGGCCAGATGGGCCGGACGACGAGCACGCGCAAGCGACGCACCAAGGGTGAGCGCCGAGACTACTTGAGGTACCTGAGCCAGACCCGGCGTAAGGTCAGGCAGCAGGCCGCTCAGCAGCGGAAGTCACTGGCCTGGATTCACCCTGACCCGCAGTCGCTCTGGTCGGTGGCGATGAGCGCGCGGCTGTGGGAGCGGCGCCCCGCGCACCGCGACTTCGCCGAGATCAGGATCGGCACCGGGCCGCAGCTCTTCGCCGTCAAGATCAACCCGATGCAAACCAAGCCCGTGGAGGACCTCGAGCCGCTGAGTGCCAGGGCGCTGCGCCGGTTCATCAGCGCCCATGCCACCGTGTCCGACCAGCCGGTGGCGGTCTTTCTTCGCGGCTTCGCCCAGATAGTCCTTCGCGGCGACCCCAGCCTCGCGCGGGCCGCGGCCCGCGCGGCGGTGGCACAGCTCTTCACCTTCCATTCGCCGGACGATGTTCGCATCGCGGCCTGCTGCGACGAGCAAAGCGCGGCCGACTGGGAATGGATCAAGTGGCTGCCGCACTCGCAGCACGCGACCGAAGCGGACGCGGCCGGGCCGGTCCGGGCGTTGCGCCCGACGCTCGCCGAGGTCGTCGCGATGTTCGGAGAAGAGTTCGCCGAGCGTCCACGGCACGAGCCTGGCGCGGCGCCGCACCGTGAAGAGCCCTATGTCGTGGTCATTCTTGACGGCGGCGACATCGGCGACGATACCCGATTTGTCACCGCCGGGTACCGCAATGCGGTCCTGATCGACGTCGGCGAGACGATGCCGTGGCGGCACTCCAAGCGGGTACTGCGGCTGGACTTCACCGAGGCCGGCCTCGAGATGGTGCAGGGCAGCCGGTCGGGCAAGGAGATGCGCACGCCGCTCGGGCGCGGGGACGAGCTGAGCGTAGTGCAGGCCAGGGCCTGCGCCCGGATTGTGGCGCCATTCCGGCTGGGGGCCACCACGGAGATCTCCGAGCCGCTGGCTACCGACTTCGACGTGGCCAAGCTGCTCGGCATCGACGACGTCGCCACGTTCGACCCGCGGTCGCTGTGGGCCGCAAGATCGGCCACCGACCGGCTACGGGTGCCGATCGGCATAGACCAGGACGGCGGCACGGTGGAGCTGGACATCAAGGAGTCCGCTCAGGGCGGCAACGGCCCGCACGGCGTGCTCATCGGCGCGACCGGCTCTGGCAAGAGCGAACTGCTGCGCACGCTGGTCCTGTCGATGGCGATCACCCACTCCTCGGAAACGCTCAACTTCGTGCTGGTCGACTTCAAGGGCGGAGCGACCTTCATCGGGCTCGACAAGCTGCCGCACACCTCGGCGCTCATCACGAACCTGGCCGACGAGGTTCAGCTGGTCGCCAGGATGCAGGAATCGGTGCAAGGCGAGCTGGTCCGCCGCCAGGAATTGCTGCGCCGGGCCGGCAACTACAGCTCGGCCCTCGAGTACGAGAAAGCCAGGGCCCAGGGCGCCCCGCTCGACCCGCTGCCGACCCTGTTCGTCATCGTCGACGAGTTCAGCGAGCTGCTGTCGGCCCATAGGGAATTCATCGACCTGTTCGTGATGATCGGCCGCCTGGGCCGGTCGCTGGGCGTGCACCTGCTGCTGGCCTCGCAACGCCTGGACGACGGCCGTATCCACCAGCTTGAGTCGCATCTGTCGTACCGGATCGGGCTGCGCACCTTTTCATCCATGGAATCGCGCGCCGTCATCGGCGTCCCCGATGCCTACGAGCTTCCGGCCCGGCCAGGTTCCGGCTACATGCGAATCGACAACTCGACGCTAATCAGGTTCAAGGCGGCCTACGTGTCCGGCCCGTACCGCACAGCCACCACCAAGCGCCAGCGCATCGAGGCCGTCCGGCAGCTCGTGGTCCCTTATGTGACCAGCCATCTCGTCCCGCGAGTTCCTGAGCAGCCGCCCGGGGCGCCAGCCGCCGAGCTCGCCGGCCTCAGCGAGCCCGATGACCACGAACACGACCACGAACACGACCACGCTGAGTCCGGCGGCGCTGATGACCGCGGGCAGGCCACCACGCTGCTGGAGATGATGATCGAGCGGCTCGCCGACTCCGGACCGGCCGCGCACCAGGTCTGGCTGCCGCCGCTGCCCGCCTCGCCCTCCCTTGACGAGATCATGCCCGCGCTTGAGCCGATCCCCGGTGTCGGCCTGGCCCCGGTCGACTGGGCCGGGCGCGGCGGCCTGGTCGTGCCGGTCGGAGTGGTGGACCGGCCGTTCGAGCAGTTGCGCGACCTGCTGATGGTCAATCTGTCTGGTGTCGGCGGACACGCCGGGCTCGTGGGCCGCGCGCAGGGCGGCAAGAGCACCCTGCTGCGGACTCTGATCTCCAGCCTCGCGGTCACCCATACCCCGGCGCAGGTGCAGTTCTACTGCCTGGACTTCGGCGGCGGCACTCTCGCCTCGCTGGCCGGCCTGCCGCATGTGGGCGACGTCGCGACCCGCCTGGGAACCGACCTGGTCAGCCGGACGATCGCCGAGGTGATGGCCATCGTCGGCCGGCGGGAGCGGCTGTTCGCCGAGCACGGCATCGCGACCATGACCGCCTACCGTCAGCTGCGTGCCGCCGGGAAATTCAGCGACGACCCGCACGGCGACGTGTTCCTGGTCATCGACGGCTGGGCCACGTTCAAGACCGAATTCGAGCCCCTGGAGACCGCGCTCCGCCAGGTGCTGCCGCGGATGCTCAACTACGGCGTGCATCTCATCCTGTGCGCTAACCGGTGGATGGAGCTGCACAGCTCGGTACGCGATCAGATCGGCACGAAGCTGGAACTGCGCCTAGGCGACCCGCTGGAGTCCGTGATCGACATCCGCGCGGCGAAGAACGTGCCCGAACTGCCCGGCCGCGGGCTGACCGCAGGGAAGCTCCAGTTCCTCGCGGCGCTGCCGAGGATCGACGGCAGCAGCGAGCTAGCTGACCTGGAGGCAGGCGCGAGCGCCCTGGTGGGCGGCGTGCGCGACTACTGGACCGGCCCGATGGCGCCGCGGGTACGTATGCTGCCTGACCGGCTGCCCGTCGACCAGCTACCGCCGCCAGAAGGCAAGCTCAAGGTCGCCATCGGCTGGAGCGAGTCCGAGCTAGCACCGGTGTGGCATGACTTCTCGACCACGGCCCACCTCACCGTGCTTGGTGACACAGAGAGCGGCAAGACCAACCTGCTGCGCCTGGTCGCCAGGGCGGTGACCCGCTGCTACACGCCCGACGAGGCCCGCGTTGTCCTGGTCGACCTGCGCCGTGAACTCTATGACGTGGTACCTGAGGAGTTCAGGCTCGGCTACGCGGTCTCGGCGGCGGTCGCCAGCCAGATCGCTATCGACATCGCGGCCCAGCTAAGCGACCGGGTGCCAGGTCAGAACATCACGCCCGAGCAGCTGCGCCGCCGGGACTGGTGGACCGGCCCTGAGCTTTTCCTGCTCATCGACGACTACGACCTGGTGGCATCCTCGGCCAACAGCCCGTTCCAGCCGCTGGTCGAGTACCTGCCGCAGGCCGGTGACATCGGACTGCACGTCGTGCTCGCCCGGGGCGCGGCTGGCTCCATGCGCACCTCAATGGACCCGGTGCTGCGCCGGCTGCAGGAGTCCAATACCCCGGATGTGGCGCTTTCCTGCCCGCCGTCGGAGGGAGTGCTGCTTGGCAACGTACGCCCACGGCAATTCCCTCCCGGCCGGGCCATGCTGCTTACCCGCCGCCAGCACCAGATCCTGCAGACCGCGTTCGTCGGTGATCCCGACTAGTGGCATCAAAGGTACGTACGGCGGCGCCCGGCGGGTTCAAGGGCACGGAAAATCTCACTGAGCTGGCGCAGATCTCACCGAGCCGACCAAGAGAAACTCACTGAGTTCGCTGATGCCGCCCACGGCCCGCAGCACCGACGATGGCAGCTGTCGGGATTCACAGGCAGTTCGGCCGGTTTCAGGAGGATGAGTCATGAACGCTGTCAGGCAGCGCGAGACGGACGTGCCGCGGCCTACTCTCGTCCTGGTCAGCACGGACGGGCAGGCCGTCAGGCCAGCGAGGCCGACCGGGCCGACGGCCGACGATGAGACCATCAGGGAACTGTGGCTGATTCACGGCGCTTCGCTCATCCGGTTCGCGCTCAAGCTGACGCTTGGCGACCGCCAGCGGGCCGAGGACATCGTTCAGCAAACTCTGCTCCGCGCTTGGCGTCACCCCGAGGTCGCGAACGCCGATCCGCAGTCCATCAGGCCGTGGCTGTTCACCGTCACCCGGCATGTCGCCATCGACATGTGGCGGTCGCGGTCACGTAACGAGGAGATCATCGAGGACCAGCAGATCGACCGGCCCGACCCGGTCGAGCGCATCGAGCAGGCCATTACCGCCCTGGATGTACGCGCCGCGCTCGCGCGGCTGACGCCCGAGCACCGGCAGGTCGTCGTGGAGATGTACTACCTCGGCCGGTCAGTCGCCGAGATCGCGCAGACGCTCGGTATCCCGGAAGGCACGGTCAAGTCACGTTCTTACTACGGACTCCGGCAGCTCAAGCGGCTGCTCAGCGCCGCATCGTGCGAGCCGGCGCAGAGAGCAAAGACCCAGGCCAGGCAGCAGAAGTCAGCCTGACCCTGACGGCGGCCCGGCCCTGGCCCGCGTCGGCCCCGGCCCGGGCGGCCCGCGCCCGGATCACAGCGTCGATGGGCCGTTTCTGCTGCGCCCCGCGCGGCCAGCTACCTCTACGATGCCTTGTTATAGCTGCCAGGACAGCAACAACAAGCCACTGTCGACGTAACCCACGCCCGGGCTGCCACCATCATGGCCCGCCGACGCTGTAAACCCGGCACCGCCAGCCCCCGCCGCGCGACCGCCCCTGAAGAACCGGCGGCGTCACCCACCGAAGGCCCCGGCCGGCCTGAGCGGCGAGCGAGGCGGGGGACTGTTGCTGCTGTGCAGGCGACTGCGGGGTTCCCCGGCCGCGCGGGGACGGCCGGGCGGTCACCCGCGCGAGGTTCCGTGATCATGAACTGGTCCTTGATCACGGCACTCCAGGCGCGTGCCCGCCCGCGCGATACTCCGTGATCACCCGCTGGACCATGATCACGGCGCTCCGGGCGGCCCGGTTGCCTCGTCACCCGCCTGGACCAGAATTCGCCGAGTTCGTCAAACCCTCTTAGGCAACTGCACGATCACTGCGCTGTAGGCGGGAAGATTCAGCCGGCAGCTTCCCGCCCGGCAGGTGACATGGCCGGGGGCTCCGGGCCTGAACGTGCCGTTTCTCCTGACCGTGGCCCCTTGAATCCGCACTCCTCCGGTGGCGCCGACGGATGGCCCGGTGAGATACCACGTGTCCGCACGGCCGGAAATGCGCGAGTCCTGAAGGAGCACGCGCATCGAGACGGCGCCCAGGTTCTCCACCATGACCCTGACCCGGCCGGAGGACGACACCACCGAGTGAGTGACGACATGAGCGTCAGCAGCACCGCTGATCGTCAGCGGGGTGAAGAACGTCCGGCCGGTGCCCAGCATGTGCACGAACAGCATCCCGTAGTAAACCGGCCGGGCCGAGTACATGCCGGGCCCGGCCCCGCACAACGGCGAATACAGCGGGCAAGCCGAACTCAGCGCGCCATTGAAGTCAAGTCCTCTGGCATCGCGTTCCGCCGCGAGCATCAGCCAGTCCGCTGACCACAACGCAGACGCGTAAGAGTTGCTCACTCCGGGGATGCCGCCGCAGGACGCCGAATTGGACTCTGAAATCAGGTAAGGCACCCCGGCGGTGGCAGCCGCTGACCCAATGGCAGCCAGGACGCCCCGCTCCTTCTCCTCTACCGCCGGCGAGAGCAAGTCGGCAGGCTGCACGCCCTGGCCGAAGTTAAAGCAGTTGCTCATCGGGTAAAGATGAGCGACCAGCAGCGACAAGCCAGGGATCTGGCCGGCCTGCGCGGCGGACGCGTACGGCGGGAGCCAGGGCGTGGACCAGTCACCGGGGCCGCCAGCGACCTCGAAGGTATCCGGCCCGGCGAACCGCGCACTCGGGGCGCCCTGCCGGACAGCCTGCAGGCAGCGGGGAACGTCATCGCTGAGGTAATCAGCCTCGTCGTAGTCGGCTGGCCGGTACCGGCCAGCGAAGAGCTCGGGCTCGTTTCCGCATGCTATGGCCAGCAGGTGCGCTCCGAGGTCCGCCGCGACCCGGCGGGCATCGGCAGTCACTTGTGATGCCTGGAAGTGGCCCAGGTTGACCGAGTAAAGCACATTCCAGCCCGTGCGCCTGACCAGCGTCGCCAGCGCGCGCGCCGGCCTGCGCCAGATCCCGGTAAATGATGCCCGGTCGACCGAACTACCGCCGAAACGCAGCACACCAGGGCCCAGGTTCCGCAATAGCGCCGGAAGGTTACCCGTGTAGCTGAACGAGCCGCTGTTAAGTTCCGAGCTGGGAAAAGACAGCCCGATGAAGCCGCCTCCCAGCTCACCCGTTCTCATGACGCCGGGGTTGACCTGTATCGTGACCAGGCCAGATGCCGATGAGGCGGCCTGGATTCGCCTCGCCTGGGCCGTGCCAGCGCTTGCCTGGGCCTGACCAGCCGCTGACAGGCCGCCGGCCGCCAAAAGCACGGCCCCCAGGGCGCCAATCCGCCGATACCGAACAGCAGGCAAAGAACCCACCTCTTTCCCGAATCGCGCGGCTAAAGACGTGTACGCCGCAGCGGAGCATTCCTTTGGCGAGGGATTCACCGGGTAGCTCTACGACGTCAGGCACGACGCGGTTCATTCCACGGGAAACCTGCCGGCGCATAGGCACAAACCGGCGAGGTTGATCTCGACCAGCGCTTTCGCGGCGCTGGCGCCGGCCTCCGCGAGCGCCAGCCCGGTGGCCACGTCGCCGCGCAGATTCGGGTTCCCTTCGGCGGCCAGGCGCACGGCGATCCTTACGACCTCGGCCGCCAGCTCAGCCACCTGGGCCGGAACGACGCTCGCCTGCGCCAGAGCGTGCGCGACCGCGTCCGCGCGGGCCCGCGCCGCCGCCGCGTCGGGCGCGGCGAGCCGCTGAGCCTCAAGCACGCGTCCGTAGCCATCGGCGTCGGCCTGGATGAGCGCCGCAGCACCAGAACGCAGCCGGTCGGCCTCGGCGGCGAGCGCATCCGCCTGCGCCCGGCCGAGCTGGGCTACCGACAGCCGGGCCGTCATGGCGCACAGGCCGGCTCCCATCGCGACCGCGGTGGCCGCGGCCGAGCCCCCGCCCGGCGCGGCCACCCCTTCGGCGAGCGCTCCGAGGAACCCGGCCAGCGGCAGCTCCAGGTACCCGCCGGCCTCGCCGGGTCCGCTCAAGATAGCCCGACGATGTTGCCGTCTATGTCTATGTCGATGCGCTCGGCAGCCGAGTTGGAGGCCAGGCCGGGCATGGTGCGCATATCCCCGCAGATCGGGTAGATGAACCCGGCGCCCACCGATGCGCGTACCTCCCTGACCGGAAGCCGCCAGCCGGTCGGGGCGCCCTTGAGCGCCGGATCGGAGGACAGCGACAGCTGGGTCTTGGCGATGCACACCGGCAGGTTCCCGAAGCCATTGCGCTCATAGGACTGCAGCTGGCCGGCCGCCAGCGATGAGTAATCGACTCCGTCCGCACCGTACACGCGGGTGGCTATCGCGAGAATCTTGTCCGCCAGCGGTGCGTCCGCCGGATACAGGAAGCGGAAGTCGCTCGGCTCGTCGGCGGCCTCAGCCACCGCGTGCGCCAGCCCGGCCGCGCCCGCGCCGCCCTCAGCGAAGTGCCTGCAGACGGCCGAGCGCACGCCCAGCGCGTCGGCTATCCCCTTGATGGCCTCGTGCTCGGAGGCGAAGTCCTCGGGCATGGCATTGATCGCGACCACCGGAGTGACGCCGTGCAGCCGCACGTTCTCGATCTGCTTGCGCAGGTTGGCCCCGCCGACGTGCACCTCGTCGGGGTTCTCCCGCAGCAGCGCGGGCGGCAGCGGCCGGCCGGCCACGATCTTGTGGTTGCCGGAGTGCGCCTTGAGCGCGCGCACCGTGGTCACGATCACCGCGGCGTCGGGGCGCAGCCCGGAAACCCGGCACTTGATGTTGAAGAACCGCTCAGCGCCCATGTCGGCGCCGAAGCCGGCCTCGGTGATCAGGAAGTCGCCCGTGTGGATGCCGATCAGGTCGGCCACCACCGATGAGTTGCCATGCGCGATGTTGCCGAACGGCCCGGCGTGCACGAACACCGGGGTGTTCTCCAGGGTCTGCAGCAGGTTCGGCATGAGAGCATCGCGCATGATGACCGTCATGGCGCCAGCGGCCTTGAGCTGCTCGGCGGTCACAGGATCACCGGAACCGGTGTAACCGACAACGATCCGGCCGAGCCGTTCGCGCATGTCGTGCAGCGACGTCGACAGCGCGAGTACCGCCATCACCTCGGATGCGGCGGTGATGTCGAAACCAGTCTGCCGGGGCACGCCATCGGCCTTGCTGCCGAGGCCGCAGACGATATTGCGCAGCGCGCGGTCGTTCACGTCGACCACCCGGCGCCAGGTGATGTTGTGCGGGTCGATGCCGAGCACGTTGCCCTGGAACAGGTGACTGTCCACCATCGCCGAGAGCTGATTATGCGCCGCGGTGACCGCGTGCATGTCGCCGGTGAGGTGCAGGTTGAGCAGCTCGAACGGCACCGCCTGGCTGTAGCCGCCGCCGGCCGCCCCGCCCTTGATGCCGAAGGTCGGGCCCATCGACGCCTGCCGGATGGAAATGGTGGCGCGCTTGCCGATGTGGTTCATCGCCTGGCCAAGACCAACGGTCGTGGTGGTCTTGCCCTCGCCGAGCGGGGTCGGCGTGACCGCGGTCACGACCACGTACTTGGCGCGGGGCTGATCGGCGAGCGCCTCGATGGCACCCAGATCGATCTTGGCCACATGCTCGCCGTACGGCCGGACCAGCCAGGGCGGGAGGCCGATGTCCTCGGCGATGTCGGCGACCGGCTTCAGCGTCGCTTGCCGGGCGATTTCCAGTGCGGTTGGCATGGCCATCTCGGGGTTCCTCTCGTGTCCGCAAGGCAGCGGCCGTCTGGCAGTGTTTGCATGGCCTGGGAAGTTTTTTCGGCGGTCTCACGATGCCGCGCAGAGCCTGCCAAGGTCAGGCAGGGTGTCAGGGCTCATCCGGTAGGAGGGACCTGAGATGGACAGGGCCGCCACGCACCGCCCGCCGCCGTCGAATACGGGCGCCGCGACGGCGGCCAGGCCGTCTTCAAGTTCGGCGTCGGCGATCGCGTAGCCATTGCCGCGGACGGCGTCGAGTTCGGCCCGCAGAAGCTCAGGTGATGTGATCGTCCGGTCGGTGTACCGGTCAAGCTTGCGCGGGACCGGAATGGCGCCGTAGGCGAGCAGCACCTTGCCGTTCGCGGTCGCGTGGGGTTTGGTGCGGCGGCCGATCCAGCCGCCCGTGCAGCTCAGGATGAAGGTGCTTGGCACCTCGGCGATATTGAGAATGTCGGCGCCGTCGGGCACCGCCAGGTTAATGGTCTCGCCAGTGTGATGCGACAGCTTGTCCATGGCGGCCTGCATGGACGTGATGAGGTCGAAGGTCTGCAGCGCCAGCGTGCCCAGCCTGATGATCTCCAGGCCCAGCCGGTAGCGCCGGCCGTACCTGGCCAGCAGGCCGGCCCGTTCCAGCGTGGCCGCGAGCCGCGATGCGGTCGACTTGTGCACCCCGAGCAAGTTCGCCATCTCGGTAACGCCGAGCTCGACGTGCGCCTCGTCGAAGCTCGTCAGCAGGGCCAGCACCCGCTCCACCGATTGGTAGGTTGCGCTGGCTGAAACCTCGTTCTCGTCCACGCAACAAGAATGAGCACGGTTCCGCACCGAAGTCAAGCGGGCGATAGCGACAGATCTGGTGGCGTTACTCCTTGACGTCGAGTTGCGCAGGATGCTACACCGTTGCACATGAAGCGTTGCGCTGAAGCACGATAAGGGTGCGGTGACGACATGAACGAGGCTCAGCGGAATCGCCGGCCATGAGCGATATCCCAGGCAGGGCAAGTGCCGTGATAATCGGCGCCGGAATCGTCGGCAACAGCCTCGCGTATCATCTGGCGCGGCTCGGCTGGACCGACATCGTGCTGGTCGATAAAGGCCCGATGCCCAACCCGGGCGGGTCGACCGGGCACGCGTCCAACTTCATCTTCCCGATCGAGTACAGCAAGATGATGATGGAGCTGACCAGGGACAGTACCGAGCAGTACACCGAGCTCGGCGTCTTCACGCGCAGCGGCGGCATCGAGGTCGCGCGCACGCGGGAACGGATGACCGAGCTGCGCCGCCGCTGCACGGCGGCCAGGGCCTGGGGCATACCGGCCGAGCTGCTGACCCCGACCGAGGTCGGCAAGCTGGTGCCTTACCTGGCTGAGAGCGTGATCCTGGGCGGAGCTCACTTCCCCACCGTGGGCGTTGTCGATTCGCTGCGGGCCGGGACGCTGATGCGGGAGCGGGCGGCCCAGCTTGGCGCGCTGCACGTGCTC
>Ga0070761_10000820_pt1 | contig 19717 bp, 15 predicted proteins | sample HubBroMetageREF1_FD_66724 | JGI IMG/M metagenome (GOLD analysis project Ga0070761, IMG submission 66724) | Reference soil microbial communities from the Hubbard Brook experimental Forest, New Hampshire, USA - Hubbard Brook CCASE Soil... | ecosystem: Environmental > Terrestrial > Soil >... | reverse complement strand
TCGTGGCTGATGCGCTCTGCCATTATCTTATTTCTCCTTTAATTAGCTTTCAAATCGCCATCCGGCTATCACCTCCGTGCATCGCATGACAAGCGCGCTGCCCGGACCATCGAGTTCGACCGCGGCTTAGCCACTTGTCTTGAGTCTCCGGTCGAGCGTGATATTCATGGTGGTCTCGTGCGTTGCTTCGACGCCCGGACCCACGGCGCCCAACACTTCAACGGTCGAGTCGTCGCGCGTCACAGCATGATGGGAACACGGCAGCGCCGTCGTCGGGTTAATCTTCTCGCGAGCGATGAGCGCACGCCGGTTCACGCGCAGCTGAAATTGTGCAGAGTAAGCGTTTTTAGGCGAGTCGAAGACGTGAAGCGTTACGATGATGCGCGCTTGCGGTGTGTCCCGCGCCAACTCGACGAATCCGTCGGGCTGAAAAACCTAACCGTCGGTGCAGGACACACTAATAAAAGACGTGAATGCCTATGTGCGGCGCGGTTTCGATTGGGACCTAAGCCGCCCGCAGCTCAGATGGCCTTGCAATCCTACGCTACGGTGACGCTAGCGGGATTTGATTGAGTGCTATCCACACCGCTGGAATTTTCAGCAGTCACCACGTAGTAGCAGGTGAGGTCCTGGCCGGACCGGACGGCAGCGTCCGTATATGTTGTTCCTGTAACCAGTGAAGTGTTAACTTTCGAGTACGTCCCCAGCGTAGTTCCGCGGTATTCCTCGCCATGTGTTTGTGCGGTGGGTATCCCGGGAGTTTCGAGGTGGTGATCCGGGATCGCCAGCTCGGCAGCCGCGCGCTTTTAAAAGCGATTGTCAAAAATTGACAAGTCCTGTTATCTCGAAGATGTGCATTCCAACGCCCCGAGCCGCCTGCAGAGCGCTGGTATTGCGAAGGCGTAGGCGTTCAGGTAGACCGGAAATCCTCCGAACGTACCTCTTGCGCGGATGGGAACGCCTGGAACGATATCCGCGCGGTCCGAACCCAAAGTGGAAAAGATGTTTGTTCCCGCCGCAGCATCGACCTCCTGATAAGGCGCACCATCTTTCACCGTTCTCCGGATCAACGTTGGTCGAGCTACTCCGGAACGCCTTTCGCGCGCTTGCGAAAGGTTGCAACGGTGGAGTCCAATGGAGCCCCTTCTTCCGCCTCTAACACCTGGTTCGACTCATCCATTTCCTCCCTGCTCCGACTTGGCTTCTTGATCCACACGGGACGATTCGGAGTCGGATCAATCTCCAGGTGAAAGATATCGAATCGGTTGTAATACCCGACGATGTCATGTGCCATTTTGTGCTCGATGCTGCGGGCGATGTCTATATCGGCCAGCACCATGCCCTCGCTCCCCACCAGCGGATCGCAGAGCAGTTCCCCATTCGGGCCCAGAATCATGGACATCGGGGCCGGCGCCGCTTTCAACAACTCTTTCATCCTGGAATCACCCTGCGAAATTTGCTCGATGGCATCTCCATCGAATGCACACGCAGCGACAACATTGAATACCTTGCCCTCGAAGGCATGCGCCGCCGAACGAATACGGATGGCCTCGCTCAGATTGTAGCTATGTGCTCCGCCCCCGGGACGGTGGAAGGGCCAAGCCGGCGGATAGGTGGCGATGTGCACTTGTTCTCCCTGCGCCAGGAGTGCGAAGCGAGCCAGTGTATTGGTATTCTCGCCGCAGATGAGTGTCCCGATGCGTCCGATGTCGGTCTCCTCCGGCCGAAGATATGCGGCGTCGCCATTGGCCCATGTGAGTTTCTCCGCCCAAGTTGGGACCAGCTTGCGATGACGGTTCAGCAATTTGCCGTCGCGATCGAATAGCAGGTTGGTGTTCCACAAGGCTCCCATGCTGATCGCGCTCTTCTCGGTGACGCCGACAGACAGCACCACCCCGTGACGCTTTGCAATCTCGCTCAATCTCTTGGTGTGTGGCCCCGGAACTTGAACCGCATTATCGAAAAGCCCCCGGAAGAAACCGTGCTGATCCAGCGGCGCATAGATTAAGTTCCACACCGGGAAGGCGGGGATGAAAGACTCTCCAAACACAATGAGCTCCGCTCCGGCAGCTGCGGCTTTCTCGACGAGCGTCTCCAGCTTGTCAATCGTGGCATCGCGGTCCAGGAAAACGGGAGCGGCCTGCACCGCCGCCGCCCGAAACTTGGGATATACATCGCCTGGCATGGACGATTCCTCCTCTCAACCTCGCTCTGACAACTCGACGTGCTTGGTTTCCGGTCCTGACAACGCTCCCAGCAGCAAGAGCAAGCCTCCCACCGCAAAAATGACGATTTCGGTGTACTCGTAGGGCATCCCCAATCCCTTTAGACCCAACATGTAGAAGGAGGAAAATGCCGGAATGATCGTGGCCGCGCTGTATCCAATGCCGTATCCGGACGCTCTGACCCCCGTGGGGAAGCGTTCGTTGATATAACACGTGATGATCGCCCACGCGGGCGTGGCGCACAAATTGATGAACGTCACCAGCAGTGTCAGTTGCAGCGCGCTTCGGTAGCCGGACCTGACCAGCACGTAGTAGAGGAATGGACCTACGGTAAGCCCCACGAGGCCCATCAAGGTTAACGCCATTCGGCGGCCGATTTTTTGACCCAAGATTCCGGCGGGAACAAACACCAGAACCAGCGTAAAATTTGCGACCAATTGCGCGTTGGTGACGATGACGCTGTCCACGTGCCGAACAGTCAACAGAACGCCAGGAAGAATGGACGTTACTGCATTCAGCGTGAACCAGACGCCGCTCATGACCAGGAACACTTGCGATAGGCAGCGGAAATTGTCTCCGCGAAACAGCTCCTTCAGCGGCGACTTAGGCTTCTCGGCATTGGCCCAAACGCTGGATTCTGGAACCCTTTTGACATAATAAAGGAAGGCGCCACCGGCCAACAGCGCTCCGAGGACAAACGGAATGCGCCAACCCCATCGCACGTACGCTGAGTTCGGGCTTCCTGCTGGCAGCACGCGCAACAAGCTGGTGGTGATTAGGGACATCGCGGCCACGGCCAGTGGGAACGCCATGTGAATAATCGCCGACCATTTCCCGCGCTTCTCCTTAGGCGCATGCTCCATGGCCAGCGGATTCGCGCCGGTATATTCACCACCCAGGAAAATACCATCCACGAAACGCAGGAAGGTAAGGATCACGATACTGGCGACGCCCCAGCTTTCGTAGCCCGGCAAAAGTGCGATGAGCAGCGTCACCAGAGCGAAGCCGCCCATGGAAATAATCGTCACCCTGCGCCGGCCGACCTTGTCGCCGTAATGTCCAAAGAGCGTAGCTCCGACCGGACGGCCTACCAAGGACAGGGCAAAAACGATATAGAACAAAGTGGATTTCAGGGCAGGGCTCAGGGTTGCGGGTTGAAAGTAGGACATGGCCGGACCCAAGGCCACCACTGGAAGATACACGTCGAACATATCCACGAAGAATCCAATGAACGCGGCGCGCAGCACGCGCTGCCCCGCATCGTGTGCAGAAGCGTCGAGTTGCATTCCCTGACTGAGAGAAGCTACGCGTTGCGCCACATCGGCCTCCTGGCCGTGCTGTCCAGAATCCGAGGACCCTGGTGCTGAGCCGGCGGCTGGGGAATTGGGGAATGTTCATTCGCCCAAAACCATGTCACCCGGAATTTCGTTTCTTGGCTCCGGAAGCGCCGCGATGTTACACCCGCCTGCTTGTTAGCGGAACTGTAAAGCCATTTTCATCGGGAGCGTTCCTGATGGCTCGCCGTCCATGCGCCCGGAGAAGCGGCATTCCAGCAAACCAGCAGGGTGAAATTTCAACACAAGACGCAGTTCAATCCGTGGCAGGGCTGCCAGGAAATCCCGGATAACGCAAAGTGGAAATCAAGACCGTGCCGCTGGCGAAGCAAGTCAGCGCTTAAATTCTCGGTCGCAACGGATGGCCCGGGAGATTGCGATTTCCCGGGCCATCTTTGCGTCGGCTCTCAGCGCATTTCGCGTGATGCAATTTCTATCTGACAAGCGACGGGAGGTACCTAGCGCCTGCGCTCCAGTGCCGAAGGCGTGAGAAACAGTCGTCACGACAGTCTTCAAACGCCGCGGGCCAGCGGTGCCGCGCGATGCTTGGAATTGCCGTTGAAACGGGCGTGGTGATGGTAGTGTACCTCGACGAAGCGCTGGATCACCGCCTCAAGTCCGGTGTTCCTGTGCGCAACGAAGACATCGAAGCAGCGGTGATTGAAGGGGCTGTCCACGGTCTGAGGCTGAAGCTAATGACCGTGAGTGTTGTGCTCGCCAGCCTGATTCCGATTCTTTGGGAAACGGGCGTTGGCGCATACGTCATGAAGCCCATCGCCGCCCGCATTGTTGGCGGCATCCTTACCTCCATGGTCCTCGTGTTGATTCTCGTGCCCGTGTTCTTCGCATTGATGAAAGAACGTGCGCTGCGCCGGGGCAATTCGCAACTCGACGAGCCGTCCGATCATTGCTGTGGTGAAGATTTTGTCTTAGCGCTTGCACGGGTAGAAAAGGCAGGGAGGCAAAACAAGAAAAACAAAGGGAGAAAACTGATGAACGCGAGGTTCCTACGGAAGATGATCGTCGCTCTGGCGGTAGAAGTTGGCTTCAGCTCTATCGCAATTCAGGGCCAAGCGCAGGACACGGCGGACACGACACTTACGGGGATCGTGAGCGACGCACTGTGCGGCGCGAAGCACTCTATGACGAACCTGAGCGCGGCCGATTGCACGCGAATGTGGGCCAAGAGTAGGCAGGGCTTTGCCCAAGTTGTAGCCGACAGGGTATACAACCTGCGAGGCGACTCGGCAGAACTGGACAAGTACGCCGCACCAAAGGTCACCTTGAAAGGCAAGCTCAGGGCCAGCACCGTGACCGTAGATTCCGTGGCTCGAGCCAAGTAGCGTGGTGACCAGTCCGAAGCTAGAGCCAGCGCCCGGGTGCGACTAGCTTGCGGGCTTTCTTTCGCGGCTGACCCGTAGCTATCTGTTTGCTCGATCCCATAGCCAAACGTGCGCTAAAGTGAAAATCGTGCATTGAATGGAGCGTCCGTGAATTTGAAGATATGGGAGCTCATCAGTATCGTTCTCTCGGCTCTGGTCACTGAAGTGTTCTGGGGACCATGGGTGGCTTTGAGCAGGTCCATCGGCACGTTCGCGCCGGCAGTCTTTCTCGCGATCGTCAATCGGCTGAACCGAAATATTGCGCCCGTCATGACCGTGCTGATGCCGGCTGCCCTGTCGTCGATGGTTCCGGTTCTGTTCCTCTCTTTCAATGAGGGACTGAAGACCTTCTATCTGACAGTAGCAGGATTCGCCTTGTTCCTCGCCGCCCTGCTCGTAACAATCACCGTGGAGGTTCCTATCGTCAAACAGAGCGAGAGATGGAGGGTTCGAACTCTACCGGGGACTGGCAGGAGCTTCGCGATCGCTGGCAGGCGTTCCATGTCATCCGAGTGCTCACGTCTGTCGCGGGTCTCGTCTTTCTCTTGATCGCAGCAATCTTCTAAATGCGCCAGAGAGAAAGGGTTCTAGGTCTCCGCCATGCCGGCTCGCGGGACTAGGCAGAGTTTAAAAGCCACCGACCCGTCGACAGCTCTCTCGATTTGTATCACTGACAATCAAAGGAGAAACATGACGAACAGCAGTTCCGACAGCAGGACCAAAAGCGGTTCCTCCATTCCACCTGATGATCTGATGCGAATTCTCATCGCGGCGCGGTCAAACGACCAGAACTTACCTCACATCGGATTAGTGGGAGACACCTACACGATCCTTCTGGCAGGGAAAGACACAGCTGGACGCTTCTGCCTCATCGATATGCATATCCCACCGGGCGGCGGCCCACCTCCGCACCGGCACGACTTTGAGGAGTCCTTCATCATTCTGGAAGGCGAGATCGAGGCTACGTTTCGAGGAGTAAACTCCGTTGCAGGTGCCGGCGAGACCGTTCATATTCCTGCCAACGCGCCTCACCAGTTTCACAACAAGAGCGACCGATCGGCACGTCTTCTGTGCATCTGCTCTCCTGCCGGGCAGGAAGAGTTCTTCGCGCAAGTAGGCGTAGCAGTTGCAACCCGGACGACCGCGCCGCCAAAACTCGACGAGACCGCTCAGGCGGAGTTCAAAGCCAAAGCAGAAGCGCTCGCCCCGAAGTATCAGACAGAGCTGCTGCAAAACGCCTGAGACGCGCCAAACGCGATTCCGGATTCGGTTGCCGTGGGACCACTGGCAAAGGCTGCGGTGTTTTAGTGCAACGGCCAGTCAAGATTGATTGCGGCCGATCGCATCAATCTGCGCATCCAGGCTGTACAGAATCATCGCCAGTTGTTCACGCCCGATGATCCACCAGTTCATAGCGCGCAAGGATACGCTGCGCCCAGATTGGAATGCTAACAGGCTGGAGATTAGCAGCAGCGCTTGGATCCGGGCTGCCGGATCGCTCTCAGAATTGTTTAGGATGCGGGCGATTAATCGCGCCGTGAGTTCGACGCCCGGCCGCCAAAGACGGGAGTACAGAATCTCAAATGCCGGGCCGGGGTCGCGCAGTTCTCTGGCCACGAACTGGACCCAGTGCTCAGCCTCCTTGGAGCCGACGAGAAATCCGGCGAGGGCCCCGATCACGCGCTTCAGGTGCACGCGGGCGGTCGCGGAATCGGAGCCCTCGTTTAGCGTTTTCGCGGCTTCCGCAGCGACAGCCGCGGTGTGGCCACGGTATCGTTCCACAATGGCCTCGGAGCACGCGAGATAGAGACCTTCCTTGCTGCCAAAGTAATAATGTAGAGTCGGCAGGCTCACCCTCGCGGCCTGTGAAATCTGCCGCGTGGTGACGGCCAGAAAAGAGGCGTCGCCAAAGGCCTTCAGGGCCGCGTTGAGAATGCGCTCGCGGGTCTCATTCCCCTTTGGATAACCGCCGTGCGCGACGGTTCGCACCTTCGGCGTTTTGCGAGGAGCCGGAACGCTTACAGATACAGACAATCGCCGCTTCGTAATCGAGAGCCTCCTGGGGCTGGGGCGGAGCCCCGAGTCCGGCCGGTAATCCGCCCTCGCAATGAATTCTATCATGTGATAGAAATCATATCTATCATGCGATAGATATTAGAGCATCGCCCCAGGACGGCAGACGGCGCATAGGAGACAAACCATGAATACCTCAATCCCCGGTCTTACCAAGAAGGTCTCGGCGCAAGCCGAGCACATTCCCTCCATGTATGGCCGTGTCGATTTTTCGATCACGCCGGAGCGCTTCACGGTCGAGCCCGGGGACCAGACCGACCTCGAGCCGGAGTTTGCGGAGAGGCGACCGGAACTGCTCGCCAATGAAGATCTGGTGGCTCTCATAAAGGCCTACACCATGCATGGAGACCCCGTCGCCGACGCCTACGCCGCCCTAATACCGGAGCACGGATTCGGACAGCTGGTGAAGATGCTGGAGCAGGCCTGCGATCACGGGCTGGAGAGCATCCCCTCCGCTCCTCCGGAACTGGTTCGTTTCATCCAGGAAATGGAACGGTTCCCCGCGTGGCTGGACATGGAATTGATCGAACAGGGCGCCCGCATGGAGCGCAACGCTTACGCACACCTGGCCCCTTTTGTCATCCGGGGCGGCTTTATCGGCACCTTCATGAACAAGTATACCGCTTTGCCGATGGCCTTGACCGGGGCCTTGTCGAGCAAAACAGCAGCGCACCGGGTGCATGAGACGGCAACTTTTTTCACCAGCACCGTGATGCCCGGTGCGCTGGATCGCTACGGGGCCGGTTTCAAAGCCGCAGCAATGGTTCGCCTCATGCATTCGATGGTGCGGTTCAACATTCTGAGCCGGGGCCTTCATTGGGAGGTCAAGACGTACGGCATTCCGATTCCGCAGGTCGACCAGATGCCAGTAGGCCTGATGCCGATCTTGCCGCTTGCACTAAAGGCGCTTCGCCAACGCCGTACGACGTTCACCCCTGCGGAACGCGCCCGCGTCGAACTGGCGCAGTACCGGTGCTTCCTGCTGGGCCTGCCTGAAGAGTTGGTCCCGGATACACCCGCGCGTGTTGTCGACATCCTGCTAACACGGCACGCGACCCTCCGTAAAGAATTCGACGACACGTGCAGCGGTCTGGTCCGCGCCACCATGACCGCGGATCTCACGGGGGACCGTTCCCTGCCTGGTTGCTTCTACACATGGCTTGAGCGCGGATTCTCCAAAGCGTTTTTCGTGGCGAAGTACATGCACGGAGGCAGAAACGCAGCGGCCAATGTCGGAGTCCAAGTTGGAGTGTCCGACTACGTGGCTGCCGCGGTGGCGGGAGTCCTCATCACCGCAACGATGATGCCTTACGCGATCGCCTCGCACATACCAGGGATCAGCGATGCAGCAGACCGTTCGCTCGTCCGCCACTTAACTAAGCTCCTGGCTCGATACGGGCATGCTGAATTCACGACGAATGCCGACACATACCGCCCTGCACGTAACTAGCGGTTGATAACGGAGCGCTCGAATCGACCCATCAGACGGAACACGCGGCTTGTAGAAAAAGTGTCGGCCTTGATATTACAAAGCCATGGCGAAGCCGTCGAAGAATTATCGGCCGAAACAACAGTAGCGGCCGAAACGGTGCCTATCGCTGGCGAGAAACGGGGTTCGAGGACAGAGCGGAAGCGGTATTGAGCACACCCGCGTTTCCTCGAAGCCGACTTCTGGAAAGTCAGCGAGATTTTCACTTCTCCGATCACGGCGTTATCAGCTGGGTTACAAACAGGGGAATCTATATCTCCAGTGGAGGAAACCAAAAACCGCCACTCCGGTGGGAGCGCCAATGAAGACTTCTCCATTCGTTATCATGGGCGCGATGTATTTATTGTCAGCGAAGTTATCGCGGACGCCGGCTTGGTTGCTGTTGTACAACTCGTTCGCGAGATTGCTCGCCTCGTAAGCGTGAAGCACGCCCGCGTCGCTACCCCGAGACTCCACCGCCCAGACGATTCCATTGGCAGCGCCATTCGCGGAAATACTGGGCGCGGTTCCCGGATCAGCAAATGTGGCGGATGCCTTCGAAGTCGGCTTCGGAACGAGCGTTGCATTCACGATGGGGAAGAGCTTCAAAACCAATCCACGCTACGTTGTCACGGCAGAGTTCGCGGGCTGCGCCTCCGGGCGCGCTGACTGGAAGACGAAAGGTGAATGGCAAAATCAGCGTCTTCGGAGCAGCCCGGCATGCGCAAGGCTGCGTGGAATTTTGTCAGCAATTTCCAGATTGGAAATCGAGTGTTAGATGCGTTCCGGGGGCGCTTCACGCAGCGTGAAGGATATTGTCTGATCTCCAAGTCGAGGGTGCTTCACGGTGAGACGGACGGTTCCGGCCCGTTGGCTTGCGCGAATCCAGACGGCTCCGGTCCCGCCGATCAACGCGAAGGGATTGTCCCCAATGATCTCCGCGGGTCCTTCAAGGCTCAGCACGATGGGATCGTTCGCATACGGGCGAATCGCTCCGAATTCATCTGTGACTCGGCACACCACCCGCGTGGCATCCGCTCCATCTGCGCTAAGCTCCATGTCATCTGCCTGAACTGAGAATTTCTGATCAACGCCGCGCCCCGAGTATGATTTGGAGACGACTCGCTGGCCTTTGAGATAGCCGTCCACCCGCAGATCACCCCATTCGTGCTGCACTTTGGTGAGGTCGATGCTGTAGGGCGCGTATTGCAAATGCGCGAACTGCTCGCGATCTGGATCCGCTTCGGCAATCAGATCCCAGTCGCTTTTACTTTTCAGGTAGAGCTTCAAGTGGTCGCAGTTCGAACAGATCATCGCGATCGTAAAGCGCAGCGCTTCATCCCCGGCCGCCCAATGAAATGCCGGTTCCAGCACGATATCTTCTTGCGGGTCGCACTGCGATTTATAGAAGCCCGCCGCAGGTTTGGGCTCGCGAAACATATCCACCACACCGTGATAACAGATGCGGTCTCCGGCGCCGAACTCCGAGTGAGTGTTGTAATCGAAAGCGCACCAGCCAATGCCGCCGGCGTACTGCGGGTTGGAAGCAAGCTGATCGTGCACGCGAGCATGGCGAATGGTGTGTTCGCGATGACGCACGTTGTCATCAGTCGTCTTCACCGGGTAAGTGTGGCCAACAAACTCCGTATTGAGGTAGCGAGGATGATTCGGAGGCTTCAGCGGCCAGCCAAAATCGTTCATCGTAAACACATCTTCCAAAAATTCGGATTCCTGAAAATAACGAATCCCTCCGGTCTGGCGCGTGGGGTCCAGTTTGTGCGCCACCGCATTCGTGCGCGTGTAGAAGTCGTGATTATCTCTGGATTCATTGATGCGCACGCCCCACAGAACGATCGAGGGATGATTCCAGTCGCGGCGGATCATGCGGCCTGCGTTATCAACGGAAAGGTCTTGCCAGGACTGATCGCCGATGTATTGCCAACCGGGAATTTCTTCCAGCACCAGCAAGCCATACTCATCGCAGGCGTCGAGGAAATGCCGCGATTGCGGATAGTGCGAGGTGCGCACGATGTTGCAATGAAGTTGCTTCCGCAGAATGTGGGCGTCCTGGCGCTGGACGCGAGCCGGCATGGCCTGGCCGACGAAAGGAAAAGTCTGGTGACGGTCGAGCCCGCGCAGCTTCACGTTCTTCCCGTTCAACTCGAAACCATGATCCGTGAATTGCGCGTCGCGAAAGCCGATGCGGCGCGTGTCCTCATCAATCACACGGTCGCCGTCCAGCAATCGCACCCGCACGGAGTAGAGATATGGATGCGCAATGTCCCATAGTTGAATGCCTGCGAGCGGAGCGAAACTCAATGTGTAGCTCGTTGGCTCGTGGATCGCGCTAGACGGAGGAACTTGTCGAGTGCTCGTGGCTATCGCATTCGCACCATCCAGCAGTAAGGCTTCCAGCTTCAGCGTGTGCTGCATGGGCTCAGGGTGCTGGACGAAGCACTCCACATCCAGAGACGGATGCTCGCTCAAGACGTTCTTGGGCTGCGCGAAAATATTCTCGATGTAGGTGGAAGGCACGATGCGCAGCGCGACTTCGCGATAGATTCCGCCGAACGTGAGGTAGTCAATGCGATTACCGAAGGGCGGAATATCCGGACGCTCGGAAGAATCCACGTCCACGGCAAGCAGATTGTCTCCGTCAAAATTCAGATGGGGCGTTAATTCGAAGGAGAAGGGCGTATAGCCCCCCTGGTAATCGCCCAAGCGGTGACCGTTGATCCAAACGGTGGACGCGGTCATCACTCCTTCGAAATCAACGAAGACGCGCTGCCCGTGTGCCTGGGGCGGCAGCGTAAATCGTCTTCGATAGAGAGAGACGAACTCATAGGTCTTATCGTCAAATCCGTGCCAGGGCAGCGAGACGTTCGTATGCGGAATGACTACGCGATCGAATTTCGAGTCGTCAAAGTTCAGGTCGTGGCCCCCTTCCGCGAACGATCGGCTGTAGCGCCAGCCGCGATTCATGGGCAAGACCAGACGACCTTGATTTTCTGAACCAGACGCTTGCACAAACTCTTTCCCAGGCACCGCCGCGCTGACCAGAAGTGTCGTGGCTGTCTTCATGAACTCGCGTCGATCCATAAGTACTCCTGTGTGAAGCCGGTTTCAAAAACGATTCGATTGCTGACTCCTAGGCTTAGAACTTCCGGGCGACCCAGAAGCCCATGCGGGACGACTCTAGCAAGATGCCTGATACAATACTTACAGTCTCGCATCTGAACTCGACTGCCTCTCTCCGGCTTCGCGGAGCCGGCCCGCCGCTTCCTCCGGTGTGATGTCCCGTTGCGGAGAACCCAGCAGCTCGTAGCCCACCATGAACTTTCGCACCACGGCCGAACGCAGCAATGGCGGGTAGAAATGCGCGTGAAAATGCCACTCGGCATGCACCTCGCCGTCGGTAGGACGCTGATGAAATCCCATGGAATATGGAAAGGGAGTTTCGAACAGGTTGTCGTAACGTGCCGTCAGGCGGTGCAGGATGTCTGCCAGCGCATCGCGCCCGGATTCCGAAAATTGTTCCAACGAGCCCACGTGTCGTTTGTTGATCACCATCGTTTCGAACGGCCAAACGGCCCAGAACGGTACGATCGCCGCGAATTCATCGTTCTCGCAAACCGTGCGCTCGGCCTTCTCTCGCTCGATCTTCAAATACTCGCACAGCAAACAGGATGAATGTCGCCGCTGGTAAGCAAGCAACGACGCTTGCTCCTTGGCGGGCTCGTTCGGCAAAGTGGCGTTTGCCCAGATTTGCCCGTGCGGGTGCGGATTGCTCGCGCCCATCACCGCGCCCCGGTTCTCAAAAATCAGCACGGAATTGATCCCGCGTTCGCCACCCAGCGAACAGTACTGCTCGGTCCACACGTCGACCACTGCGCGAAGCTCAGCTACGGACATTTTGGCCAGGGTCAGATCGTGCCGTGGAGAAAAGCAAACCACGCGGCAAATTCCTCGCTCGGCGCTCGCCACGAGCAATCCGGATACATCTTCTTCGTGAGCCGCTCCACCAGGCCGCAGCGCCGCAAAATCATTTTCAAAAACGAACGTCCCGGAGTATTTCGGATTGTGTTCTCCTCCCGCCCGCGTGTTCCCGGGACACATGTAACACTGTGGATCGTGGACCGGCACGCTTGCTGACCCTGCGCTGTCGGTCTGCCCCTTCCACGGCCTCCGGGCTCGTCCGGGGGAAACCAGCACCCAATCTCCCGTCAGGGGATTCAGCCGACGATGCGACTGCTTCTCGAAACCGAAGGACTCCACGATTCGCTCCGACCAAGATCAAAATACGCACCCGCAACTACCCGGTACCAACTCCAGACGAGAAACCACCGGAGGGACACCGCCTGTTGCGAACGAAGAACGGATGCTCCTATGCCTGCGGCATTACTTCCGGAAACAGACCCGACTATTCCAGCGCCTCGTGTACCCCATCCGATGCCCGGACAATATAAATGTCCGGCTGCCGTCCGGTCGCTCGCTGGTAGTCCCGCGCGATCGCCGTCTTGAAATCCTCCACCTCGCTGCTGCGCACTAGGCTGATCGTGCATCCGCCAAATCCGCCGCCGGTCACCCGCGATCCGTACACGCCCGCGATCCCACAAGCAATCTCTACCAGCAGATCCAGTTCCGCACTGCTCACTTCATAATCCTCTTTCAGACTGCGATGCGATTCGCGCATCAGCCGCCCAAACGATTCCGGGTCGCCGCGCTCAAGAGCATTGCGGCCTTCCATCACCCGCGCATTTTCAGTGATCACGTGGCGACCGCGCCGGCACACGACTTCCGGAAGCAGTTGCGCATAACGCTCCAGATCCCCCAGCGACACGTCGCGCAGCGCCCGCACGCCGGGCATCTGCGCCGCCAGAATTCGCGTCGCCGTCTCGCAATCCGCGCGCCGCGCATTGTACTCGCCCGCCGCGTGATCGTGCTTCACCATGCTGTTGCACACCACGAATTGCGCGTCTGAAAATAACGGCAGCAGTTGATACTCGAGCGACCGGCAATCCAGCATAAACGCGTAGTTCGCCCGCCCGCAGCAGGCGATCATCTGGTCCATGATTCCGCAGCGCGCTCCCGCGAATTCGTTCTCCGCGCGCTGGCAAATCTTCGCCAGCTCCACCGGGCTGCGCGACAGCCCCGAACTTTCCAGCAGAGCGTAACCTGCCGCCACTTCCACCGATGCCGACGAGGAAAGTCCCGCACCCATCGGAACCTTTCCTTCCACCAGCAGGTTTGCTCCGCCAATTTCTGCGCCGCACATCCGCAAACTCGCCGCCACCCCCAAAACGTAGGCGCTCCAATGCCGCTGCACGCACAAATTCGGATCCCGCAAATCCATCTCCGCGTGCTTGCCCAGATTCTGCGAAAAGACATGTACGCGCGAATCTTCCCGCGGTGCGGCCGCCACCCAGGTGTATAAATCCATGGCCACGGGCATCACGAAGCCATCGTTGTAATCCGTATGTTCGCCGATCAGGTTCACGCGTCCCGGCGCGCGAAAAATCCGCGCCTCCTGTCCGTACAATTTCCGGAATTGCTCGCGCAAGCGCTGCGTCTCGCGCTGCACTGGGCTCGCCGTCGACACCTCTTGCCCCGCCATATTTTTCATCATCGTTATGGCCTGTCCTCAACGGCAACTCAGGTGATATCCCGCGCAGCTAGAAATCTGGCCTCTCGTGTTAGGTTCAGAGACGGTACTTCTTATTCCTTTGGATCAGCGTTCCTCAGATTCTCAGAATGACACTGGGTCCGGCGGCTCACGCAGCGGCGTATTGGACTCATACCGGGTCAAATGAGCTTTGAGCGTGGTTGTGAGCGCGGTCTTTCCCTGCTGCGTTGCGACGGCTATCGCCTGTTGTTCCACTTCGACGGCCTGAGGAAAACGGCCTGTTTCGGCGTAGGCGGCTGATAAGGTGTCCAGGATTGCGGGATCTTGCGCGTGGGTAAGCGTCTGCGCACGGTCCGCGAGGTAGACGGCGTCCGTACCATTGCGGATGGAGGCGTCGGGGCAAGTCGCGAGCAGGCTGGCGGCCAGATTGAGATCGGAAACACGATCGGGTTCTAGTTCCAGTGCCCGTCGCAAGTGCGCAAGTGAGACCGCGAAATTGCCCTGCAGATAGAATGCGTAGCCGAGGTTTTCGTGACCGGCCGCGAAGTTCGGTCTGATCCGCACGGTATTCAACCACGCATCAATAGCCTCATTCACACGCTCCTTCTTTGCGAGCTCAAGGCCAAGATTGTAGTAGGCTTCAAAAAAGTCTGGGTTAATCTGCGTCGCCTTGCGCAAATAGGCGATCGCATCATCGGAATCTCCCGAAACGGACAGGGCTATGGCGATTCCATTGTTCGCCCGGGCGTCATTCGGATCGATTTCCAGGGCCTTTTTCCAGTCGGCCAGCGCAGCGGCGTTATCCCCTTTTTGTTGCTGCGCGAGCGCATTATCAATGATGCGATAGAGATCGGACGCCGGGACATCGATGGACTGCATCTGATCCGGCTTGATATTTACAAATTCAGGAAGGTTTACGGCGCGATTAGAGGCTGTGGAATTGTCAATGTAGATGGGCGGACTGTCCTGGCCCTGCTCGTCTACATGAGTTAGGTACATCTGAGTGTAGACCGAACGACTCTTGGACGAAAAAACCAGCCAGCGTCCGTTGGGCGAAAAACTGTGCCAGGAATTCATAAGCGAGGTGTTGCAGCGCATGTGGCGCGCGCCGCCGCCATTGACTGGAACGATGTAAAGCTGGCTATCAGGCCGCATCAGCTGACCGTTGCGGCACTTCACGAAGACGATCCAGCGGCCGTCCGGTGAGAGCTTCGGAAAATTGTTGCTCATTCCGTTGTTGGAGGCGCCGAGGATCGGTTCGGCTTGACCTCCCTTTCCGTCGTTGAAAGGAATCCGGTACAAGTTGTACTGGATCTGCACTTCGTTGGGATCGTTCGAGTGGGTCGGAGGCTCGTGGCCAGCTGGATACGGATCTTTGGCCTCGGCGCGAGCGAAGACGATGAACTTGCCGTCGGGGCTCCAGACGCCGTCGGTTTGCACGTAACGCGGATCATCGGCGCCGGGTAGCGGCTCCCGGCGCCCGGTAGCGCGGTTGTACACGGCTAAAATGCCGCGGGTGGGATAGAACACCTGCAGAAAGCGGTAATCCTTGAAATTCTGAACGAAAAACGAACTAGGGATGTCCTGGCCTATCCCCGCAAAGGTGGACAGAACATATTGTCCGTTCGGCGAGACCTGCGACATAAAACCAACTCGCGACTTTCCTACGCTCATGTCGCTGTTCCAGGAAACCATGTCCTGATTGCGGATGGACATATTCGCGCGGATGGGAACGACGGCGTACAGACCTTTGTCGTTCTTCGGGCCGTCCACGTCAATTCCCATGGTCTTGCCATCCGTAGAGAACGAATGGCAATTGGCGCAGGTATGCAGGTCATGGATGAGTAAGCGGCTCTCGGGCTGATCGATGAAACGAAGACGCCAGTTGATGAGAAATAACGAGGAAGGAGCGAGAGGCTGTATGAAATTCTTGGCGCCTTCCGATGGCATCAGCGGCACGTCGCGGTAAAAAATCGGCGCGCCCACGGGATCCTTCGAAGTGGTCAACGTGACGCGACCTTCGGACACCGGGCTGTCTGGTGCGCTCTGGATTACGCCGGTGATTTCAACGGTTGCAGGGTGCTCGACGGAATGAAGTTTGATTGTGTTCCAAGTGGCGGTGTCTGGAATCCAGGTGTGCGCGGCGGCCTGTTCCGGAGTCAGTGACGGAGGCTTGTTGTTGTCGGAAACGCACCTCGGATCGATTTTGCCGAGCTGGATGGGCTCGCCGTGAGATGTGATGTGAATTTCCTTCGAGTCAGCCGCGAAGGTGATGGCAATGTGCCAAGTCGTGGCGGAGGCGTCTCCATCACGCCAGATAAAAGTGGGCGGAGTGATCTCCGGCGGGAATATTGAACCGTCTTGCGGATAATCAATGGTGATGGATGCGCTGCCGGCGGCCACAGGCTGCGAAGTGTTGGCCGATAGTGACCCGCCAGCGCGCGGCTCGACTGTCAGCGTAGCGGCGACGCCCAAGCGTAAGGAACGACCCGGCAATTGGCGAGCGACGAGAGGCACCAGGAGCAGCGCAATACCAAGAAGTGGAGTCGCAACTCTCGCGATGTTGTGGGTGTTTTGACGGAACACTTCCATTCCCTTCACCTCGGAGCGCTGGGTTCGACAGCATGCGCCGAATGGATTGAACCGAACACGGTAAAAACGATACCACGCAAACTTTGATCTGGGCTGTATGACTTCCTTGCCCAAAAAACAGTCCCGACAAATTGGTCGGAAGCAGCCCTTCCGATCATCGTGTTGTGCCAGTCCCCATGCGCACCGAACCGCATCGTGCTATTCCTCCGGCACCTCGCGAAAGATTGCGATGGCTTCGACTTCGACCAGCAAATCGGGACGGCACAGCTTGGCCTGAACCCCGGTGGACGCGGGCAACGGATCGAGCCCCTGTTCCTTGTAAAAGGCGGTGCGCTCTTCGTTGAACTGGGCGTAGTCCCGTTCGATGTCGCGCAGATAGCACGTGGTGCGGACAATGTCCTTCCAAGTGGCGCCTTCGGATTCGAGCAGCGCCGTAATGTTCTGGAATGTGCGGCGACATTGCGCGCGGAAGTCTCCGGCATGGACGGTGGCGCCATGCTCGTCAATGCTGGCGGTGCCAGAGATGAGCAGCATGACCACGCCGCCCAGATCGACGCGGATGCCACGAGAGAATGAACTTGGTTTGGGATAATGATAGGCCTCATTGAGCGCACGATGGTTGGTGATGGCGCGTTTCGGAACCGGCTCGATGGCTGCCTTTTGCGCGGATTTCTTGGCGATGGTCATGAGTGTCTCCCGAAAAACACGCTCGTCCACATGCGTTGACGGAACTCCCACCGCGTAGGGACGCGAGCGGCGCGACTCTGAAAATAGCGCAACCGCAGCCCATGAAGCAATTTGCGCCGCGGGCTTTGGCCCCAAGTGCCCGAATACCGAGTCGCCCGGCGATGCGCTAGCGCAGAGCAGGGCTAGAAAACGACGCGAACTTCGTACTCCGGCACCGCGGAAATCGCGCGTACATCTGAAATTTGTTCCGCGGATCCGAAATCGGGCCGGGCTTTCGGTGAGAAGTAGATGGGCGTGTCTCTCCGCAAGGGCAGAACATCCAAAGTGAGATTTTGACCGGCGAGCGGAGCAAATCGTTTCAGCCCGACTTCCCAGGTTGCGCCGTGATCGAAATCGTCATCCAGCAGATGCTGGCCCGCGTAGAGGCGTCCGATGTCGCCGACATACTCTATCTGCAAAAAGACGTCGCTCAGTCCCGACATTTCGTGCGGGGGCATGGCAATTCGCCAGGCGGCCGCGTTCTTGAATGCAGAGTCGTCCGGCGCCACCGCTACCGGGACTTTGCGTTGCAAGGCGCTGGTCTGGACTGGAGGCGCTTGGCCGGCCTGCTGAGTCTGCGTCCATTGAATGTCGAATGGCCGAGGATCCACGTTCGCTGAATACGAAGTGAATAGTCCATCGGTGCCGGATTTTCGCAGCGGAGCATTGGCCTTGGGTTCCGCTGTTAACTCGGGGAATATCGAAAACGCGAGCCCCGAATTATTCCGTGAGCGGAGATACAAAGTTGCGTCGTCGCAGAAAACATCCGCGCCGGACAAAATCAGGTAGGGCTTGCCGTTCAGCTGAATCTTCCAGAGATTCTCTGCTTGTTCTTGTGACAGCAATAAGATGCGAATCGATTTGCCCGACGACGGCTGAATCGAGATCGCTTCACGGGTGCCGGGCTGCAGACCATCAATGTACAGATTCCCGTTCTCGTGGACTTCGGTCGCACCATCGGCAGTGATCTTTCCCGCAGTTTTTTCGTCGAACGCGAATTCCGGCGCTACGCCGGGAATCGCGAAGAAGACGTAGTAGGAGGAGTCCGCGGAATCCAGTTTCGTGAGCAACTCCGCAGTGCTGTATGTCAGACGCGTCGAGTCCATCTGCAGATTGAACGGCCAGATGAAGTACCCATCCCCAGGAATGTCCGCTGGTTTGCGCGGCAACTGAACGGTGGCCTGCGGCAAGCGGATTTGAAAGACAACCCCATTGCGCTCGGGCATGGGCAGATTGTGCACGTAGTTGTTGACGAAGAGGAAGCCGCCGTCTCCGTCCGTGCGCACCGCACTCCGCAATGCGGTGGCATCCGCTGCGCCCTTGGGCCTCTGTTCCGGCAGGAATGCAACCATGGGAGCGAGTTGGGGTCCAAATTCGTTGTAGAACTGGTGCAGCAGCTTCAGCTTGCGGAACGACGGATGCATTTGGCCGAACTCCCCAAGAGGCGCTTGAAAGTCGTATGAAATTTGGGGAAGATCGTTCGGGTAGCCCGTGGCGTGAGTTTCCTGCAGCGTGGTGCGTTTTCCCTGGGGGTTCGCGCCACCATGAAACATGTAGTATCCGAAAAGATTCGCGCCGGATCCGACGTGCGTCACATTTACTGCGGCAACATCAGCCGGCTGCACGAGCGGGCGACGGTGATAGGAAAGTTCCATGCCGCCGCCAGCTTCCGCCACAAAATATGGATCGTGCGCGAAGGTTTTGTCTTCCTGGCCGGCGAAGCGGGCCAAGTCGGCGGGTTTGTCATTGATGTCACGCTTGAGCGTAAAGAGAAAAGCTTCGTCCGGCGGCGCTTCGCCGGGGAAGTCTTGCCAAAAACCATCTGGATAGGCGCCGAAGACTGGGATTACTTCCTGCGGAGGGAAATCCGCGCTGGGCCATCCGGTGACGGTAAATAGCGGTGGATTGATGCCGCTCTCGACGGCGAGCTTTTTCAGCGCGCTGATGTGCGCGGCTCCGGCATCCGGGCCACGCTTGCCGTATTCGTTCTCCAGTTGCACACCGATGATCGGCCCGTCGTCGTTCCAGTACAGGCCCTGCAATTGTTTGCCGATTTCGCCGTAGAAGCGCTGCACGTACGACAAGTAGGCAGGATCGTTCGTGCGCACTTTTGCTTTCGTTAGCAGCCAATCGGGAAATCCGCCATTGCGCACCTCGCCGTGGTCCCACGGACCGATTCGCACGACCACATACATTCCATGCTTCCCGCAGAGCCCCACAAAATGCCTCAGATTTCGCTGCCCGGACCAATCGAACTGGCCTTCGATCTCTTCGTGATGAATCCAGAAAATGTA
>Ga0070761_10000819_pt1 | contig 19731 bp, 18 predicted proteins | sample HubBroMetageREF1_FD_66724 | JGI IMG/M metagenome (GOLD analysis project Ga0070761, IMG submission 66724) | Reference soil microbial communities from the Hubbard Brook experimental Forest, New Hampshire, USA - Hubbard Brook CCASE Soil... | ecosystem: Environmental > Terrestrial > Soil >... | reverse complement strand
TTAGGCGGCCAGAGCCGGCTGAAAGCCGGCTGCGGGCAGAATTGCCCGCCCCACAAAACCAAACTGACCCACTACCAAGGGCTATGGTACCTTGATCCGCCCGCCGATTGGTTCTATGATAGGCAAATAAAAGGCGAACAGTGGAGGATATCCAGGAGCAACTCGCGCTATTGCGGCGGCGCATCGCGCGCATCGATAAGAAATGGACGGCACAGGCTCCTGGGGGGCGGGATATATCTCGCGCGGGGGTTCAGCCCCGCATCACCGGCCTGCGCCCCGCGCGCTACTTCGTCGAAGAACTTATCAGCGGCCAGGTCGTGCACACCGCCTGCGGCGAGCACTTCGAGACCGAGAAGTTATTCGAGCGGCATCGCCGCCACGGCAGCATGGATATCTCGAACTTGCACGAGCTGCCGGCGGACCTACTGGATTCGCTGTCGGACGGCGCGATCGCCTCTTCGCATCCCACCAAGTGGGCCTTCCTGGATACGGAAACCACGGGCCTGGCGGGCGGCGCCGGCACTTACGCTTTTCTCGTCGGAGTCGGCAACATCGAGCCTGCGGGCTTCCGGCTGCGTCAGTTCTTCATGCGGGACTATGGCGAAGAAGCCTCCCTGCTGCGGCGCCTTTCCGAGCACCTGGCGCAGTTCGATGTGCTGATCACTTACAACGGCAAGACCTACGACCAGCCGCTGCTGGAGACGCGCTTCCGCATGGCGCGCGCGCCGCATCCCTTCGCGCGGCTGGCGCATCTGGATCTGCTGTTCGGCGCGCGGCGTCTGTGGAAACTGCGGCTGGAGAGTTGCCGGTTGGTCGAGTTGGAGAACCGCATTCTAGGTGTCGAGCGCCAGGGCGACCTGCCCGGCGAGATGATTCCCTACTACTACTTCGAATATCTGCGCACCCAACAGGCGTTCCGGCTGGTGCCGGTTTTCCATCACAATGCCATCGACATCCTGTCGCTGGCGTGCCTGACGGCGATCGTGCCATTCGCCTTTCGCTCGCCGGAGGAGACCGCGTTCCGGCATGGCGCGGATGTGATCGGCCTGGCGCGCTGGGTCTTGCAAGCCGGGCGTCACGAGGAGGCTTTGCGCCTGTTGCGGCGAGCGGTAGACCTGGGATTGCCGGACGATCTGCTGTTCCGCGCGCTGTGGGACATCGGCACGCTGGAGAAGCGCCTGGGCCGATCGGATGCCGCGCTGGCCCAGTTCACGGACTTGGCGGGGTCGCGAAACACTTACCGGGCGCGCGCCTTGCGCGAAATGGCCATGCATTACGAGCATCGCGAGCGCAATTACGCCCTGGCATTGGAGACGACTCGTAGCGCGCTAGCGCTGGAGGATTCCGCCGACTTGCGGCGGCGTGAGCGGCGCTTGCGGGAGCGCGCCGCGCGGCCCGTCCGCCTGCTGCCGAAGCCGGGTTTGTAATTTCACAAATTGTTTACGAGTTCCGCACCACTGGCGCGCCCCGCACACGGCATAATCGACAGTGATGTTTGGTCTCGAGCCTAAATCGCCCCTGTGGTTGCTGCTCAGCTTGCTGGAACGTATCGCCGCGCTGTGCATACTGGTGGCGCTCGCGCCCTTTATGCTGATCGTGGCCATCTCCACCGCCGTGCTTTCCCGTACGTCTCCGCTGATCGCGCATCGCCGGTTGGGCCTTGGGGGCAGTCCGCTTTGGGTGCTGAAGTTCCGTACCATGTGGCGGCGCGGCAGCCGCCCTGCGGGACGCTTCGCGCTTGTGGAATACCTCGTGGACGAGAGCGGCCCGCGAGATAAGGGCGCCCGGGACCATCGCATTTGCAGCCGCTTCGCGCGCTTCTGCCGGCGCCACTCGATCGACGAATTGCCGCAGCTTTTGCACGTGGTGCGCGGCGAAATGTCGCTGGTGGGGCCCCGGCCGATTACGGACTCCGAGTGGAGGCTGCACTATCGCCCCCACGCGGCCGAAGTCCTGGATGTGAAGCCGGGCCTCTCCGGCCTGTGGCAGACCAAGGGACGCAGCCGCCTGACCTACGAGCAGCGCCGCGACTTGGATCTGGCCCTGGTGCGCAACCGTTCGCTCAAACTCTACTTTCAAATTCTGCTGTGGACCCTGCCCGAGATCTGGAACGGCCGGAACGCCTGGTAACCCTCCCACCCTGTAAACTCAAGAAGGGAGGTCTGCCATGCAAGCCATCCAGCTCGCGCCGGGGGTCGATCCGTACTATGTGCTGGAAACCGGCAACGTTCTGGTCTTACCGGATGCGCCACTCGCGTTGAGCGCGGAAGAGCGCGAGCTGATTCAGGGCATCCGGCAAAGCGCCGGCCTTCACAAGAACATCTCTTACAAGCCCCGGCAGGATAGACTGTCGGGATTGGACAAGACGGCGGCCTCCACCCGCGAACGGCTGCATGCGATTCTGCGGCGTTATTCGGAATCGGCCGTAGAGGGCGCCGCCAGTCTCTTACCGCGATACCGTCAGCGCTGGAGTTTAGATTATGCCAGCCTTCGTCCCATTGAAGAAGCCGGACGAGAGTTGCCATTGAAGAAACGCAACGACCTGCTGCATACGGATGCGTTTCCCACACGGCCTACGCGCGGCGGCCTGATTCTGCGCATTTTTTGGAACTTGCATCCTTCCAAGCCGCGCGTCTGGTGGACTTCGGATCCATTCGAAAGTCAAGCCGCGCTCTATGCCGCCGCGGCCGGCCTGGGTCGTATCGCGGGCCGCGGGCGGTTCGCCAGAGCGTTGCGGCGCCGGTCGGCTTACGACGAATTCATGCTGGCGTTTCACGACTACCTGAAGAGCAACGCGGAATTCCAGTCCAACTGCCCGAAATACCGGCTGGAATTCCAACCCGGCGCGGCCTGGATGGCCTTCACCGACGTGGTGCCGCATTCCGTGGAATCCGGCCAGTTCGCCATGGAGCAAACGCTGATCGTGCCGCGGGACGCACTGGCCGTGCCGGAACGGGCGCCGATTGCGATCCTGGAAAAGCTGGCGGGCCGGGTGCTCGCGTAGGTGGGGCAGACTTCCAGGTCTGTCAGGATAGGCCTGCCACCAATAGTGATGAAAACCATGTGGGGCGGGCGTCCACGCCTGCGGCGGGTCTCCGGACCCGCCTGTTCCCCAACACGCTGCGCTCGGTTTTCGACTGTGCGCGGGACTATAGAGTCCCGCCCCACTACGGCGCGACGGCGATAGTCACTTGATTCGAAGTAGTTATCCCATTGATCGCGATCTGCAGCGACACCGCGTTTCCCGTAGGCGTATTGGCGGCCGGCACTACGCCGATCTGATACTCGCCGACATATTGCGGCGAGAGGATGGAATAAACGAACTGCGCCGTCACCCCTCCGATTGTCACAGTCGGCGTCAGAACCGTGTTCCGCAGTTTGCCATCGACTTCGTCCGGACTTGTGCCGTCTGCCAAGGGTGGCGTTACGTCCCCCAAGCCCGTGCACCACACGATCAGGGCGTGCCCGGAACTGATCGAGATGGGGCTGGTTGTCAGACCCGCGATCGAGCCGGCGGGCGCGGTGATCAAATTGGTGGTGTTGTCCGTGGCGATGGCCTGGCCCGTCCCGCTCTGATTCAAGGTGAAGATGCCGGGCACTGCCGGCAGTACATTCACCGTTTGGGCCACTGACGAGCCAGTGTTGGTTGTAACCACGATGTTCACCGTTCCGCTGGTGGCGCCGCTCGCCAGAGACTCGAACGGAAGCTGCGCGTTGATCTGCGTGGGGCCGACGAAGTATAGCCCCGCCTGCACTCCGCTGAACGTTACCGATGTGACGGTATCGAGCGCAGTCGAAAGCGGGATGGTGTCCCCAATGGCCACCTTGCTGGCCAGGTTCGTACCGAATATACCTACGATGGAGCCGGGCGCAACCCCTTGTGAGGAATAGTTGCCGTCGTTAACCACCCCTCCGGCGTTAACCACCGGCGCCTGAGCCTGCGCGAAGGACGCCAACACCACTATCCCAAGAGTCAACCAAACCGGCCGCATTGTTCCCTCCGTTTCGATTCTAGTCGATCCACTTACGCGAACCCAAGCTCTAGCGCAAGATTTTACTTGTGCGCCGGTTCCATAGGCGCGGCTGCCAGTGCGGCGCGGATATGTTCGAGTGTACCTGTAACTTCAGGGTGTTTACCTCCGTCCAAGGCCACCGCGGTGGCAGCCTCCGCGTCCGCCTCCCTCAGCCGGCCCGCGGCCTGCAATACCTGGGCCAGCATCCAGTGAGTCTTGAACCAGTTCGGCGCGTAGGATATGGCGGCGCGCAAGGTCTGTTCAGTGCGCGGGAAGTCGTTCCGCCGCGCGTAGAATGCGGCCAGGTTGTAATAAGCGTTAAACGCGGCTTCCGTGGTTTGGGTGGCGTGTTGGGCGGCCAGACCGGCCTGTTGGAAAGCCTGTATTCGAACCACCCGTTCGGAGTTGCTCCCGGCAATCTGCGCCAATCGCCGCGAATACCAGAGGTCCGCGCTGGCGCCCGGCCAGCGCCAGCGCTCGTATTCGGTATACCGGTTGGCGGCTTCGCCAACCAGATTCGCGTCCAGATCGCGGCGCACCATTGCCAGCGCGCTCTCAGCCATCGCCAGGCGCACGCCGAAAACGGTCCACACGCCCGCACAGCACAGCGCCCCCGTTAGCGCCAATGCCAGGCGCGGCCAGCGCCGGCCGGCTGGCCGCGACGGCAAAGCCGCGCCCACGCTTAGCGATACCAGCATGGCGATGGCGGCATAGTACCCCAGCGCCGTGGGCAACGTGAAGCAAGTGAATTGCTCACTGACGGTCATGGCCGCCAGCCCAGCCGCAAGCGCGACCATTACGGGGTCTCGCCGCAGGCTAAAGGCGGCCGCGAATCCACTGGTGGCGAGCGCCAGCAGCAGCACGGGGCCCGCCACTCCTTGCGCCGCCAGCACATCCAGAAACATGTTGTGCGGCGACTCGTGATAAAAGTCCGGATAGGCGCGGCTAAGTTCCGCCGACTGATGCAGGGCGAAGCTGGCGATGAAGGTTTCCGGCCCGTAGCCCGCCGGCCAGCGGGCCTCCGCCATGCGCAGGCTGTCGCGCCAAAGCAGAAGGCGTGCCCCGCCTGCCGGTTCCTGCAGCGCCCAGTGGACGCGAGCGCGCAACCTCGCGCCGGCCGGAGACACGTAGAAGGCCGCGGCTGCCGCTACGATCGCCAGCGCCAAAAGCGGAACTCTGTAAAAATTGTGGGGCGGACCCCCTGGTCCGCGGCCGACGCCCTCGTCGGCCTGTCGCGACCGTCGTTGGGCTGATTCCACAAGCGAAGAGCGGATCCGGGGGGACCCGCGCCGACCAAGGGGTCCGCCCCACCAAAGGATCGGCAATGCGCCGCCGACCGCTAGCCCAACCGCCGCCGCGCGTGTACCGCTCAACAGAATAGCCACGCAGCCCGCCGCCACCGCGGACCATGCCAGCCATCTCCAGGGACGCTGCTCCTCCGAGACTGCCAGCGCCGCACTGGCAAACACTACGAATAGCAGCCAGTTGGCGAAGTAGTCCGCATGACCCAGCGTGGAAGGCGGCCGCACGATGGCCCAGATGCCCTCACCCGCGTGGTAACCGGGCGCGTCCAACAACGGATCCCATCCGAAATATTGCGCGATTCCATAGGCCGCTACAATCAGCCCGCTAACCGCAATGGCCCGCCACACCACGCGTAGCCGGCCGGGCTGTCCCGCGGTGAACGCCGCCAGCATGTACGCGTAGGCCAGCGCCGCGAGTTGCGTCACCAAGCCCCAATAGCGCCAGTCGCTTCCGCCCAGCGACAACGCCGGATTCACCGAAACCAGCGTCGAGACTACCAGCGACACAGCCATGCCGCACAACGCCAATACAAACCAGCGCGCCGAGCGCGAAGCGCGATAAAACCCCGCTGGGCCGCCAGCCGCCGCCCACCAAATAGCCGCCGCCGCGGTCCCCCATAGCAGCACAACAACCTTAGGTGTAACATCGAAGTAAAAAAACCATCCGGGGGCTATCGCCAGTGGAATTAACGCCATGACGACGGCCAGCAGCAGGGTCATATAGGCTACACTATCTCACAGGCGTGCTCACAAACACAGCGGAGTCTGTAAACACTTATCGCTATCTGAGCTTCCTGGGTTCGCGATGGCGATTCATCGCGGCATCCTGCGCGATTGCCCTAATTCTAGCGCTGGGTGTGACCCTGACGCGTCCCAAGCTATATACCGCCACCTGCCGCATTCTGATCGAGCCGCCCGCGGGCACCGATATCCGCAGCGCCTTGGGAGTAAGTCCGATCTATTTGGAATCGCTTAAGACTTATGAACATTTCGCGGCCAGCGACAGTCTGTTCCTGCGCGCGCTGGATCGATTTCAGTTGCGGCGGCGCTTTCCGGGCCACGCCGTCGAATCGCTGAAAGCCGGAATCCTAAAAGTCGGCATGGTGCGCGATACCAAGATTCTGGAGATCAAGGTCACGTTGCCGGACCCCCCGACCGCCCAGGCGCTTGCGCAATATCTGGGCGAGGAAACCGTCAAGCTCAGCCGCTCCGTGGACCAGGAAGCCGATCAGGATCTCGCGCAGGCCATCGAGAAGCAGGAGGCGGACGCGCAGGCGCGCCTGGATCGGAGTGAAGCCGCCTGGACCCGCACCATCGCGCAACAACCCGTCGAGAGGCTGCAGCAGGACGTTCAGAGCGGCGCCGACTTGCAGAGCAGCCTGCAACGCCAACTGCTGCGCGCCGAGGCGGATGCTTCCGAAGGCCAGGCGGGCGAAGCCGCCGCCAGCCGGATGCGCGCCGATACCTTGCGAAAGCAGCTTGCCCAAGTGGAGCGGGACCTGACTGCCAAGGAAGAACTGCTGGCGCGCCGCCTGGCCGAGCGCGACCGCGTGGCCGCCGAACGAACCGCCAGCCAGGAGGCCTTCTCGACTGTCGAAACGCGTTTGAGCCAGGTGCGTTCCGATCGTGGGTATCGCAGCGAGCGGTTGAAGATCGTCGATCCCGGCATCGTGCCCGAGCAGCCGTCGTCTCCCAATATTCCTCTCCGCCTGCTGGCGGCGCTGTTACTGGGTCTGGTCGTACCGGTGGTCTATTTGACGCTGGAGTTGAGCTATCGGACGCAGCGCGCGCATGCCGCGGTGGGACAGGCTTCCCGGCCTGTCCAAAGTCTGCGTGCGACCGGGACCGGCGATGATTGAGCGCGTGCTCGCGCGTCCGTGGCGGTTCGCCGCGCCGGCGCTGGCCGGTATCTACGCGGCGGCCATGGCGCTCGCTCCCAAACCGGCGATGGCTCTATCTCTGGCCGCGCCCCTGGCGGCCGTGCCTTTCGCCTACTGGGCGATCCTGAAGCGCGACCGTTGGCTGACGCTCTTCTTCGCCGCGGCGCTGCTGCTGCCGCCGCTGCCCTTGGGACTGGGCAATTCCGGACCGCATCCCGCGCTCGTCTTCGTTATGCTCGGCCTGCTGGTTGGTGTCTTGAGTCTGGGCGAGTGGCGCGCGCACGACGCGCCGCTGAATAACGCATTTGGAATATTCCTCCTGATCCTGTTGGGCAGCGCGGCCGAAGCCATGCTCTATTCGGGCGCCTCCGTAGGGCTGGGCAGCTTGATGCGGGTCATGTTGTTCGGTATTTCGGTGTATGTGTTCTTTTACGCGGCCTGCGGTCCGGGCGCCCGCGAACCGTCAGACGCCTTCAAGCAGACGCGCTTGCTTTACTGGATGGCGGTAGCTTCCGCGCTTTTCGCCTGCGTCGACTTCTATTTCCAGTTCCCCGCACCCGCGGGATATGGCGCGCAGTTCATCTGGCTGCGGTCCGGCGTCTACCGGCGGGCGCAGGGTATATTTTACGAAGCCAGCACGCTGGGCAATCTCTGCGCATTCTTCCTGGCGATGATCGCGGCTGCGCTGCTCTCCCCGCGCCGGCAGGCTCCGGTTTCACGCCGCGGGCTGCTGCTGGGCGGGATGATATTCGCCGCCGCCTTGGTGCTCTCCTATTCGCGCGGCTCTTTAATCAACGCTCTGGTAGCCATCGCGGTCCTGGTCTATTTGAACCGGAGCCGCATCCGGTTAGGCAGATTCTTCCTGGCGGTGGCGGGCGCCGCCCTGGCCAGCGGGCTGGCGGTGCGCGCCCTGCTGCCATCGTTCGCAGGCGCTTACTGGATGCGCGTCTCCACCTCCGTCGAATACCTTTTCTCCGAAACCGAAGGCCTGCTCTCGGGGCGTGTGGCGAGCTGGCGCGCGGTGCTCGCATTCCTGGCGCAGCATCCCTGGCACGCGCTCTTTGGCATCGGGTACAAAACGCTGCCCTACTCGGACTACCTGGGGCGCACCGTGATCACCGATAACATGTACCTCAGCCTGCTGGCCGAAACCGGCATCGTGGGCTTGGGCGCGATGCTCTGGCTGAATCTGCAGATCCTGCGATCGGCGTGGCGCGCGGCTGCCTCGCCCGATCCCCGCCGGCGTTTCTTCGGCAGTTGGATTTTTGCGTTTTGGGCCGGCCAGATGGTGCAGATGTTTTCGGGCGACTTGCTGACTTACTGGCGGGTGCTGCCGCTCTACTTCTGGGTGCTGGCGGTCGCGGTGCGCCATGAACATTCTGTGTCTTGACCAATTCGGCGAGTTAGGCGGCGCGCAGCGTTGCCTGTTGGACGAGATACCCGCCATGATCGACCGCGGCTGGAGCGTACATCTGGCCGCTCCAGGCAACGGACAACTCGCGGAACGGGCCGTCGCGTTGCAGGCCACCGTGGACCCCATCCGCTGCGGACCATACTCCTCCGGGAAGAAGACGCTGGCGGATATGGCGCGCTTCGCCGCCGAAGCGCCTCGCCTGGCCGGCGAGATCCGCGGGCTGGTCTGGCGCTATAACGCGGATCTGATTTACGTGAACGGTCCACGCCTGCTGCCGGCTGCGGCTATGGTTGCGCACCATGTCGCGCGCCAACGTCCGCGCGTCTTGTTTCATGCGCATAGCCTGCTCGATGGGCCGGCGCGGCGCTTGGCGGGGCGTTCGCTGGCCGGCGTTCGCGCCGCGATAGTGGCCTCCTGCCGCTTCGTTGCGGCGCCGCTGCTGCCATACTCCGGCGATCGCGGTATCCGGGTGGTGTACAATGGCGTGCGCCGGATCGCGCTACCTAGCCGCACGTCCGCCCCGCGGGAATTTTGCATCGGCGTGATTGGACGTATCTCGCCGGAGAAGGGACAAGCGGATTTTCTGCGCGCGGCCCGCATCCTGCACAACGCGGCGCCGCAATGCCGGTTTCTCATCTGCGGGGCGCCGCTGTTTTCCAATCCGGCGGCCATGCGCTACTGCGCGGCGCTAAAGGCTCTGGCCGAAGGCCTGCCCGTGCAATTCGCCGGCTGGACGGAGGATGTAGAGGCCGTGCTCGCCACACTGGACCTGCTGGTGGTTCCGTCCACGCCTGTGGATGCCACGCCGCGCGTGATCCTGGAGGCCTTCGCCGCCGGCGTGCCCCTCGTGGCCTTCGCTTCCGGCGGCATTCCCGAGATCGTAGAACACGGAGCGACCGGCTTCCTGGTGGAAGAGCGTTCACCCAAAGCCCTGGCCTTCGCCATGCTCGACGCGCTGAAGTCGCCGGGCCGCCGGGGCGAAATGGCCGAAAAGGCGCGCGCGAAGGCGCGCACCGAATTCACTTTGGAGATGTATCGCGCACAGATGATCGAGACCATCGAGGCGGCCCTGGGCACTTCAGCCGATCGCGCGGAACTGTCGTAAACTGGACGGAAGGCAATATTAGAGGACTGATTGGGCAAGAGACGCGCCGTGCGCCCGATTCAACGAAGGAGAATGCTGCGATGATCGACCCTGCCGACTCCCATGAAGGCAAATTGATCGTGCTCACCGCTCCCCTGACGGAAACCATCGATCATGCCGGTTACTTTATCCAGATGGCCTTGGCGTCGCTGCCGCAACGAATGGAAGGAGTCATCGACCAAAAGTATCCGAAGTGGCGGGACGTGGAACGTAACGAGGACGGATCGGCTCGTTACATGCCGGCCGGCGTGCGGCTGGTGGAAGCCTCCATCCTGCGGGACTTTCCCGCTGACGACGTGGCCTGCTGTTATCCGGACGATCTCCAAAGGTTCATCGGAAAGCGCACGCGCGTTATCGGTGTGTCGACACATAATCCGCTGGGGGTCACATTTGCGGCTGGTGTGTACGCATCCATCTTCGGGTCTTCGCGGGAGCCGATCAATTCGCACTACGCCCGGCAGTTGTTCGATACACTCAAACGCAGTGCGTACCGCTCGAGTTTCAAGGTGATTGTGGGTGGTTCGGGTGGCTGGCAGATTTCCCAGACGGACCGCTTCGAGGAACTGAGCGTCGACTGTGTTGTCGAGGGCCGCAGTGAGTCGGAGCAGACGCTGGAGCTGTTCCGGAAGGCGATTCGCGGCGAAGAGTTGCCGCGATTCGTGCAGGTGGCGCATCCCACAGGGCCCGATGGGCTGCTGACGCCGCGCAAGCGAACGACTTTCGGTGTCGTGGAGATGACCACGGGATGCGGACGGCGTTGCAACTTCTGCCTGCCGGATCTGAATCCCCAGATCGACTTTCCGAAAGAGAAGATCATGGAAGCCGTACACGCCAATGTGCGCGATGGCAACAGCCAGATCTCGCTCGCGACGGAGGACATGTTCATCTGGGGACAAGTGCACACCAGCGTGCCCTTCTATTTCCCCAATCGCGAAGCCCTGGTCCAGCTTTTCAAAGATGTGGTGGGCGTGCCGGGAGTGCGGCATCACCTGTTGAGCCACTGTACGATGGCGCCCTCCGTGGTAGATCCGAAACTGATTGAACAATTGTCTGAAGTGTTGCTCGACAAAAGCCCCGTGAAGCTGCCGGCAGTGAGCACACATCCGGAAGGCCGCATCCTCTCGCCGCTGATCGGTCTAGAGACGGCGTCGGTGCGCATGGCGAAACAGATCATGCCTGGCAAAGCCGTGCCTTTCCCCATCGAAGAATGGCCAAGCGTGCTCATTCAAGGACTCACCACGCTCAACCGGAATAACTGGTTTCCGGTAATGACCCTCATGGTGGGGACTCCGGGCGAGACGGATTCCGACTGCAGGGCCACACTCGACCTGCTCTATGAAGTGGAACGGCGGGGCCTGTTCGCATTCTTCGTTCCGTCGATCTTCACGCCTTTGCATGACACGCGGTTGGCGGCCGGGCAAGGCGTCCAGGAGAGCCGTGAACTGACCCCGCTACAGTGGCAAATCATGATGAAGTGTTGGAAGATGAGCCTGCGGCCCGCGCTGCACAGTTGGTGGGGTCCGATGGCCTGGCGCGTGGGTGCGCTATCGGTCTGGCTGTGGAAACTGCGGAAAATGAATGGGCCGAATTTCACCTGGCCGCTCATGCTATTCGCCAGCGCCCTTCCTGAACCGCTGATGGCCAAGATGGGAAAGATCTACCGCGGACAACCGCTGCCGGTCAAGAGCCGCAAGGAACTGCTCGCCGCGATCAAACGACCACACTGGAAGCACCTCCGTCCGGATAATGGGGACCTGCCGGACGGCTGGGGATCTCTGCCGGATGCGCAGGGCGCGCCTTCGCCTTTGCACGTCCTGCCTGCCAGTGGGTGGCACTAGCTCCAGGCGGTTGTGGGGGCAGGGCCGGGGTGCATAACCGTTTTGGGGAACATTCCAGTGGGGCAGACCTCCAGGTCTGTCAGGATGGACCGGGGGGCGGGCTTAAGCGGCGCCGCCGGCTGAAGCCGGTTTGAACGAATGTATGACACCGCAGCTATTGAAGAAGAGCGGCGGCACAGGTCCTGGCCCGTGTTACTACTCCGAACAAGCGTCGCAAGAGGCCGCTAACTTATTGAGCGGCAATGGGGTCACAGATGAGCCCGCGGGGATTAATCCCCGCTCTGGACATTGGCCATTTGGTGGGGCGGGCGTCCACGCCTGCGGCGGGTCTCCAGACCCGCCCGGCACAGGCTTTAGCCTGTGAGGTACACGCCGGTCACATCCCGAACGATGCGCCAGCTCCAGCCTGGGGCGCTCCACTGACGAGAGGCGGAACCGACGTTCAAAAAGTGGGAGAATCTTCGACCGCCCCTGACACTACGCTTTTGCAGGGCTCACCGCGCGGCTAAGCAACCCGAACGGTGGCGCCAGAAATCGGCGTGCTCGTAATTCAGTCTGATCCGCGCCGCCAGCCTTAGCGGCTGATCGCGCAAGAAGATCGCCTGGTATGGAAATCACGCGGCTCTACCGCGCCTGAACTCCATCGATATCTGGCCCCGCCCGTTGCTCTTCCTCCCGAAAGCGTACGCCCCACGGAGCACTTCGAAAATCACGTCCGCGCCGCTGATTACACACCTGTTATCGGAAATTGGGTTCAGGTGCCCAAAAAGGCATTTGCATCCCCAAACCCGAATCCCATGCACAATTCCGCACAATCCTGCACAACTTCGCACAGCCCTAACCCGCCGCCAACCAACCGCCCATCACCCCCGCCGCGTCGTATACTCAACCTATGAATCGCCGTCAATTTCTCTATACCAGCGCCACCGGTTTGGCCCTGTCCGCCACCGGATACACGCCCGCCTACGCCAGCGGCAAGCCCCGGCGCGTCGGCGTGATCGGCCCCGGCTGGTACGGCAAGGCCGACCTGTTCCGGCTGATTCAGGTCATGCCGGTGGAGGTGGTGTCGCTCTGCGACGTGGATAAACAAATGCTCGCCCGCGCCGCCGACCTCACCGCCACACGCCAGGCATCCGGCAAGAAACCGCGGACCTACAGCGACTATCGCGAGATGCTCAAGGAGAAAGACCTCGACATTGTGCTGGTCGCCACGCCGGATCACTGGCACGCACTGGCCATGATCGCGGCAGTCGAAGCGGGTGCGGACGTTTACCTGCAGAAACCCATCAGCGTCGACATTCGCGAAGGCCAGGCCATGCTGGCGGCGGCCCGCAAGCACCAGCGCGTGGTCCAGGTGGGCACGCAGCGCCGCAGCACGCCGCACATCGTCGAAGCGCGCGACCGCTTCATCAAAGAAGGCAAACTGGGCAAGATCGGCCTGGTCGAAATCTGCTGCTACTATCACATGCGCACGGCGGAGAATCCCCCGGACACCGATCCGCCACCGTATCTCGATTACGATATGTGGACCGGTCCCGCGCCCATGCGCCCCTACAACCGGCTGGTGCACCCGCGCGGCTGGCGCGCCTTCATGGAATACGGCAACGGCATCGTGGGCGACATGTGCATCCACATGTTCGACATGGTGCGCTTCATGATGGGCCTGGGTTGGCCCAAACGCGTGTCTTCCGAGGGCGGCATTCTGGTCGACAAGAAATCCAAGGCGAACATCTCCGACACCCAGACCGCCACTTTCGACTATGACGACTTGAAGATCGTCTGGCAGCATCGCACCTGGGGTGCGGCCCCCGATCCCGATCCCAACTATGCCTGGAGCGCAACCTTCTATGGCGAAAAAGGCACCCTGAAAGTCAGTGTCTACAGTTACGATTTTGTGCCCGAAGGAGGCAAGGGCGCAGTGCATCGCGACGTCACTTACGAGCTCGAAGAATACCCGGTGGACAAGACCGAGGAAATGCTCGAAAAGCATGTGGCGCCGGCCATCCGCCATCATATGCTGGATTTCCTGACCGCCATCGATGCGCGTTCCAAGCCCGTGGCGGATATCGAAGAAGGATATATCTCGACGGCCAGTTGCATCCTCGCGAATATGTCGATGAAGCTGGGACGCACGCTGGCCTGGGACCCGCAAGCCGGGCGCATCGCGGGCGACGAAGCCGCCAACCGCCTGCTGGCGCGGCCGTACCGCGCTCCCTGGCTTCATCCAATGCCGCAGCCGGTATGATCTCTGCTGCTTCAAGGGGAATCGCAACGGATTCCGTCTCGGCGGGCAAAACTTGTTTTCCAGCCGTCCGATGGCCAAAATAGTAAGAGATATGACTCAAGATCAATCTCTGCGGGAACATCTGACCTACCTGCTGGACGGCGGCGGAGCGCATCTGGATTTCGATGCGGCGGTCGCCGGTCTGCCGGCCGCATTGCGTGGCGTCCGGCCCAGCGGACTGCCGCACACGCCGTGGGAACTGCTGGAGCACATGCGTCTGGCGCAGTCGGACATTCTGGAGTTCGTGCGCAAGCCGAAGCATGTCTCGCCGCCTTGGCCCGCGGGTTATTGGCCGCCCACCCAAGCGCCCCCCGACGATACCGCGTGGGATAAAAGCGTCAAGGCGTTCCGCGCCGACCTGGCCACCCTCCGGCGGATGGTCAAGAACCCGCAAATCAAGTTGCATGCGCGCATTCCGCACGGGACCGGACAAACGGTTCTGCGCGAGGTGCTGCTGGTGGCGGACCATACCGCCTATCATCTGGGTCAACTGGTGTTGGTCCGGCGGCTGCTCGGCGCGTGGAAGTAATGCCGCCCGATTGGTCCCCGCTGTGGCTCAGCCTGCGCTACGCCGGCTTGGCCACGCTGCTTGCCATTCTAGTGGCGCTTCCCCTGGGGTGGCTGCTGGAACGCCGCCGCTTCACCGGAAGCAACCTGTTGAACGCGGCCGTCAACCTTCCGCTGGTCCTGCCGCCGGCCGTCTTGGTCTACTATCTGCTGGCCCGCTTGGGTCTCTGGCCGCTGCACTTTAACTGGCATACGGCCACGGGCGTGTCCGCGATCTATACTCTGCCGCTATTGTTGCGCCTGACGTGGCCGGGGCTGGCGGCTGTGGACCACAGTTTCGAAAACGCCGCCCGCGGCCTGGGCGCCGGCGAGTGGCGTATCTTCTGGCGGATCACGCTGCCGCTCGCTTGGCGCGCGCTGTTCGGGGCTGTTCTGGCGGGTTTCGCGCGCGCTTTTGTTGATTTCTTCGCAACGGCGCTGGTGGCGGCCAATACGGCTTACGGCGCCGGATCGGTTTGGCTGATTCTACTCGTTGCCGCCGCCTCGATGGCAGCTCTCTACGTGGGAAGCTGGGTGTGGCGCGGGCAGGCGCCGGCATGATCCAGGCACGCCTTGCGGCCCACGGCGTGGATGTCGAGTTCCAAGCCGGCTCCGGAATCACGGCGCTATTCGGAGCGGCGGGCGCGGGCAAGACCCTCATCCTGGATGCCATCGCCGGCTTCGTAACGCCTGCGAGCGGCCGCGTCATTCTCGACGATAAGATCGTCTTCGACGCCGCATCCCGCGTGAACCTGCCCCCTCGTAGCAGGCACTGCGCATATGTCGCGCGCCATTGGGCGCTGTTCCCGCACATGAGCGTGCACGACAACCTGCTGTTCCCGCTGGCGGGGTTGCCGCGGCTGGAACGGCATCGGCGCGTCAAAGAAATGCTGGAACGCTTTACGCTGCAGGAAGCCGCGCCTCGCCGCCCGCATGAGGTCTCTCCCGCGGAGCGCTTGCGCGCGACGGTGGCCCGCGCGCTCATCGGCGAGCCCAAGTTGTTGCTGGTCGACGAGCCCGCCGCCGGTCTGGACATTGCGCTACGCGCCGAATGGTACAAGATCCTGCGGCTGGTGCGCGATGAAACCAGCTTACCGATGCTGCTGGCCGCGCGCGATCCGGAGACCTGTTTCGAGCTGGCCCGCAATATGCTGCTGTTGGACGGTGGACGCATTCTGCAATCCGGGCCGCCGCGCAAAGTCTTCGATCAGCCTGTCGGCGTGGAAGCTGCGCGCCTGCTCGGTATCCGCAATCTGTTCCCCGCTGAAATTGTGGCGCTCGATCCGGGCCGCAACACCAGCCGCTTGCGCTTGGAGAATTTCGAATTGACCGGTCCGTATCTTCCCGGCCGCCTGCGCGGCGATCGCGTCTGGCTGTGCGTGGAGCCGGGCCGGTTGCTTGCCGCGCCACACGATGGGGCGAAACCATCCATGAACCAGGTGGCCGCGCGGCTGGAGCGCGCCTCGGAGACGCCGGACGCCGTGCGGCTGGAATTCGCGGGCGGCATTGTGGCAGAAATTGCCCGCCGTGACTTCGAGCCGCAGCCGAAAGATAATGACAATAAGGAGTGGCTGGTGGAGTTTCCGCCGAACGCCCTGAGAGTGCTGGGATGCCCCTGAAAACGTTCGACGAATACGTGGCGCTGGCCGAACAGGCGCACGGCCACATCTGCGCCGGACAGATCCTGGGGCTGCGCATGGCGATATACGGCCTGAAGCTGCTCGATCTGGACGACCCGCTGGGCAAGCATCGCAAGCGTCTGGTGACCTTCATCGAAATCGACCGCTGCGCCACCGACGCCATCCCGGTGGTCACGGGATGCCGGCTGGGCAAGCGCGCACTGAAGTTCCGCGATTTCGGCAAAGTGGCCGCCACCTTCTGCGACCTGGAGGCGGACCGCGCGGTGCGCGTGGTGGCGCTCGAAGACTCCAAACAGCGCGCCCGCGAAATGTTTCCCGAAATTACGGACAAAAACACGCAGCAGATGCGCGCCTATCGCGAGTTGCCGGACGCCGCGCTGTTCGCTGCGGAGTGGGTGCGCGTGAAGCTGGGCCCGGAGGAGTTCCCCGGTTATAAGGCGGCGCGCGTGGTTTGCGCGGAATGCGGCGAGGGCATCAATTTCAAACGCGAAGTGGTGCGCGACGGCCGCGTGCTCTGCAAAGCGTGCGCGGGCGAGCGTTACTACGAAGCCCTTTGATCTTAGCCTAATGCTGCGCTACTACATCACCGACCGCCGGCCGCTCGGCGGATGCGAGGCGCTGCTTGAGGCGATTGCGGGCGCGCTGGCGGCTGGTGTGGAGCGCATCCAGATCCGCGAGAAAGATCTTAGCGCGCGCGAGCTTGGAGACCTGGTGAGCCGCGCGCTACGCCTGCCGAATCCGCGCGGCACGGCCATTCTGGTGAATGCCCGGGTGGACGTCGCGCTGGCGTGCGGCGCGCAGGGTGTGCATCTGCCCGCGGATTCGATCGCGCCGGGCGTTTGGCGCAAGCTCGTGCCGCCCGGTTTCCTGATCGGAGTGTCCTGTCACTCGGTAGATGACGTGCGCCGCGCGGAAAGCGAAGGCGCGGACTTCGCGGTCTTCGGGCCGGTGTTCTACACGCCGTCAAAAGCCGCATATGGATCCCCGCTGGGCCTTGATCGCCTGCGCGAGGCCGCTACCGTGCGCATGCCAGTGCTGGCCCTAGGCGGCGTGACCACGGAAAATGCGCCGCAATGCCTGGAAGCGGGCGCCGCCGGCATCGCAGGCATCTCCCTGTTTCAGCTTCTTCGATAAAGCCGGTGCTATGCTGAGAGTGTGCAGAGAGAGACGATCCAACCAGCGACGGGGGAGTCCGAAGGGGCCTTGTCGTTTGAGGCTCTGGCAGCCAGCCAGGGTGTAAGCCCCGTAACGGAATTCGATGCCCTGCTTGGGCATCCCCCAGCCGAAGATGAATCGGTCGAGGAATTCTCCGCTATGCTGCGCGAATGGCGCCGTGAGCGCGCGCATCCGACTTTCCCGCGATGAAAGCGGCCATCGTCGACACGGATGTGGTGTCGATGCTGTTTAAGGGCGACTCCCGCGCCGAGCAATACCGCGCCCACATCGGTGGACGTCTTTTAGGGCATCTCCTTCATGACCGTTGCGGAATTGGAGCGGTGGCAACTAGAGCGCAGTTATACACCGTCATCCCGAAAGCCGTGAACTGTGCACTAAATGGCCGGAGGTTTCCTTACGCGCACGGATTAGCCGCCCCCTAAGATAGCGGCAGCATGCGTCCCTATGAGTGGGACGCGGCGCGCAAGAGCGCATGTTACACTGCTACCCGCAACGCCTTCAACCTGCCCCGAGTTTGCGCCGCTTTCTCGAACTCGAACTTGCGCGCGGCCGCCGCCGTGCGCATGCCGGTGCTGGCGTTAGGCGGCGTGACTGCGGAAAATGCGCCGCAAATACCTGGAAGCGGGCGCGGCAGGGGTCACTGGGATTTCGCTATTCCAGTGACGTGGCGCACGCACGCGTGCGTGCCGTGTCGAGACTCGTCTCGACACCCAGTGAGCAGCTAGCGCCGAAGCGGGTCGATCGTTATTATCCCGATTGGCGCACGATGGAAGGCATGGCGCGCGGAGGGGAGAGCCTCACTAAGGCATTGGAGGAAGATCGCGCCGCCGAGAAAGCGCACGACGATGCCCCGCGCAGGGTCGTTGATTCCTGGCGTGCGCTTGCGCCATGTGGCTTAGCCGTGCAAGGATAGTTTTCGGGGTAACCGATGCCTGTAGAATACGTTAGGCTCATCGAAGGCCAATACCTAGTCGGGGGTACGCGGGTCTCGCTTGACTCGCTCGTATATCTGTTTCGCGAGGGGATGTCGGCAGAGAGTATGGTAGATTCCTACCCGGCATTGAACCTCGAGCAAGTGCATGGCGCGCTTGCCTTCTATTTGCGGAACCAGAAGGAGGTCGACGCTTATCTAACGGAAGGGCAACGTACCGCTGAGTCACAACACGAGCAGTCGAGGCAGACGAACGCCGATTTAATTGCGAAGCTGCAGCGGGCGCGTCATGCGAGTCAGACTCCAGGCTGACGCCGACCTTGACGGACGCGTAATCCGCGGACTGCGTCGAGCCGAACCAGGAGCCGATATCCGGACGGCGACCCACGCGGGTCTCGAAGGGTTCGGGAATCCGAGGTCCTGCAGATAGCCGCGAACTCCGGACGAGTCCTGGTGAGTCAGGACCGCCGCACCATGCCCTTGCATTTCAGCCGCCACGTGGCCCGCGCGCAGAGCCCAGGCGTCATCCTACTTCGGCCGGCGATTCCTATTTCGATTGCGATTGAGGAGCTTGCGTTGATTTGGAACGCCAGCGAGGCCGCCGAATGGATTGACCGGCTGGTTTGGATTCCGCTTTGAGACTGCAGACAACTCGCCCTTAACTCGCCGCCGCCCCCACGCCCTCCACCGAACTAGCCCGCAACGCTTTCAACCTATCCCGAATCTGCGCCGCCTTCTCGAACTCGAACTTGCGCGCCGCCTCCCGCATGCGCTCCTCCAACTCGCCCAATAAGTGCTCGCGCTGCTGCGGCGTCATCTGTTCGATCTCATCGTCGGATTCGAGCGGCACCGTCACGTAATCGGCTTCCGCAATAGCCACCAGGCTCATATCGATGGCCTTGATAATCGATTGCGGCGTAATGCCGTTGCGTTCGTTGTATTCCAGTTGCGTGCGGCGCCGCCGCGTGGTCTCCTCGATGGCTCTCTTCATACTGTCGGTCATCACGTCCGCGTACAAAATTGCGCGGCCTTCCACGTGCCGCGCCGCGCGCCCCATGGTCTGAATCAGCGCGCCGCTGGACCGCAGAAAGCCTTCTTTATCCGCGTCCAAAATCGCCACCAGCGAAACCTCCGGCAAGTCCAGGCCTTCGCGCAGCAGGTTGATCCCGATCAGCACGTCGAACTCGCCACGCCGCAGGTCGCGCAGAATCTTGATGCGGTCGAGCGTGCTCACTTCGGAATGCAGATAGCGGCAGCGCACGCCCACTTCCGAGTAATATTCGGCCAGGTCTTCGGACATGCGCTTGGTCAGTGTGGTCACCAGCACGCGCTGATTGTTCTCGACGCGCCGCCGGATCTGCCCCAGCAGATCGTCCACTTGCCCCTTCACCGGACGGATCTCGACCTCAGGGTCCAGCAGGCCGGTAGGACGAATGATCTGCTCCACCACCACGCCCGCCGCCTTGGTCAACTCGTACGGGCCGGGCGTGGCCGAAACATACACCACCTGGTTGACACGGTGCTCGAACTCTTCAAAGGTCAGCGGGCGGTTGTCGAGCGC
>Ga0070761_10000817_pt1 | contig 19750 bp, 15 predicted proteins | sample HubBroMetageREF1_FD_66724 | JGI IMG/M metagenome (GOLD analysis project Ga0070761, IMG submission 66724) | Reference soil microbial communities from the Hubbard Brook experimental Forest, New Hampshire, USA - Hubbard Brook CCASE Soil... | ecosystem: Environmental > Terrestrial > Soil >... | reverse complement strand
TGGAGATCCGCACCCGCCTGGCACGATGCAGATCGTCGGCGCCGCTGTTCGATACGGCTCGCTATACCCGCGATTTCGAGGATCTGCTGGTCGGGGCGCATGACGCCCTGTCCGGGTAGCAGGTGGCCGCATGCGGCGAGACATCGTCGTCTTCACGCTGCACAAGTCGGGCTCGATGTTTCTGCACCGCCAGTGTGAAATCCTCTGCGCGGCCGGCGGCCTGGCGTACCACTCACCGAACGTGCCGGGGAACGGGTTGGATGCGCGGCGGTTGCTCACCGAGCCGGAGGTCTGGCGCGTCCGCCACGGATGCTTCGCGCCCATTCGCTTCTATGTGGATATTCCCCGGCTGGAGAGCTACGACGTCATCCTGCACTTGCGCGACCCGCGCGATGTGCTGGTGTCGATGTTCTATTCCTACTGCTACATACACTCCGGTGAGATTCCTCCCAATACGGGCTATCGCAAGGCGGCGGCTGACGAGGGCATCGATGCCTTCGCATTGGCAAAGGCCTCGGAAATGAGCCGGCGATACCCGGGCGATTACGGTACCGGTGGCCACGTGGAGGACCTCATCGGCAATATCCCCGCGCGTTACCGCAATTACCTCGAGCATCTCGTCGGACGATCCAACGTGACGCTGCTCAGGTACGAGGAGATGGTGACGGATTACCCGAGCTGGCTGGAGAAGTTCTCGCGTCCGTTCCCGCTCCCGGACCGCCAGGCGCTGCTCGCGGGCTCGGCGGCGCAGTCAGCGACCTTGTTCCCCAGGCGCAGCAGCGATGTTATGAGTCACGTGAGACACGTGACGCCGGGTGACTTCCGCAACAAGCTGAAGCCGCAGACGATCAAGCGGCTCAACGAGGTGTTCGCGGAGGTCCTCGATCGACTGGCTTACGCGCCCTGACTTTCAGGTCGGGGACGGCGCGCAGCAACATCAAACCCAGCAGCAACATGAGCAGCTCGGGGCTGACCTCGCCGCCGCCGCCGCTCCCGGCCGCCGTGACGGTCACCGTGACGGACTTGGAGGTGGTTCCGCCGGCGCCGGTGCAACTCAGGGTAAACGTCGTGTTGCTCGTGAGCGTGGCGCTGGTCGCGGTGCCGCTCAGAGCCTGAGTTCCCGTCCAGCCGCCGGATGCGGTGCAGCTGGTCGCATTCTGGCTCGACCAGACGATATCCACCGTGCTCCCGGAGCTGACCTGCGCGTTATCGACGCTCAAGCTGATGACCGGGCCCGCCGGCGCATTGGCGACCGTCAGTGCATAGGTGCCGGCCTCATCGGAGCCAGTGGGCTGGGCGATGAAGTTGACGAAGTAGGTTCCCGGCGTCGCGGTGAAATTGAATGTACCGCCCCCGTAGATGGACCCGACCTGGGTCGTGCCCGCAGTGACGATGGTGTCGTAGCTGGCGAAGCTGGCCGGCCATGCCAGGTCGGTGGCGGTGACACTGTAGGCGCCCGCCGCCGGGATCGTGACCTGCTGGACGCTGAAGAGTGCGCCCACCGCCTGGGTCACTTCATACACTGGAGTGGCCGTAGCGCCCGGAGCAACATCGATTCCGAACACGCCACCGGTGGACCCGCTTCCCGGCTGAGCGAACACCACGAGCGACAGCGGGCCGCTCGCCGCGCTGATGCTGAGCGTGCCGGCGGCCTTGAGCGGAGTGCCGAGCAGCGCCCCGCCCTGCTCGGCGCCGATGCTCACGCTCGTAAGCGCGGCCGGGAACTGAAAGTCCGTGAGACTCACCATCTCGGCGCCCGCTGCCGCGAGCGTGGTATCGAAGGCGTAGGCCGCGAGCGCGCTCCCCGAAACCGTCACACCGCGGCCCACGGCGAATACCGCGGCGCCGCCGCCCTGGGGCTTTATCTGCAGTGCGTAGCTGCCGGCGCCGGGCGCCGCCGCCGCGGCGGTGGCCGCGGCGTACGCCTCGTAGGTGCCGGCGACTGCGGTAAAGCTTGCCGAGCCCGCGGCGCTCAGCTGCGCCGTCGCCGTGCCGTTCAGGAGCAGTGCCGCACCGAGCTGGGTGAGTGCATTCGGAAACGCGAGATCGCCCACGACCAGGCTATACGTGCCGGCGGCGAGCCCGGGGCTCCCCAGATGCATCGTGCTGCCGACCGGCACCGCCCGGCCATACGCGACTGCACCACCGCTGCCCGTGACGACCGCGCTGTAGAGGCCGGCATTCGCGCTGGCATTCGCCTCCCCGACCGCGAAGATGCTGTAGGTCACGCCCGCCGAGAGCGCGACGCTCGAGGTGTAGGCATTGCCGCTGGTTGGCAGCGTGAGCACCGGAGTGCCGCCGGCGACGATGATCAGGGTCAGTTGCGTGAGCGCCTGCGGCAGCTGCAGATCATTCAGCGACACGGTGTAGGTGCCGCTCGTCGGCACCGTGAATGTGTCATCGAGCACCGCCTCACCGTTCGGCAGCGCCTGGCTGGGAAGCGCCACGATGTCCTGGTAGGTGATCGGCGTCATGCTTCCGCCGGCGATGACGATACCGATCGGGCCTGAGCCGGGGACGTTGCCCGGCATGCCGACGACATGCAGCTCGTACGTGCCGGCCGCGATGTCACTCAGCGTCAGCGTTCCGGCAGCTGCGAGCGGCGTGCCGACAATGGTGTTGGTGCTGCCGGTGACGGCGAGCTTGACCGATGCCAGCGGCGCGGGCGGCGACAGGCTTGCTCCGAGATCGGTGAGCGTGATCGTGTAGCTGCCTGCGGCAGGAATGGTGAAGCTATGCTCGATCGGCACTCCGGTCGTGGGCGCCGCGATGGTCTGCACCTCGCTGAGTAGCGGTGTCTGCGCCCGCGCGGGCGCCGGGGCGAGCGCGCTCGCGGCGAGCAGCGCCGCGGCGAGCGCCAGGAGGAGCCTCGAACTCGCACGTCTGGTTGGCACGTTAGCTCCTTCCCGCCGCGTTGAGGCTATCGAGCGCCGCCCGTGCCTCGCTGCTGCCTTGGAAACGCACCGCGCCCGAGAGCGCGATCTTGAGATCGGCGCGCGCCTTGTCGCGCTCACCTGCCCTGAACTCGGCCATCCCCAGGTGGTAGCGAATCACCTTCGAGTCCGGCGCACGGTCGGCGGCGCGCTCGAGCGCAGGCAACGCAGCGGCGAGATCCCCGAGCTTCAAACGCACCCAACCGTGCGTGTCGAGCAGCGCCGCGCTGTCCGACTGCGCGAAAGGTGCGGTGAGATCGCGGGCCTCGGTGAGGCTGCGCGGGTCGGTGCGGTAAGTCACGAGCAGCATCGCCAGGTTGTTGGCAGCGAGCTGCAGTTGCGGACGATGGGCGCGTAGATTCTCGTATAGCGCGATTGCCTGTCCGATGCTGCCGGTGCGCTCGTAGAGGCCGGCAAGGCCGGTGGCGATCATTGGCTCGTAGGGCATCCGTGCGAGACCACTCTGGTACGCGGCGATCGCGCCGGCCGTATCGCCTTGGGCGGCGTGCGCGGTGGCGAGGCTCTGCCAGGCCGGCGGCCAGGTGGGGGCGAGCTCAACCGCCTCATTCAGCTGGCGGATCGCCTCCGGGTACGCGCCCGTTGCGGTGAGTACGTCCCCGAAGAGCGTCAGTGCTTTGGGATCGTGCGGATGCCCGAGGGAGAACGCGCGGACCCGCGCGACTGCCGCAACGCCCTCCCCACGTGTTAGCTCGACCCGCGTCAGCGCCGCGAGTACCTCGAGGGATGCGGGCTCGAGTTGTAGTGCGTGCTCGAACTCCCTCTGACTGTCCTCGAGCCGACCCTGCTGCTGCGCGACCAGTCCCGCCAGGTAGGATCCGGCTGCCACCTTGGGGTCGAGGGTCCTCAGGTCCTCGGCGGCGACGCGCGCCGAGGCGAAGTCGCGCTTGGCGAGGTAGACACGCACCAACCCCTGGCGTGCCTGCACGTCCGCGGGCGCGCGTCGCACCGCTTCCTCGAGCAGCGCCGCCGCTGCGTCGGCACGACCGGTGTCGACGAGGAGCTGCGCCAGGTCCAAGCGCACGGGCACGTCCGCAGGCGCCGCCTGTGCTGCAGCGCGCAGTGTCTCCTCGGCGAGCGCCGACTCGCCATTCGCGCGGTAAGCCCGCGCGAGCATACGCTGCACAGCGGGCGCGTCCGGCTGATCCCGCAGCACCGCGCGCAGGTCGGCGATGGCGGCAGCGGCATTGGCGCCGGCGAGCTCGAGGTCGGCACGCATCAGGAGCGCCGCGTTGTCCTGTGGGTTCTGCTTGAGGACCGCCGCGATCTGCGGCTCGGCATCCGCGCTGCGCCCGGACGCGAGCTCGATGGCGGCGATCCGGTCGCGCGCCGTGAGCGCCGCAGCACTGCCCGGCTCGCGGCGCACGACCTCGCCGTAAGCCGCGATTGCCTGCTGCGCCGCGCCGCTCCCCTGCAGCAGCTCGCCGAGGCCCAAGCGCAGCTTCTCGTCATCGGGCTCGCGGGCGATGTAGGCGCGAAGCGTCTGCTCCGCTGCGCCGGGCGGACCCCTCGAGGCAAGGAACTGCACCATCGCGAGCTTCGCGGCCTCGCTCTCAGGCAAGGCCGCCACCGCCTGCTCAAGCACCTGCCGCGCCGCCTCGGGCTTGCCGGCGCGCGCATAGAAGAGCGCGAGTTGGTAGCGGTGAGGGAGCTCCTTGGGGGCGAGCGCGACGATCTGCTTCAGCTGCTCCTCGCTGCGCCCGTCCTGCCCGGCGGCCAGGTACAACCCGGCGAGAATCTGCCGCAGGTCGATGGCCGTGGGCTGACGGGTCACCGCCGCAACCACGAGGTCCACGGCGCGCGCGGTCTCGCCGCGTCGCTGATAAAGCGCCGCAAGGAGCGCTATGGCGTCGGCATCGTCGGGGGCGAGCCTGACGGCGCCTTGGGCGTCGGCGAGCGCGCCGTCCAGGTCATTCAACTGTGCGCGCGCCGCGCCTCGCACGGTGAGGAGGCGCGCGTCGTTGCCGTGCCGGGCAAGCCCCGGGGAGATCAGGGCAAGGGCTCGCGGCGCAGCGCCCGACAGCACCAGCATGCGCCCGGCGGCGGCGCGCGCGGCAGTCTGATCCGGGTCGGCGTCGATCGCCGCCTGGTACGAGCCGAGCGCGTCGCGCAGGTTGCCGCGCCGCTCCTCCACACGTCCGTTGAGGTAGAGCGCGCGCGCGGCGCGCGGCTCGATCTGCAGCGCGTTGCGGAACTCGACGCTCGCCTTGTCGATTTCACCCGCGGCCAGGTACTGCTCGCCGCGGTGCATGTGGCTCAGGTAGCGGGATCGTGCACCGCCGCAACCCGCGAGCAGCGCCGCCGCGCAGCCAACGAGCACCCAAAACAGGCGCGGCGAAGCCCGGAGCATCGGCGTACTGGCATTCCCTGATCGTCGTGAAAAGCGGTCGGTACTGTATGCACAGGCCGTGACGCTGGTGTGACACGCGCTCTACGCCGCCAACAGCGGCAGTCCCCTGAGCGCGATTGCACCCAGCATCAGCGCCACCAGCGCCCGCGGCACCAGGCGGCTCACTCCGAGACCGTCGAACATCTCGACCACGTAGAGCAGCACGACGGCCTTGACGATCCCCGCCGGCAGGTACGGCGGCAGGGCAACGAATCCCGGCAAGTTCGGAATCACGAGCGCCGCGAATACCACCAGGACATCGAGCGCGGTGACCTCAAATCGCCGCCGATCGGAGAAGCCGAAGCCGGCGAGCGCCGCGACGGCGGTGATGGCGATCACGCTCCAACTGAGCCACGCGTAGCCGGCGCCGTGGGCCGCAGCCGTCTCATCGAGATAGACGAGCAGGATGACCGCGAGGTACGCCGTCAGCCGCTCGAGCCAGCCGAGAGGGCCGGCGCCGGTGAAGCGGGTCAGCAGGAGGAGCAACACCAGCGTCGCCGCGCTCAACAGGCTGACATCGCCCCCTACGTGGCGGGTCGCGATGATCACGATCGCGGCATAAGCGACCAGCCCCGCGCACATGGTCCAGGACGCCGCCTGTGCGAACGCCTGCGCGAGCGCCGGCTGGCGGCTGCGCGCCAGCAGCCTGCCGAGGAAGCTCAACGCCGCCCACGGGTGTGCCCGCCAGTCCGATCGCGTCACCCAGTGCAGTGCGCCGAGCAACACCGCGGCGAACAGGCCGTATACCAGCAGGATCATGGCATCCGACTGGAAGCGCAGGAAGTATGCGAGCAGAAACAGCCCGACCTGAATGCAATAGACGACGATCACCGCCTCAGGGTGCGCGAAGCCGAGGCTGAGCAGGCGGTGGTGCAGGTGCTTGCGATCGCCGACGAACGGTGACTCGCCGGCGAGCGCGCGCCGCACCATCACCGTCAAGGTGTCGAGGATCGGCAGTCCGAGCAGCAACAGTGGGAGCGATGCGCTGAGCGGACTGGAGTCTCCCTGGGTCACGAGGATCGACAGCACGCCGATCGAGAATCCGAGCACCTGGCTGCCGCCGTCGCCCATGAATATGCGAGCCGGATGAGTGTTGAAGCGCAGGAACCCGAGGATGGCGCCGGTCTCGATCAACGCCAGCGTCGTGACCGTCCAGTTGCCGGTGGTCGCGCCGAGCACCGCGATGGCGCTCGCGCACAGGAACGCGAGCCCGCCCGCGAGGCCGTCGAGGCCGTCAGCCAGATTGACCGCGTTGGTGACCCCGACCAGGAAGAGGAAGGTGAGTCCGACAGAAACCGCCGGCGGCAGCGCGACCGGCGCGTCGAAGGTCAGCGAGGCAATGCGCACGCCGCCGACGGCCATGCAGACGCCCACAGCCAGGAACTGACCCGCGAACTTCAGACGATAGTCGAGATCGACGCGGTCATCCCACACCCCGAACACCAACAGCACCAGCAACCCGGCCACGAGCCCAAGCACCGGCGCACCGGGGTGCGGAATCAGTACGGTGGGAATGAGAATGCCCGCCGCCATGGCGATACCGCCGACGCGCGGCACCGCGACCGAATGCACTTTGCGCTGGCCCGGCAGATCGGTGAGCCCCAGCCGCGGCGCGAGCCGCAGCAGCAGCGGCGTGCAGGCCGTCGTGATGGACAGAGCGACGATGAATGAAAGAAACAGTGGCACCGCGGCTAGGCCTCGGCGTGACTTGATATATTCGGGACGGCACGCTTCGGGCCGCAAGGGAGCGTAGTGGGAGCGTGCGACACTTTCATGACGCCCGGGGCGACTAAAGCTTCAGGGTCCGGAACCAGCGCTCCGGGATAGCTCGCACCAGGAACATGGCGGGGCGCCAGAACCACGGCAGATAGGCGACCGGCGTGCCGCGATCGATGGCCCTGACGAGTCCCGCGGCCACGCGCGAGGGCTGCGCCCACAGCGGGCCCTTCCGGAACGCGGCGGTCATCGGCGTATCGACAAATCCCGGCTTCAGTGTCACGACCGCCACCCCGGCACGGTGCAGGCGCTGGCGCAGCCCGGATGCGAACGCGCTCACCAGCGCCTTGGCGCTGCCGTAGACGTAGTTGCTGCCCCTGCCGCGGTCGCCGGCGACGGAGGAGATCACGGCGATCGTGCCCGAGCGCTGCTGCTCGAAGCGGTTCGCGAGCACGCTCAGCAGCGCGACCACGGCGAGGCCATTGACGTTGATTTCGGCCAGCGTCTGCGCCACCGACTCCTGGCACGCCGCCTGGTCGGAGAGCGTCCCGTGGGCAATCAGCGCCGTGTCGAGTCCGCCGAGTGAGGCCGCGGCGCGCTCGATGACGGCCGCGTGCGCAGCGAGGTCGGTGGCGTCCATCGCCGCGTGATCGACTCTCGCCGCCCCGCGGACCGCGAGGTCGGCGGCGATCGACTCGAGGCGCACCGGGTCCCGGCCGACCAGATAGAGCGCCTCGCCGCGCACCGCCCAGACTCTCGCCGCGGCCTGCGCAATGGCGGAGGTCGCCCCGACGATCAGGATCCGCCTCAAGCGGCCGCCATCACGCGCCGCCAGAAGCTCGAGGAGTGGCGCGGATCGATGAACGGCACGAACTCGCGCCAGCGCGGGTAGCCGCTGCGAAAAAGGCTCCCGGGCATGCGTGCATCCTTGGCCGGGTAGAGTCGCCCGCCGGCCTCGGCGACGAGCTCGTCGAGGTGCGCGAGGAGTCGCGCCAGCTTCGCGCCGCGGTTGGGAAAGTCGAGCGCCAGGGTCACCCCCTCCATGGGGAAGGAGAGCATACCGGGCGACAGGACCGCACCGAACAGCTTCAGCACCGCGAGGAACGAGCCCTGGCCGCTCGCGGCGACGTGCTCGAGCAGCGCTGCGACCGCCTCGCGGCCCGCGGCGAGCGGCACGACGCACTGGTACTGGTAGAAGCCGCGCGCACCGTACAGGCGGTTCCAGTTGAGAATGCCGTCGAGCGGATAGAAGAACCTCTGGTAGTGCTGCAGCGTCTTCTCTCGCGACGCGCGTTGCCGGTGGTAATAAAAGGAGTTGAAAGCACGCAGCGTCGGCCCGTTGACGAGCGACACGGGAGGGACAAACGGCACCTTGAGGTGCGGTGCCGATGCGCGCGGCGCTGCGGCCGCCTGGCCTGGCGGCTCTCGCTCGAGGTGATTCGCGCGTTGCAGGAGCCCGCGCCCCAGGCCCGAGCCCGGCGAGCGCGTACAGTCGATCCAGGCGACCGTGTGCTCCCAGTCCCGGTCCGACTGCGCGCACAGCTCGAAGAACTCAGCGAGTCCGCCGAAGCGGATGGTCTCGACCTCGAGCCACGGGGTAGCGATCGGGCGCAGCTGGATCTCAGCCCAGGTGATGACGCCGGTGAGGCCGAGGCCGCCGATCGTCACCGCGAACCACTCGGGGTTCTCGGTCGGTGAGCACGTGAGGCGCGCGCCGGTCGAGCGCAGCAGCTCGAAGCGCCGCACGTGGCGCCCGAAGGTGCCCGCCACGTGGTGGTTCTTGCCGTGGACATCGTTGGCGATGGCGCCGCCGACGGTAACGAAGCGCGTGCCCGGCGTCACCGGCACGAACCAGCCGGCGGGCACCGTGACCTCGAGCAGCTCATCGAGGAGCAGTCCCGCCTCGCAGGTGATCACGCCCGCGTTGCGGTCGAAGGCGATGAAGCGATCCAGGGCGCGCATCTCGAGCAGCGCGCCGCCCACGTTGAGACAGCTGTCGCCATAACTGCGGCCGTTGCCGAACGGCAATACCGAGCGGCGCGCCGGCAGTTCCGGGAAGTCGGCATGACGGCTCGTCAGACGGCGCAACTCGTGCTCGGCGCGAATCAGGTTGCCCCAGGACGAGACCATGCCGCGGTCCATCTCAGATGGCCGCAGCGACCGTGATCGCCCCGAGCAGCCCGATGGCGAGACTGAGCGGATCCTTCAGCGCAAACACCACCGGGTCGTCATGCATGGTGCCGCGGTGCGCCTTCATCCAAACGCGGCTGATCCAGTACAGCAGCAGCACGCACAGCAGCCAGATGACCTTCGGCCGATGGTAGAGACTCTCGATGTCCGGGGAGTTGATGTAGAGCGCCAGCACCAGCACGCTGAGGTACCCCGCCGCGGCGCCGAAGCTCTGCAGCATGGACAGGTCCTCGACGTGATAGCCGCGACCGGCCGCCTGCAGCTGCGAGTTTCGCCTGAGCCCGTCGAGCTCGGCGTAGCGTTTCACGAACGCGAGGCTGAGGAACAGGAAGATCGAGAAGATCAGCAGCCAGAAAGACAGCGCCACCCCCGCGGCGGCGGCGCCGGCAATGACGCGCAGCGTGTAGAGCGCCGCGAGGCAGATGGCATCGACCAGCACGATGCCCTTCAACCGCAGGGAATAGGCCATGGTGATTAGCCAGTAGCTGCCCAACACCAGCTGGAATTTGAGCGGCAGGAACAGGCTGACGACTGCGGCGCCGCCGAGCAGCACCGGGGCCAGCGCGCACGCGGCGGACACTGCGAGCGCGCCCGAGGCGAGCGGTCGCCGCCGCTTGCGGACGTGCGCGCGGTCGGCTTCGAGATCGACGATGTCGTTGACGATGTAGACCGAGGATGCGCACAGGCAGAATGCCACCAGCGCCAGCAGCACGTTGCTCAGGGCACGCGGTCCGCCCGCCCCGTGCGCCGCCAGCAGCGGCACGAGGAGCAGAGCGTTCTTGGTCCATTGATGCGGGCGCAGCAGCCGTACCAACGCGCGCAGCGGACGGCGTATCTCGACCTCGGCGCTCATCACCATGACGGCACCGGAGTGGGTAAGCGGCTGCGCAGCGTCCACACCGCCAGCCAGCCCAGAGCGACTGCGAACCACAGAGTCACCAGGCGGAAGACGATGGTGAGCAGAATGGCCTGTGCCAGCGGCATGCCGTGCGCCACGAGCAGCGCCGTCATCACCGCCTCGGTGCTGCCGAGGCCCCCGGGCAGCAATGACAGAGCGCCCGCCAGCACGGCAACGGCATAAATGCCGACGATCGCCGTGAGCGCCAGATGCGGCTCGGCGAACATGGAAGCGAGCACGCCGAGCTCGGCTCCCTCGAGACTCCAGGCGAGGAGCCCCAGAGCAAAGCCTGACGCGAGCATGTCGGCGCGCAGCAGGCGCCGCGCCGCCACCAGAGTGTCGGCCGCCGCGCGCATCGAGCGACGCACCACCGGCGGAGCGCGCGGCCGGGCGGCGACGGCGGACGCGAGCCTTGCCCAGGGGACCACAGCGAGGAGACAAAGCGCCGCCGCGACGCCGCCGCAAGCGCTCCAGACGACGGCGTGATAGCGCGGCGCGCCGGCGAGAATGAGCGCAGCGAGCACCGCCACGGCAAGCAGGTCGACCAGACGCTCGACGAACACCGCCGCGGCCACCTCGGCGACCGGGATGCCTCGCGGCTGGTAGTAGCGCGCTCGCGCGAGCTCGCCGACCTTGCCGGGAGACAGCGTGAAAGCAAATCCCGCCACATAAGTGAGCGCACTGAACCACAAGGTCAGCGCGCGCCCGAGCCGTGCCAGATAGCTGCGCCAGCGGACGATTCGCAGCAGGTAATTGACGAGCGACAGCAGCGCCGCGAGCAGCAGCAGATTCCAGGCGCGCAGCACCGGCGCGAGCGACAGCTGCGCGAGATCGCGGCGCAGGGCCAGGAGGCACCACAGCACGAAGCCCGCCACGACCGCCAGCGCCAGCCACTCCCTGAAACGGGCGGCGCTCAAACGGGGAGCCCCGCGGAGCGGCGCCGCAGCTCGAGCGCCTTGCAGTCGATGAAATACTCGTACCAGGCGCGCAGCAGGCTGAAGGTCAGCCCGGCACGGCCTTCGAGCATCCCGCCCTTGACGAAGTAGAGGCCGGCAAATACCACGAGCGGGCGCAGCGGCATGCCGTTGAGCCAGCCCTTCTGGGCGCGCCGCCGCCGGGCGGCATCCGCCGCGAACAGGTCGCGCCAGCCCTCATCGCGCGGCGGCTCGCTCGCGCGCAGCCGCGCCTCCATGGTCGAGTAGCGGTCGTGCTTCTCGATCCAGGCGGAGAAGCCTTTGTTGAAAGGGTAGTGATCCAGGTGCCCGGCGAGGGCCGCGACCGCGCCGTCGGTGTGAAACTCCTCGTTGATCGGCCGCTCCACCCAGGCGCGCCCGATTCGTACCAGGCGGCCGAACCAGGTGGGGTAGCCGCTGCTGCGCGGGATCCAGCGGCCAAACAGGTGATCCCGCCGGCGCATGCGGTAGAGCGCGATGCTCTCCGGGGCCTCCCTGGCCGCCGCCAGCATCTCGTCGCGCAGATCCTCCGGCACCCGCTCGTCGGCATCGAGCATCAGCACCCAGGGATGCCGGTAACTCACGTCGCGCAAGCCGAAGTTGCGCTGGCTTGCGTAGTTGTCGAACGCGCGCTGGTAGAGCCGCGCGCCGCGCTCGCGCGCGATCTCGGGTGTGCGATCGCGGCTGAAGGAGTCGAGCACCACCACGTCATCGCACCAGGCCACCGAGTCGAGGCAGCCGCCGAGATTCACTTCCTCATCGAGGGTGAGGACCAGCACCGAGATGCTCATGGCCCGGGGCCTTCAGCCGCGTTGCCGCTTGATTCCGGGATGCGGCGCTATCGGGCGAGCCGGATGTCCACCGACGACCGTGAGCGGCTCGACGTCCTTCACCACTACGGCGCGCGCGGCGACGATGGCGCCGCGACCGACGGTCACGCCCGGGCCGATGAAGGCCTCGGTGCCGATCCAGGCGTCGTCCGCGACGGTCACTGCGGGCTTCAAGAGCGGCAGCGTCGGATCGGTGAAGTCGTGGGTGCCGGCGCACACGTGCGAGCGATAAGAGACTGTGGCGCGCGCGCCGATGCGCACCTTGCCGAGGCTGTAGATGAACACCTCCGGTCCCACCGCTGACCACTCGCCGAGCTCCACGTTCCACGGCATGTAGAGCCGCGCCGAGGCGTGTACGCGCGCCTGCCGTCCGACGCGGGCCCCGAACAGGCGCAGCACCGCACGCCGCCAGCCGTGGCAGGGGTGGGGACTGAGGATGATCAGCCAGCGCCCAAACGACCACAGCGCGCGCAACGCCTGCTCGCGCAGCGAGTACTTGCGGGCGGCGCGGTTTGCGGCGACGTCGAGCGGCTGTCCGTCGAGCTCGCCGGTGGCAGTCGGGGTTGTGCGATCCACGGGATGGAGTTAGTTATCGGGGCGAGCACTGCACGCTATGACCGACAGATGACACAGCGATGACAGGTCGGCGGCCGATCGCCGCTCCCGTTGTGGGCGCGGGCGAGGCCAGCAGTCGGCAGGGGAAACCGTCCGAATAGGCACAGTGCGGGTGCACGCTCGCGGGCTCGAAGCTGCGCGTCAGTGCACGCTCGAACGCTGCCCTGGAGAGCGCACCGCCAGGGCGCAGCAGGTAGAAGTGCGAGAACTCCCCACGGTAACTCACCGCGTAGATGAGGTAATCGGCGCCGTCGGTCGCGATGAAGCTCCGCGCCGCCATCGCCCCAAGGTGAGTGGGATCGGTGTGGTAAGAGCTGACCGGGCTATCGAGCACCGGCAACTTCAGGTACTGCTCCCGCGATAGCAGGATCCAGTTGCGGCTCGAGTCGAGGCTCGAGGTATCGAGCGTCCAGACCTGGTGGAAGAAGACCAGGTCCGGATGAAAGGCGGCCAGGGCGTGCTCGCGGGATGCGCCGCGGGCGATGTCCGGTGAATTCAGGCCCACGAGGTCGAGCTTCCCGGCATCCAGCCGGTACCCGAAGCGTCCCGCCTCGGTGAGCGCGACGCGCGCATCGGGGCCGAGCAGCGGATTGAGCATCTGCGGGAGGTAGTTGACGTAGTCCGGCGTGAGCAGCGGCCGCGCCTCGCGCTCGATCGACCGCACACCGAAGGCCAGCCACGGGAGCAGCGCCAGCGCCAGAATCCCGGTGCGATCACGGCCGGCGCAAAAGCCCAGCGCCACAATGGCGAGTGTGATCGGCGCCTGGAAGCGGAACGACAGGTTCTGCATCTGGTTGGCGCAGGCCAGCGCTACGAACAGCAGCACCGGACCTGAGCCGATCAGCAGCAGGCGCGCGCCGAGCGCGCGTCGCTGCCACAGGATCAACGCCAGCACTCCGCCGAGCGGGATCAGCGGCCAGGTGTTGCGGATCACACCCGCGAGCGGCGACAGCGCGTGGCCCTTGACGATCAGCGGCAGCGGCAGCAGCAGCCCGAAGTACCACCAGCGCCAGACAAAGTAGGCACCGGCCAGCAGCACGGCGAGCAGGAAATATCCGCCGTGGCGCAGCACCTCACGCCGCTCGTACACGCAGACGGCGGCGAAGATGCCGAATGCGAGAATCACCCCGTCAGGCCGTACCAATCCGAGCGCGAGCAGCGCGAAGGCGAGCGCGGCGTACTGCCGTCGCACCGCGAAGCAGCAGGCGAGCGCGAACACGCCGCAGTAGAAATGAGCGGAGAATCCGCCGAGCGAGGCCGCGGTGAGATGCGACAGCAGCAGCGCCGCCGCCAGCAGCGCGTGTGCCGCTACGCCCTCGAGATCCGCCAGCCGGGAAATCGAGTAGAAGCTCAGAGCGAGCCCGAGCGCGTTGAGCAGCGCGGCGGCGGCGCCCAGGTCGACGCCGAGGTACCGCAGCCCCGCCAGCAGCACCATCCACAGAAAGTCGGTGGCTCCCTCTGCCGGCCCGTGCACCTGATCCCAGACGATGCCGTGGCCCGTGGCCAGGTTCGCGCTGTACGTGTAAAGAATGTAGGCGTCCTCGTCGAGGTGCCCGGTGGCGAGCACCGCGAGGCAGGCACCAAGGACGAGCAGCGCCGTCAGGGCGCCGATCGTGAGCCCGCTGCGGCTCAACGAGTGGCCGCCTTCACCGCAAGGCGTTTGGCGAGATAGAAAGGACCGGGGAAGCGCGACTCGACGAACAGCGTCACCCGGTTCTGCAGCCGCTGCTGGTCCTTCGGGCAGTGCACGAGAATGCCGTTGTGCTCGGAGAGCGCGAGCGGCTTGATGCGGCTCTGCAGCTGCAGGAATCGATGTGACCTGGCGATGTAATGCGCCGTGAGCGACTGGCGGGTGTTGGTGGTCCCGTGCGTTCCGAGCGAGCCGTGGATGGTCTTTGCGTTCCAGAACAGCACGTCGCCGGCGGCGAGTGCCGGCGCGCGCAGCTCGAGCCGCCGCTCCCGGATCAGGTTGACGATGAGGTTCTTGTAACGATCGTGGTGAAAGGCGACGTCGAAGTCGCCACCGTTCTTCGCCAGGTCGATGGAGTGGCTGCGCGCGTAGACGTAGAAACGGCCCGCGCCCGGATGAATGTCCTCGAGCGCGATCCAGGCAGCCAGCATGCTTCCCACCCGCTCGCTGTCGAGGTAATAGGTGTCCTGGTGGGCCCAGGTCGCCGAATTGCCCTCGAAGTACATCGACTGCACGAGCTTCGGGTCCTCGCCGAACACCGCCCGCAGGGCGCTCACCATCCCGGGCGCCGTGAATGCATCGAGCGCCCTGTGGCGGAGGCTCCCGAAGCGCTGCGAGTCGAGATCCTGCAGATTAAGCAGCGGGTTCATCACGTGGCCGTGCGCGTTGAAGCGGTTGCGCTCGGCACGCGCCGTTGTCTGGCGATAGAGGAAGCCCGCGTACGGCTTGATCTCCTGCGTGAACGCCCGCCGAATACCGGCGCAGAGAGCCGATGTCAGCAGGCCACGGATGACGACGTAGCCCTCCTCCTTGAGGTAGTCGAGGGCACCAGCGTCCAACGAGCGAAAATAGGCCCGATCCTCCGCGGGAGAACCGGGAATACTGATGGTCCCGCCCACCGGGGAACTGATATCGAACATGCGCCTGCTTCTGCGGTGTGCTCGTAGAATCGGGCCGGAATGTTTATTCCGCGTGACAACGCCGGAATCGCCGTCATACAAGCGTCATACACTCGCGCTCAACGCGTGCCAGCGTGTGCAACGGCCTCCCGCGGCCGGGCGCTGCGGCCGAACGGCCCGGCTATTCGCCGTCCGAGCAATCGCAGTGGAGTCTCGACCAGGCGGAAATTGAGCTCAGCCAGCCCGATGGTGAGACCGATCGTGAGCAGCACACCGGCAAGCGGGCCGAGCCGCTGCCCCGCATGCGGCGCCAGCGACACCATCCGATCGCGGAGCTCCGAGGCCGTCCGACCTGCGACCGCGTGAATGAGATAGAGCGAATAGGAACGCGACCCGATCCACAGGACCATCGGGTCGAGTCGCGTCCTGGGAAGGATCAGGTCGCGATCGAATCGCGCAATCCACACCAGTGCGCCGCTCGCGAGAGCCAGGAGCCCGGTCGAGCGCGTCAGGTGCCACGCCGGTGCCGCCGCCGTCGCCAGCACGGCGAGCAGCGCCAGCGTGACCAGGCCCGCGCGCGCAGGCGTTCTCAGGATAGACGGAACCGGCACCACCCGACCGGCACGCTCGAGCAGCGCGAGCAGGATTCCGAGACAGATGGCGTCGGTGCGAATCAGCCACAGGAGCGACGGCTCGGCGGACGAAAAGCTGTTGGGTCGCGGCAGGAGGATTTGCACCGCCGCGGCCGCTGCCAGTGTTGCCATCAACACCGGGCGGCGAACCAGCAGCAGCAGAATCGGGAAGATCCAGTAGAACTGCTCTTCGAGCGACAGGCTCCAGTAGACCCCCAGCGGCCCGCAGCTGGCGGTGCGCAGGCAGTGGTAGTAATGGAAGTTCTCAACATTGAGAACCGCCATGCCGGCATCGATCACTGCCGGCCCGGTGGCGCCGAATCCGCCGCTGCGGTTCCATACTACAGATAAAGCGACCGGGATCAGCGCCCATAGCCACGCCGATGGCCACAGACGAAAAACGCGGCGGATCCAGAACGGCAGCGCGAAACTGCCGAGCGACGCCTCGGCGGAGGCCGCGGCGAGAGTCGACTTCGCGATGACATAGCCCGAGATGCAGAAGAACAGGTCGACGCCGGAAGCGAGCGCGGTGTAGTTCTGGAACGCCGGTCCGATCGCGCCGAAGCGCCCGAGGAAGTGCGGCACCCAATGCGTCGCGATAACGTAGCTGATCGCGAACGCCCGCAGTACTTCGATGTCGCGGTTCTTGTCCGACCGGGGCATAGGGGAGCGCGAGGCTACCGCAGCCGCGCTTACGACGCCAACGCTGAGCGATACGCCGCGTGTGACACGAAAGCGTCACGCTGTGGTGCTAGATCACGCACTCGCCGCGCGCGCCGCAACCCTTCCCGACGACAACCCCGGCGCGGGGCGACTCCAGATGATCAGTGCAATCGATTTGAGCTCCGCGTCGCATGCGCGGGCCGACCGCGCGGCGCTCCGAGCCTCGCTGCTACTGCTCGCGTGTGCGCTCGCCTTCAGCGTGCAGTTCGCGCTGCGGCCGGACGTCCGTCACCTGTTGCTGCGTGTGGTCGACGATGCCTCGTACTACCTCACTACCGCACGCAACATGGCCGACGGGCACGGCATGACCTTCGACGGGATCCACGCCACCAACGGCTTTCATCCGCTGTGGCTGCTCGTGCTGGTGCCGCTGTTCTTGCTGCACGCCGCGCCCGAAACCATGCTGCGACTGGTGGTGCTACTGCAGGCGATGCTGCTCAGCGTGGCCTTCCTGGTTCTATGGCGTACGCAGTTACGCCAGTTCTCGCCGCGTGTCGCGCTGGTCAGCGGCATCGGCTTCGTGTGGCTGGTTTTCCTGCAGTGCCTGAACGGCATGGAATCCGCGCTGTTCGCGCTGCTGCTGGTGCTGTTATACGCCTGGGGTGAGCGCCTCTCGCGGGCGCCGGTCACGTGGCCACGGGCGCTGGTGTTCGGCCTCATTCTGGGGCTGCTGCTGTTGTCGCGGCTGGACATGATCTTCATCCCGCTGGCGATACTGCTGTGCTCGCCCGGCTATCTGCTCAAGCCCGAGACGCGCCGACGGGCGCTCGCCGCCATCCTGGTGGCCGTCGCGGCCGCCACGGCCGTAGTACTCCCCTATCTGCTCTTCAATGTCGTTGAGTTCGGCTCACCGATGCCGATCAGCGGCGCCCTCAAGTCGAGCTTTCCCTCGATCTCGCTGAGTCATGCCACCCTCGCCGCCATCGACAACCGCTACTACGCCTGCGTTGCGTTCGCGGTGGCCTGGCTGCTGTGGCGGACCATACGCGGCGCGCGGGCGGCGTCGAGCGCCGCCGGGGCGGAAAACGACTACTACACGCTCTCGACCACGGTGCTCGCCGGGGCAGTCGTGCTGCACTTCCTCGACACCGTGCTGTTCCTGCGCTGGGGGGTGTTCGCCTGGCATTTCATCCTGTATCCCCTGTTTGCCGTGGTCGCGCTCGCAGGTCTGGTCGACAAACTACTGCAGTGGCGCCCGGTGGCAGGCCGGCCAGGCCTCTACTGGGTGGCGGTCGCAGTGCTGCTGGCGGTCGTGGTGCGCAAGGAGTATGCCCGCGAAAGCTACCCGCTCGATCATATCTGGCACGTCGCCTCGTACAACGCGGCGGTATGGGCGCGCGAGCACACACCGCCCAGGACCATCTTTGCAATGCGCGATGCGGGGCATTTCGCCTTCTTCAGCATGCGGCGGGTAGTCAACCTCGACGGGTTGGTCAATGACCTGGAATATCAGCGGGCAATCGCCCGGCAGCAGGTGCGCGAGTACCTGCGGGCGAATCACGTGCAGTACCTCGTGCTGCATGCGCTGCCGGGCCGCGCCGATGTGCTGCGCGGGGACTACGACGCGCTGGCGCTCAACTACCTGAGCCAGAAGTACCGCGTGGTCAGCGACGACGTCATCGTGCGCAAGCGCGAAGAGATCTACCGTTCGGCGCCCTATTTTGACGGCGCGGATCCGGCCGTGTGCCTGATCTGGTCGCTGACCGGGGCGCCCGCCGGGGCCCGTTTCAGCTCGCAGAATCGCTCGCCCTGAGCAGCGTGCCGCGCTCTCCAGCCGCTCGCGGCTCAGGCGCTGCGCCGCGTCGCAGCGGCACTGCGGGTGGAAACCCGTCGCAATCGCTCGACCAGCTTGTGCGATAGCGGAATCTGGCCAAAGTCCGGCCGCAGTGCCGGGTTCAGGTAGAAGCGCAGCGCCGGCTCGGGCAGCGCCGCGTATCGCTTGCGCCCGGCGCGCGCTCCGCGCAGCGTGTTCCAGACGAGCGGAGCGGCGATCGCGGGTCCGTGCGCGGCGATACCGTTGAGCAGATGGCTCACCAGCCCGCGACTGGCGAACAGCAGGGCCTTGCTCAGGGGAAAATGCTTGAACACCACGCGAGTGTAGTTGTACACCCATTGCTCGCGGCGGCGCCGCCCGACTCCGGCGCCGCGCGTCGTACCGTGGTGCCTCGCCGTTGCCTCGGCGACGCACACGGTCGAGTAACCGGCCGCGCGCGACCGGATCGAGTAGTCGATTTCCTCCCCACCGAAGCTGCACCCGGGATCGAGCTCTCCCACCCTGTCCCACACGGCACGACGCACGAGGTGGCAGGCGCCGGCGAAATTGGCCGGTTCGCGCACCCTGCCGGCGTAGTCGCCGTTATGCACCGCCCCGGTCGTGGCCTCGACCACCTGCGGCGTGACGATGCCAACCGACTCCGAATCCAGCGCCCGGAGCATCGCGCGCATGTCCTCGAGCGCCAGGTGCGTGTCGTCGTCGAGGTTCAGAATGAAAGCACGCGTCGCTCGCCCCCAGCCGAGATTGCGTCCACGGGCAACGCCGAGGTTCTCATCTGGGAGCAGAACGATGAGCTCTGGGTGCAGTCGCTTTAGCCGCGCCAGCTCCGCACGCGTCCCGTCGGTCGAGGCGTTGTCGACCACCACCAGCTCGAATCCTGCCGTCTCGCGCAGCGCGCACAGCTCTTCGAGGTTGCGCATCAGCTCCTCTCGACGGTTATGCGACAGTACGACCACCGACAGGTCGGCGAGGGTCGGCGCGCCGGGTTGGCCGGTCCCAGTCATGCTGCACTCCGCGGAAGGATGGTGCTGTCGATGTGGAGCCGCAGCCGCACGCGCAGCACCAGATAGAGATTCTCGGCGATGATCCCGAGGGTAGAAGCTATCGCCGCGCCGTTGAGCCCGAAGGCCGGGATCAGCGCGACGCCCAGGATCAGCCCGGTGGCAGCCCCGAGCGCCACACCGCGCAGCGTGTCGCGCCCGTGTCCCGTCATGTTGAGCAGTACGTGCACCACGCCGGTCGCTGCATTGACCGTCTGCCCGACGGTGAGCATCAGCAAGGCCGGCAGCGCCGGCGCGTACTGCGCGCTGTACACCAGCGCGAGCACCCGATCACCGGCCACGGCGTACAGCACCAGCAGCGCGGCCGCCGGCAGCGCCCCCGCCCAGGCACTCCAGGTCGCGAGCTTTGCGAGGCGCGCGACGTCACCGCGCTCGTGCAGCGTTGCGATGTAGGGGCCGACGACGCCGCCGAGCGTGGCGCCGACGATG
>Ga0070761_10000816_pt1 | contig 19751 bp, 21 predicted proteins | sample HubBroMetageREF1_FD_66724 | JGI IMG/M metagenome (GOLD analysis project Ga0070761, IMG submission 66724) | Reference soil microbial communities from the Hubbard Brook experimental Forest, New Hampshire, USA - Hubbard Brook CCASE Soil... | ecosystem: Environmental > Terrestrial > Soil >... | reverse complement strand
GTTCAAGTCCTATCGGTGCGCGAGAGTTGGTTCGACACGTCAAGTCCGGTCAGGTCGCTCTTGATTGCGATTTTTTCATGGGTGGCGGAGCAAGAGCGGGCGCGACTCATCGATAGGACGAAAGCTGGTCTTGAACGCGCGCGTCGAGCGGGAAAGAGAATTGGCCGCCCCCGACGAAAGTTTGACGTGGAGAAGGCTCGCGAGCTTTGGGCGGGCGGGATGTCTTTGCGGAAGGTCGCGTCGGAGTTGGGCGTGCCGCAAGCGACGTTGATGCGGGCGCTGGCGAGGGCGGCGTGAGCGGGCTCGCCAGGGGTCGGCCCGACGTTACGGCTGTTTTGTAACGCCGTCGATCGTGATGCTCCTCCCGAACTTCGTGGCCAGATCAGCAGCGACGGTCCCTGCGTCGAACGATGTCGGTGCATCCTGGTGAATCGTGGTGAGCACCTTCGCCCCTTCGTCGGCGACTCGCTCATTCGCCCACTTGCCGGTGTCCCGAAGAACGGAAACGAGGTACCAGAGGTCCCCACGCGCCAAGGTGAGCCGGCCTCCCGGAGGGACTGCCGCGCCAATAAGAGCCGCGAGCTTCTGCGCATCGAAGGCCGTCACGACGCCAGCATTGTGAACCACGGCATGCCGGAGCTGAAAGACAAGGTCGAGCGTGTCGCCGCGCCACACGTCGGGGTCTTTCTTGGTCGTTGGAAACAAGAAGAACTTGCCGTCCTCCCGCGGCTCGGCCAAGAGCTTCCTGAAGCGTGTGTTGATCTGGTCGGTCTCCAACCACGTGGAGCCCTCCGTAAGGGCTCGGCCTAGAGACCCAGCCCCGAAGTGCGCTGCCAATGAGCGAGGATCGATGCTCAGGGTCTTGAGGCGATCATCGACCACTCGGCTCGCGAGGGCGTCTACGCAGACTGCCGCGATTTCCTTGATGAAGCGCTCGAACGCCTCGACCAACGAGATGAACACGAGGGTACGCAAACGCTTCTGGTTCCGTTCAGCAACAGCCTTGTGCCTGCCCTTCCGCTCGACGTTGCCGCGTACATATTCATGAAGTCCCCATGCCTCGTCGAGCCCAAGCATCAGGTGCGACAGCGGTGAACTAGCCTGCGATGGCAGAGCATCTAGCTGGGTCGGCAGCCGCTTCAGACGCTCGGCGAAGTACTTGACCGGAGGTATCACGACGACGAGTCAGGCCCGCCACGCCTCAGGCGGCAGCTCCTTGGCGTCTTCGTTGACGACGCTTTCGACAAGGAGCCAGGGCGCGCTGGGCTTGCCCTTGACGAGCCACGCAAGTTCCAGAGCGCGCTCGTCGTCGTCGGACTCCAACAGCTCGTCGAGAGCATCAAGGTCGGTGACGTCACCGGACTTTACGGAGCCGGGCTCGTCCTGCACGACCACCAGGCGTCCGCCATGGCGTCGAAAGGCTCGGGCTAGATCCTCACCCTGGGCTGGAAGCGCTTGAGCCGAACTGACCTCGCGCTCGCCGTCAAGGAACCACCAGATCTTCGGCGCCTTCTTCTCGAGCCAGTCCGCCAGAAGATCGGCAGCCAAGGTCACGCCGTCGCCAGCCATCTTGTCTTAGTGGTAGCACGAGTCGGGCTCACGTCGCCCACCAAGAGGTCCGGGCGCGGCGACTGCACAAAGCTCCATCGACTTGGAGAGGCCGCCGATCTGGCGGGGAGGGCCCCTGGGAAGGACGATCCAAAACGGGTCGATGCAGGCCGTCGAAATGACGCGCTGCCCACCGAAGTTTTTGGGGGTCGAGCTGCGCGTCATCTCTGCCTCAAATCCGCTCGGATGTGAATCGCCCACCCCGATCCTCGCGACAACCCCTGCGGTGTCTTCCCCGCGACGACGAACACGTCCGCGATGAGCTGCTTGAGCGACAGCTCTACAGCGTGACGGAAGAGAAACACGCCAGGGTAGAAGGCCGTGTCGGGTGGGATTCCCCTGCCACCACGGACGAGCGCCCGTGCGGTCTCGAAGTAGCCGTGCCGGTACGCGCTCGCCGGGCCAGTTCGATTCGGGCCAAGCACCGCGCAGGGCCGATCAGCCGAGCCCGGTGCGAAGATGCTGCCTTTGCGATAGCGATGGTCCGATCCCATGAGGGGAGTACTAGCGGCCTCGGCCGGGCTGCGCCCGGGGCTTCGTGGGAATGTGCGTGCAGGCTCAATCGAGGCGCGGCCTTCAATAGGTTGTGGTGGGGTCGGGCCTGAGCCAAGCGGACCTGAGGGCTCGCACTTATGCGGGCCTCCGCGGTGTTTACTGACCCCCTGCATAGCCAAAGAAATAGACCGCTTCGCTTGGGTGAGCCCCGGGGTCGAAGGCGCAACGAATCAGCTCCAACAGGCCCCTCATGCCGATGATCGGCGACTCGGGCCAGTCAGTAACAACCAGGACCGTTCCGTCGATCGTAAGATCCTCGCCATCGTTGGGATCCGCCAGCAAAGTCACAGAGAGCTTGTGAAACTGGCCGCTTCGGGGGCCGTGCCCGGTCGACAGGCGTATCGGCGGCAATTCCAGTGATTCAAGATCATCAGCCATGGTTTGGGCTACTTCTTCGCTGATCATCGTGTGGGCCGCGCCCGTGTCGAGCAGGGCGAGGTCTTCGAACTCCCTGTTCCCGAGTCGACATCGAACTGCGATGCTGAACTTAGGCCCCGTCGGCGTGACCCACTCGGAGAAGAAATTCGCCGCCCCGCAGTTCCACGGCACAACTGCGCCGTCCCGATGAAGGGTCCGCAACTCGGGTCTCCTCAGCGCTCAGCCTGGCATCCGGACAAAGAGCGCGCCGACAAGGTCCTGGCGACCGCGCAACGCATCCTGGAGTACGACGCGACTCGCGCTCGATCCCAGGAGAACGCCATCTCGCAGCGCGACCCATTGGCCAGGAAACCTGTGCGACTGCTCGCGAAGCCAACTCGCGTTCGATCGAACCGACCGCGTGCTGCGGGCCTGAGTGCGCGTGATCGTTGGAGGAGCTAGCGCTCGGGACCAACCCTCCAAGTCGTCCCCAGCAGGGCCATTCGCTTCGGCACTCTCGACAAGCGTCCGCGCTCCGCGCAGGTCTCCCTTTTCGACGAGACATCGGATGTCGTCGAGAAGAGCCCGAGACTCGTTTAGATCATCGCGAACTGTGGGCGAATCGCTCACGAGTTCTACAAGGTCAATGGCAGCCCGGCTCTCTATGTCGCTCGTCCACGACGGTCTCGGGCTTGGGACGGGAACACCATAAATCAACGAGTAAAGGTCCGCAGGCGAGCTCCGTACAACAAACCCCTCCCAATCAGACTCTCTCTCGGAGGTCTCGCCCTCCTCCAACGCGCTGGCTCGGCCCATTCGGGATGATCCATAAAGTCCGACCGGCTCTTGACGCCCGTAGGCTTCACAGTGGAAGCAAACGGCGCCCCTCAGTATTACGACAGCATTCGTGAGGGCTTGCTGCTCTCGGTATGGGCTCTCGAATCCGTCGACGATCTCCCGAAGGATCGCACTGACGTACCGCTCGTATTCCTGGCCCGAGGCGTTGGTCATTTTTGCTCGCCCTCCCCCGCGACGGCCGGCAAGGGAATCCCCTTGTCCTTCATCAGAGCAGCGATAGTAACCAGCTTAGATGTGGCAGCGGCCGCTTTCTTTGCCAGGTCGGCGACCTGGGCCTCCGAAAGCCTCGCCTCCAACACAACGGGCAGACCATCCTGGCCGGTAGCCACGACTTTAAGCGTCGTAAGAAGCACCATTCCGTCAATTGCCGATCTGTTGGCATTGAAGACGGGCCTCGCATCGCAATAGAGCGCAACCTCGTCGAGGGGTAACCCCGTCCCCTCGGCGACGAGCTCGGCCTTCCTCTGGCGAGCAAGGCCTGGCACGTCCAAGAGCACCCGAGGCACGATTAGGGCGAACCGTTCGCGCTCATCCGCACTCAGGACTGCGTCTTTGCTCTTGTCGCGAAGGGACTCCTGAAGCCCTGTAACGACGCCGTCGAGAGATTGGTCAGACCCCCGCCAAAGTCGGTCCAAGTGCGAGATCACGGAAGCAATACTTCTCACGACCTTAGGATCCAGATTCGGCATCGCCTCGCGGGCGAGCTGCTCAAGCAAGGACCGGCTTAAGAATCTGGAGTCATCCGCGACGCGACGCATGAGGTCCGAAAGCTCGGCGTCGCTGAGCGCCAGAACGGCTCTTGCGTCTCGGGCAAAGCTCTTTGACTCAAGCGGTAGCTCTGGCCGACCGCCGAAATTGCGAATGTAGATGACGCTGGGCTTCACCCGCCGGTCGCTCGCCATTTGCTCCACAGGCTAGCATCCATGGCCCTGAGGCCAGCAAATAGCAGGCGTGTGCGGCGGTGAGCCGGGAGCTATGTTCGACCTCGTGAGCAAGAAGATCGTCATCCAGACGTTCAAGGACGAGCCGCGCTGGTGCTTGCACGGCACCCCGCCCGATGGTCCGGTGTTTATGCTGCGAGGCGGGGTCGAGGTGATCGGGTTCCTCGACTGCGAGGGGGACGCCCCTCCTGGCAAGCCGTTCTTCAATTGGATCGTGGACAACGAAGAGATCCGGACGGAAGTCGATCCGCTGCGAGACGAGTTTCGGCTTCCATCGGAGGACGAAGCGAAGCGCACCCGCCACCGGGTGCGAACGAACATCTCGTAGTAGCGCCGCGGATCGCAGTAGCGCGGCGGACGCTCGAGCCGTTGCCCACCATCGGCAAGCGATCTAGAGACCTCGGGGCACCCCCGCCGACGGCAATCGACGGGGGCGCGAAAGGACACGTTGCAGCGTGGCCCGTCGAAACTCTAAGGACAACGAGCCGCCGCGCAAGAGCCAACGGGCCGAGCGATTCACGAATACTCTCGCGCTACGCGCGGCCGTCCGCAGCTGGTGCTGCGTCGAAATTCTGCGCCGAAGCGAGAACCCAGAGTTCGACCTGGCGAAGCTGTCGGCTCAAGTTGCCGCCTGGGCCGCGGAGGACGCGGCGAAATACGGAGCGACGACTCTGTGGCTGGACCTTTGCGGCGTCGTCGCGAAATGCATCGCGTACGTCGACGCCCACGCGGAGAAGACGAAACAGCCCGGCCACGCGGCGCTATTGGCCGCTTTTCTCTCTGCCCTGTCCACTACCGATGCGGATCCGGTCATGCGGCCGATACGCGAGCGGTTCGCCCCTCTGCTGCTGAACGAAATAGGCGAGCGAGCCTCTCGGCGCGAGCTGACGAAGAGCCTACGGACGCGCATCGTCCGGACCTTCTACTCGGTGCCTCGCGTTCTTTGGTGGGGCGACAAGAGACCCGCTCCGCGCGATCTCGCCTTGCTAACGCTCTTGACCGGATGTTTCCCGCTGCCTCCCGAAAACAAAGCGCGGCGAGCGGCCCAAGGAAAGGGGACCGGGCCGACGGTTCTGGACGTGCTTCGGGCCGAGCAAACTGCGGTCCGGGCTGCGCTCCGCAATCTGCAGAAGGTGAAGCAGGCGAAGACCCAAGAAGGACGCTGAGAGTGCGTATACGCGGCACCCGCGCGGTGCACGCATCCCCGGGGAGGCAAGACTGCGGCACGTTGGGGGCATGTCTCCCACAAAACTCAGCCCACACCAGCTTCGCGAGGTCGCTGCGCTGGCGTGCTGCGACCCCCGCACCGTTCGCGCGTACTTGGCAGGCCGACGACAGCACTCGACGACGACAGCACGCATCGCCAGGGCGATTCGTGAGCTCGGGGGGGTAGCGGCACCGGCCGAGGGGGAAGGATCATGAGCACGTTGGGCGATCCGTTCGGCGCGTTCCTCGACGCCGTGGCGGATCGCGTCGCGGTGCGGCTGGCTCTGGGGGCGCGCCCCCAAGCGTTCGACTCCGAGCATCTTCCACCACGTACGACCCGTCGCCGCTTCATCGAAATGTGTCGATCGGGTCGCGTGCCGGGCGCATGGCGCGAGGGGAGGCTCTGGGTGTGCACCTGTTCGGACTGGGAGACAACGCGTACCCCTAGGCCGATCTCGGTAGCGTCGCCCCTGCCGAACGACCCGATCAGCGCGAAGGCGGATGCTCTGCTCGCACGAGCGCGCCTTCGCGTCGTCAAGGGTGCGCCATGAATTGCGCCGATTGCGGCGCGTTCGATGAGGCCGAGCGCTCCGCTATCGAGGGACGAGCGATGCCGGCGCACGGCCTTGCCTGTGCCCGCGCACGCGAAGCGGAAATCGACGTCTTGTACGTTCCGCCCGATAGGTTCCGCCGCTCGCCGCAGGTCGGGGTGGCCTGCTCCGTGACGTGGCGAGGTCTCACGCTCTACCTTGAGCGCCCGACGATCGCGGAGACGAAGGAGGCTGCGGGGGCGTGGTCTCCCGCACGATATCGGGGGAACGTTCGCCGCAAGGGCAGCCTGATGCACGTTTGCGCACTCGTCGTTGACGTCGACGAGGGGGGCGATGTCGCCCGCGTGGCCAGTGCGCTCGTCAACTACCGCGCCGTCGTTCACTCCACGTTCAGCTCAAGCTCGGACGCGCCTCGTTGCCGCATCGTGCTTGCGCTCGCTGAGCCGGTTGATGGGGCCACTTACGAGCAAACGCACGCGGTCGTGCGAGCACACTTGCAAGCGGCCGGAATTGTCGCCGACGAGGGGGCCAAGGACGCGAGCCGCCTGAGCTATGCGCCCGTGGTCCGCGCCGGGAGCGAGTACCACTATCGCACGACCGACGGGGCTGGCGTCGACGTGGGCGCTGTCCTTGCGGCCCAACCTAGGGCACTGCCGTCCGCTTGCTTCCATACGCTCCGACGGGACCACCCGGACGCGTACGTGCGGGCGGCACTCCGTCGCGCATCAAGCGCGGTGACGGCTGCCCCGGTCGGTGCGCGCCACGTCACTCTGAACCGCGAAGCGTATGCTCTTGCACGGCTTGACGTCGAAGAGGAGGTGGTCGCCGGCGTCCTGCTTCCGGCCTTCGTGTGCAGCGTTGGCGAGGAAGGCCGACGCGAAGGGGAGCGAACCATCCGTGATGCATTCCGCGCGAGGCGAGGCGGCGCATGACTCACGCGATCGACTTCGTGCAACCGGCGCCAACCAAGGGACGCGGCGTCGTAACGCACGACGCCCCCCAGCCTGTTGCGCTGCTAGACGGCCCCGCACTCGCCGCGCCGTTGCCGGACGTCCCGTACCTCGTGCGCGAGATGGGCCTAGTAGCGGGGGGTGGCGCACCGCACTTGCTGGCAGGCTATGGCTTCAGCGGAAAGACCGTCGCCGTACAATCGATGGCCCTTTCACTGGCCGCGGCTCGCGTTGTCTGGTCCGCGTACGCCTGTCGCGATCGGCGTCGCGTCGTCCACGTGGATATGGAGCAGGGCGATCGGCTCACGCGTCGTCGGTACCAGCGTTTGGCCCTCGCCATGGGGGTGGACCTGGCGAAACTGGGTGACTCCCTCGCTGTAGCGATCATGCCGCGAATTACCCTCGCGGCGACGCACGCAGATTGCTGGCGCGAGATGATGCGCGGACGCGACCTCTTGATCGTCGATTCCCTCCGCGCGGCCAGCCCTGGCGGCGACGAGAACAGCAGCGATATTCGGAGCGGGCTCGATCTGCTCGGGACGCTGTCAGAGGATACGGGGTGTCGCGCCCTGGTGATTCATCATGCGCGCAAACCGAGCGACGACGCCCCCGAGGGGCGCTACGCGATTCGTGGCAGCAGCGCCATTTTTGATGGTGTGGACAGCGCTTACTTGTTCAGCGCCGAGCGAGACGATCCTGTTCACGTTCAGCACGTCAAGGCGCGTTCGCACGGCGAGCTCGTGGAGCCCTTCGCGCTCGTGATCTCCGACGCACCGATCGGGACTGAGGCACGCGCGGGCCTCGTTGTCGAAGTCCGGGCAGGCGAACTCATTGTCGAACGCCGAGCACAGCGCGCGGAGGCTGCGCGGACCGAGCGTGCACGTCGCGACGCCGAAGGGGTCCGCAGGAGGATCGCGGCCAATCCCGGCGCCGGAACCGCCGCGCTGCGCACCAGCACCGGGCTGTCCGGCGATCGATTCGCAGCCGCACTAGAGCACCTTGGAGACGCGGTTGAAGTGCGCGAGGAGAAGCGCGGCAAGGCACGCGCGACCCGCGGTCATTACTTGCGCCCTGGCGCTTGAGAAAGTGGACAGCAGATGGATTCCACTTGGTCGAAGATGATGGATGGCCTCTTAGGGAGTCCACCATCTGCTCAAGGTAGATGCTGGTCGGCACAAGCCACGGGAGCCCCCGACGAGCCATGAGGCGCACGGGATGGCCGTACCCGCGCGCATCCTGGGAACGGCGTCGCGTCGCACGGGAGCTTCTGGAGCAGCACCCGGAGCGCATGTCCGGTGTCCTGCGTGCCGTGCTTCTGGTGCTCGCGCAAGGCCCCGCGGCGAGCCATCGGAAGCTTCGAGAGGGGGTGCGCGATGTACTCGGCCACAGCAGCGACGGCGATGTCGACGCCGTGGTCGAATTACTGGGGACCTGCGTTCGTCGAACGACCGGCGCGCGAGGCGCAACCCGCTTCGAATTGAACGTTGGCGCGCTCCCGCCGCAGTTACGCGCACTTATCGGACAATAGGGGGCCGAAATGCGCCCTACGCCACAGTCACGCCACAGTCAGAACGCGCATTCGCGACCGCGAAACGCTGTCAAAACGCTGTCAAAACGCAGCCGAACGCTGCCCAAACGTTGCGCGACGCGTGCTCAACGCGTCTTGAGCTAGAAAGAAAGTGCCCCCGCGCCGCTGGTAACGGCCGAGGGCGTGACCGGAGGAGGTCTCCGATGACGACGAAGGTAGCAACGGTAGGGGGGCGCCCCGCAACGGGCTCGATTGTATGGGTCGACCCCGAAACGAAGACCACGCCGCTCGGCGTCCGAGTGACGAAGGCGAACGGTAAGCGCAAGCTCGTCCGCTTCGAGCCCGGCACTACCCGCGAGGATGCCTTTGCGCTCGCGCCCGTATTGGCGGAGCGCGCGAAGCTCGCCGTGGATGCCGACGTGCGCGAAACCGTCTCGGAGTACACCGGCCGATGGCTGGCCGACCGCAAGGTTCGCGGCATCGCTTCGGCGGAGACTCACGACCGCGGACGTCTGCGCAAGCACGTGCTTCCTATCCTGGGTCCGCTCGACGTCCGCACATTCGGCCGCGAAGACGTTGAGCGGGTGGTCGCAGACCTCGACCGAAAAGCTCGCCTTGACGAAGACGACGACGAGAGCCTGTGGTGGAAGACGGCGAGCAACGTCTGGGTCCTCGTGTCGAAGATGTGCAAGGACATGGCCGACGCGAAGGACCGCACCCTGCGCGTGCGCGACGACAACCCCGCCGAGCACGTGGCCCCACCCGACCGCGGGCAGGTGCGCGCCAAGAACTACCTCTACCCGAGCGAGTTCCGTTTGCTCGTGGAGTGTCTGCACATCGACGTCGCGTTCCGCATTGTCTACGCGGTCGCCGTCTACACGTACATGCGGGCGGGCGAGCTCGTGGCGCTCGAGCCCGGCGACGTGGACCTGGAGCACAGAGTCGTCCACATCACGAAGTCCGTGGACCGTGAGACGGGCACGGTGAAATCGACGAAAAGCGGCATCATACGTCGCATCCCGATCGAGCACGAGCTGAAGCCGCTGCTCGAGCGGCTCTACGCCCAGCGAGACAATGCGACGGGTAAGCACAAGGGTCGCCTTCTGTGGCTGCCCGACCACGAGGACCGCGCGGTGCTGCTCCGCGAGCACTTGCAGCGTGCGGAGGTGAAACGAACCGAGCTGTTCGCAAGCGACGCGACCCGAAGGGCCATCACTTTCCACGACTTGCGCGCCACGGGCGTCACGTGGGCGGCTGTCCGAGGCGACGACCCGCTACGCATCAAGCAACGCGCGGGCCACAAGTCCTTCTCGACAACCGAGGGCTATATCCGGGAGGCGGAGAACCTCCGCGAGGGCTTCGGCGTGCCATTCCCGCCGCTGCCCCCCGACCTCGCGGAGGTTTCGGCTCGGGTTTCGGCATTTCGGCGTCGACCGACGCGCGGAACAGCCAATTTCCCGTGGTACGGAGTGGAGCAACGGGGGATCGAACCCCGGACCTCTGCATTGCGAACGCAGCGCTCTCCCAGCTGAGCTATTGCCCCGGATGCGGGCCGCGGAAGATACGACGGAGGCCTTTGAAGTCAAGCATCCCCGAGCTCCGGTACCCCGTCACCAGCGAGTGACCGAGGAGCCCCCAGCCATCGATCGCGACGAAAAGGACCATCTTGAACGGCAAGCTCACCATGGGTGGGGCTCATCATCTGCATCCCGAGCGCGAGAAGCATGTTCGATACGACCAGATCGATGACGAGAAACGGCAGGTAGATGAGAAAACCGATGGCGAAGGCCTCGCCGAGCTCGGTCACGACGAAAGCGGGGATGGCGACGCTGCGGTCGTCGTCGTGATCATCTGTGCGTTGCGCCTCGGGCCAAGCACTCCGGGCTACCACGCCGAAACGGGCACGTTCGCTACGGTTCGCGTTTGCGACGAGAAAAATCCTTCATAGGTCCCCGGATAGGCTCCACGCCGTCTCGCAGGAGGGCCGACAACACCGCGGTGGACCGAACGTTCTGAGCTCCGATCGCGCTTCGGACGGTCTGTAGGACAGTGGCAATTTTCACGAACGCCGTCACGGTCACGAGGCAAACGGAACCAAGGACACGAGCGCGAGCGCCACCACGAGAACCATGGGGCGTGCGAGAAGGTCGTCTGGGCCGACCTCAGCAGCCAGGATCGCTGCGCCCCTAGCGCATTGACGTCGAGGCCGGCGGTCGCTAAACGCACACGCGAGTTTCCCGTGGGCTTGGTTGTCCAGAAGTTTGGCGGCACCTCGGTCGGATCGGTCGAGCGGATTCGCAACGTTGCGCGTCGCGCCATCGCCGCGCAGCGCGCGGGCCATCGCGTGGTGCTGATCGTCAGCGCCATGAGCGGCGAGACGAATCGTCTCCTCGCACTGGCTCACGAGGTCGCGAAGGTCCCCGACGCCCGCGAAATGGATGCCTTGGCGGCGACCGGCGAGCAGGTGAGCGCCGCGCTCACCGCGATGGCGATACACGCCGAGGGTGGTACGGCGCGGTCGCTTCTCGGCCATCAAGTCAAAGTGCTCACCGACGACGCTTTCACCAAGGCGCGGATCCGCGCGATCGAGGGGTCGAAGATCTTCGAGACCGTGGACCGTGGCGAAATCGCCGTAGTCGCCGGCTTTCAGGGCGTCGACGCGAACGGCAACATCACCACGCTAGGGCGCGGCGGATCGGACACGAGCGCGGTCGCGGTCGCTGCGGCGATCGGCGCCGACGAGTGCCACATCTTCACGGACGTCGACGGCGTCTACACGACCGACCCGAACGTGTGCCCGTCGGCACAAAAAATCGACCGAATCTCTTACGAGGAGATGCTCGAGCTGGCCTCGCTCGGCGCTAAGGTGCTCCAGATTCGGAGCGTGGAGATTGCGATGAAGTACAATGTCCCAGTCCACGTCCTCAGCTCGTTCAGCGATCAGCCAGGAACCATCGTGACCAACGAAGATTCGGCGCTCGAAGGCATGGTCGTGCGTGGTGTCGCGTACGACAAGGGCGAGGCGCGTGTCCACGTTGTGGGCATCGACGACCGACCGGGCGTCGCAGCGGAGCTTTTCGAGAAGATTGCCGAGAAGAACATCTCGGTCGACATGATCGTGCAGAACGTCACGATTGACGCTGACGCGCGCGCGGCCATTACCTTCACCATCGCCAAGACGGATCTGGCACGAGGCAAGCCCTGGATCGAATCGGTTTGCAAGGGCCTTGGAGCTCGCGAAGTGCGCTACGACGAAGATGTCGTCAAAGTCTCCATTGTCGGTCTCGGAATGCGCTCGCACGCCGGGGTTGCCGCAAAGATGTTTCGCATCCTCGCCAACGAGGGCATCAACATTCAGGCGATCTCGACGAGCGAGATCAAAGTGAGTTGCCTGGTGGCCTCGAAGTACACAGAGCTCGCGGTCCGATCTCTACACGACGGCTTCGGCCTGGCCGCCAAGGCTTAGGCGGCTTCCCCGAATCCTGGCGGTCGTCTTCTCCTACCAACCCCAGGTGTACTCGAGCCGGGCGAAGGCTTGCGTGAAGCTTGGATAGGTGGAGCTTTCGAGGGCTGTGAACTGCTGGCGCAACGCCGCCCCCACGGCAAGGCGCGGGCTCAAGCGGTAGTCCAAGCCAAGGGCGACCACGGCATTCGGAAAGAACTTGCCGCGGGGAAGCGTGCCGCCCGACAGGGCTTCGCCGCCGACGAGCAGGCCTGCGTAAGGGACCCACTGAAGCACGTCGAAGACGTAGCCGACGCCCACGTCGGCGTTCGCGATCCACGCGGGCCGGTCGCTCGGTATCTTGGGCCCCGGCTTGTCGCGTAGCGAGGCGATCGACCAGCCCCCTTCGACCATCAAGTTGAAAGCGTCGGACAAGCCATAGGCCCAATGGGCCCCGAGGGCCGGACCGATATCGGCGGAGCTCTTGTCCGCGATGATGAGCGCGCTGCCCCCGAGGTCCACTCCGAGGTGGTCCTCCCGCTCGACGGCGAAAGCAGACGACGCGAGAGTGAGGACCGCGGCGGCGACGGCCAGGGCCGTTCCCCTCCTTGTCGAAGAGGAGGGGAACGGAGGCTCGAGATTCATCTCGCTTCGGCGAGCGCGCGATCGATGAGCTTGCGAAACTTGCTGTAGCTCTGTGCGCCATTGATGAAGTAGCCGCTCGAGGCGCTCTGCGGAACGATGAGAAACGCGGGTGTCCCGCTGATGCCATCCTCATTGCCGGATTTCTTGGCCGCCTCGATTTCGCTGCCGTGGGTGCTGCCGTCGAGCGCAGCTTTCCACTTGTCCATGTTCAGACTGAGGTCCTTGGCGTACCCGTCAAGGTCGTCTCTCTTCAGCTTCTGCTGATTGGCGAACATCTTGTCGTGCATGGCCCAGAAAGCGCTCGGTCCTTTTTGCGCATAGGCCTCGCGCCCGGCCTCGGCCGCCAGCGGCGCATCGGCATGCATCGGAAGGGGCAGATCGTGCCATACGAACTTGATGCGGTCGCCGTACTCCTTCATCATCTGCGCGACCGTGGGCTCTACGCGTCCGCAGAACGGGCACTGAAAGTCGCTCCATTCGTGGACGGTGACTTTGCCGCTCTGGTTGCCGCGCGCCGGATCGTTGCTGGGTAGCGATTTCGGCACGGGCTTCTTCTCGGGCTCGGGCGCGCCTTTGCCGTCTTTGGTCAGCGCGTCGTAGACGTCGGTCGGGCGCACGCCCTTCGCGATGGCGTCTTGTGCCTTCTTGATCTCTTCGTCGATGATCTTCTCGAACTTCTCTTGCGGCTGCGCCCCTACGAGGCGGCGGCCGTTGACAAAGAAATGCGGCGTCCCGTTGGCCTGGACGTCTTCGGCCAAGTCTTGGTCCGCATCGATGTCCTTCTTGTGAAGGTGATCGCTGATGGCTTTCTTGATCTTGTCGCCGTTTCCGCCGGCCTGGGTTGCCAAGGCAACGATTCCGTCGACGTTCGCGGCTTGACCGTTGTTCAGATCCTTCTGGTTTGCAAAAAACTTGTCGTGGGCATCCCAGAAACCGCGGTCGCCCTTTTCGGCACGGACCTCGAGCGCGGCCTCGGCCGCTGGCTCCGCGGCGGGGTGGAACGGCAGCGGCTCGTTTCGCCAGACCAAACGAATCTTGTCACCGTACTTGTCCCGAAGAGCCTTGAGCGTCGGCTCGACGCGGCTGCAGAAGGGGCACTGAAAGTCGCTGAACTCGACGATCGTCACGAGCGCCTGCGGGCCGCCCAGGATCGGGCTGGTCCCGACCGGAATTTTGAAGACGGTCGTCGTATCCTCTTTGTCGCCTTCTTCCTCTTTGGGGGCGGGCTGGTTCTTCTTGTTCTCTTTGCTCATCTCGATGTAGACGCGGTTCTTCGAGGTGCCGCTTGTGAGCTTGGCCTTTGCCTTGTCCATCTCCTGATCGATGGTCTTCTTGAAGGCGTCGAACGGCTGCGCACCGTTGATGAACACTCCATTGACGAAGAACGATGGGGTGCCCTGAACGCCGGCAGCCTTGCCGTCGTTGAGATCCTTGTCGACCTTGTCCGCCCACTTGTGGCTCGCGAGGCCGGCCTTGTAGGCCGCCAGGTCGCCAGGTTTCAGGCCGGCGTCCGTCGCCCACTTCGGATAGCTGTCGTCCGAGAGCGACCCCTGGTTCTTGAATGCGGTGTCGTGGAACTTCCAAAATGCGTCGTTGCCCGCCAGGGAGAAGACGCCGGTAGCCGCTTCGGCCGCAGGCTTCGCGTTCTGGTGGAAGGGCAAGGGGTTGTTCTTCCAGACCATGCGGACCTTGTCGGGGCCGTACGTCTGACGCACCTGCTCGAGCGTCGGCTCGACGCGTGAGCAATAGGGGCACTGAAAGTCGCTGAATATGACGACCGTGACCGGCGCGTCGCGTTTGCCCCACATCGGATCTTTGCTCGATATGGGGATCGGCGACTCGCTGTCATCCCACGCCGCGGCGCTGGCGCCCTCGCCCGAGGCCGTCAAGCCGCCGCTACGCAGCCGCCATTGGTCGTAGCCCCACATGAGCGCCACGCCGGCCAGGAAAAAAAGTACGAAGCCAATTGCCGCGGCGCCCGCATTGACGCCGCCCCCCGAGGCTGCGTCCGAAGACGCAGTCGGCTGATTCTTGGAATCCTCAGACATGATCATCACCTTGCATATTGTTTTGGAGAGACAGTGACTTCTTGGTGCCGTGCGAGCATTGGGCGCGCTCGGCGCGATGTTTGGACTTCGTACGGTGCCTTGACGCCCGATGGGAGCGCTTCGGGCCTGCTGTCCGGTTCGCTCCCGCGGGGGGGTTCCTCGGGGAAGCGGCCCCGCTTCCCCCGGATCAGCTCGGGTGTGCTCTGCGCCGGAGGGAGCCGAGCGCTCATCATCGCCTGTACGAGGCGGAGTGAGGCTCAGGTCCTCACGGGGTCAGTTCGAGGTTCGTTCGAGCATCCAGGAATGTGCCGGGTCGTTGCCCACGAAAGCTCAATCGGGTGGGCGGTCGAGGTGAGATGGAACGCCCGGAAGGGAAGTCGGAACGAGCGGGGTTCGAGCGAGGTTCTCCGAGATCGACATGACATCCCACGTCATCCGAATTGGGAGCACGGGCTCGGTGGCGTGTACCGAAGGAGAGCTTGCGGTTCGCCCCGGAAAGATCGATGCGATCAGAGCTCGTTCGTCGTCGCCGCAGCTGGCCGACACGGTCCTACGGATTGCTTCGTCCGTGGCCTCGAAGGTCGGAGGTGGAGCGATCGCGCTCGCTCCGCGATCGTCACACAACGGTGCATAGGGCATGACCGCCGCCCAAGAAGGTCGTGCCGTCACCCAGGTCACGAGGGCGACGCTGACCACGAGAAACGCGCGGAGGATGCGGCGAGGGCAAACCACTCGGGCGGATGCGTAGCAGCTCGCGTTCGGGATTGCCAAGGCGGCTCTCAGTGGATCATTATGTTGGCGCTGCTCGGCGGGCCCGGGAGGCTCGCGTCGAGCCCGCAAATCGTGCGCTTGATCGCGCGCGCGTCTCCCCATCCTGCGGCTTCCGTCGACCACAGGCGAGCACGTGCCGCCGCCAGTCGATCGCGTGCTTGCGCCCTCCGCTCGGTCACTGCCGGCGAAGCGCCTGCCAAGTCTGGCGGGAGCTCTAACACGGCGGTTCGTGCCAGCGTTGCCGCGTCTCGCCCCAGCGCCGCCCACCAGCTCAGGGGGCCGAGCGCCTCGGAGAAACGCCGGAGCTCGGCGGCGCGAGGGTCGCCGCTACCGCACGCGGGCACGACCCCCGCCTGGGCCGTTACGATGCGTAGGCCCGCAATGTGCGGTAGGAGCCGGGCGGCCTCGAGCGTCAACGCAATGGTTCCTTGCTCGCGTGCGGCGCCGAGCTCGACCGCGAGATCCGAAGCGCATCGCCCGGCCCCGCTCACCAGCCACGCGTGGATTGCGCCGAGCTCCCACTGGCGAAGAGGAAACCGTGGCTCGTCGGCTCGCCCGGTCGGTACGTCGCAGGCTACGGGAGGACCCAGGCGCAGACCCGTGGCGCCCGTATTGGTGGGATAGCCCTCGACCTCGCTCGCATCGATGACCGGTGCGATAGAGCCCGTGGCGAGTCCGGGCGCAGCTTGTACGAGCGCTCGCACGACCTCGCTTCGGGGCGCTCCGAGCGAGAACACGAACGACCCGTTCGCGACCCGTTCGGCCGGAGCCAGCACGACAATCGGTACGTGATGGTGCTCTGCCCAGCGGCTTGCCCGCCCGGCGGAGGCCCCATCGAGCCCTGCGATCACAATCGCGGCGCCCTCACCCGCAAGCTCGTCGAGGCCGATCTCGGTGCTTTCGGCTTCTCCCGTATCGTTTCGCGTGACCAGATGTACATTCTCCGAGGCGAGCGGCTCGGACGAGTCCGGGGCGGGCTCCGGCGATCCGCAAGCTTCCTCGCCGGGTCCTCGGGGCTCGTCGGGAAGCTCACGCGATGGGGGCAGCGACCGAACGCCCGTGGGCAACCCCAAGGCCCAGGTCACACCCCGCAGGGCGTCCGCAGATTCGTCCCGGAGGCTGGGGCTGGTCGGGAGCAGGAGCCCGATCGTTCGACCCGCCACCACGTTCAGTCCCCGACGGCTCGTAGCCACTTGCCCGAGAGCGAGGCCCGCGTCGCCCGTGATCGGAATACCCGCTGAGTCCGGATCGAGAAGCATGAGCGCGAGCTCGGCGTTCCCGCTCGCCGTCGCCTCGCGCACGAGCCTATCGGAGAGGATGCGCTCGATATCGCTGCCATAGCCGAGGCTCGCGCGCTGAGATCGCATGACGGCAAGCGATCCGACGAGAACGTCGACGTTGAGATGCTCGACGATCTCCGATACCCGCGCGAGCACGTGCGCGCGATCCTCTTCAGCGCTCGCGCGAAGCCACGCGTCCATGTAGGAGATGGCTTCGTAGTCGCGGCCCGTCGCGAGCGCTGCGAGCGTGAGCTCTTCCTGGAATATGAGGCGCCCGAGCGGGTCGACATTCTTGCCGACCAGTGGGCCGAGTAGCGCGAGCGCTCCCTCTGCGTCGCCGCGTAGGCGAAGCTCGCGGGCGCGCGCTGTGGTCCACAAATCGTGCGCTCGCCCTGGGGGCAACCCTTCCGTACGGGCGAGTTCGGAATCGGCGTGTGCAAAGTCTCCAAGGCCCATTGCGACGAGGGCGAGCGAGACGCTGGCGACCGGAACGAGGCCGTCGGTGGGGTAGTCGATCAGAAACCGCTCGATCATGCGCCGGAGGGCGTCGGGCGCGACCCGGTCGGGGTTGCGCCAAGCTTCGCGAACGGCCTCGAATGCGGCTGCCGACTCGGGCGAAGAGGGAAGCGACGCCACGGGTTGGGGCTGGGCCCTGTCTCGCGCGCAGGCGGGCTGCAAAACGAGCAAGACCGCACACACGGGCGCGTAGGCAGACCGAGATCCAGCCGGCATGCGCTACGATTCCTATCACGCCCCGTGCCGAACCCGTCCGCGCGCCCCGTATCTCCGCTCGTCCAGCGCTTGTTCACTTGGACGGGCGTCGTGCCGCTCGGTGGGTTTCTGCTCGTGCACCTTGCGATCAATGCGTTCGCGCTCCGCGGGGCTGCCCGGTTTGCAACGGTCCTCGGCGCCCTGCACCGAATGCCGGGACTCGGGGCTTTGGAAGCCGGCTTCATCGTGTTGCCGCTTGCCCTTCATGGAGCCTTGGGCGTGTGGCTCGCCGCGACGCGAAGGCCGCTCACCGCGAAGCGGCCCTATTCGCCGAACATGCAGCTTGCGATGCGAATCGCGGGCATCGGCGTTCTGGCGTTTCTTGGGATGCATCTACCCGAGTTTCGCTGGCGCGATGGGGGCGAGCGACTTGGGGGTAACGCGACGGCCGCCCTGTTGGCCGCCGACCTGTCGTGGACTTGGCAGGGGATGCCGTGGCGCGCGCTTGCATACCTCGTGGGAGCTGGCTGCGCGGCATTTCATCTGGGGGTCGGCTTGTGGGGCCTGTTCGCCGGCTCGAGCCGGGGGCAGTCCAGCCGCCGCGCGCGCGTCGCCGCGGCTTGGGGGCTTGGGGCCGCCAGCTTTGCCATCTGGCTCGGTTTCGCAAACGTCGTCGTCCTGCATGCCACGGGTGCGGCCCTGTTTCGCGTGACCCCGGCCGCGACGGAAGCGGAGGGTACCGGCCCGTGTCTGCCGCCTAATGCCTCTCACTGACCCGCCGCACGATCCGCGCGACGCCTTCCGCGAAATCGACCTCCGGTGTCAGCAAGCTCGCGACGACGTAGGCCTCCTCCTCGAAGTCGAAAAAATGGCCGGGATGCACGTACACTCCGTCTTGCTCCACGAATCCGACGGTCCACGCCTCTTCCGTCTTCGTGCGAGGCAGCCGTATCGTCGCGTACCAACCGGCCTCGACATCGAGCATCGACACGGCGGAGCCGGCGATTGCACGGCGCAGGCACGCGAGGTTCGCGCGAGCTCGATCGCGGATCGATTCCTCGGCGCGACCTCGGGTCTGCAAAAGGGCAGCGGCTCCGAGCTGCACGGGCGTGCCTACCGATAGAAAGGTGTCGGTGATGAGCTCGAGGCGGCCGAGCGCCGCCGAGACGTTCGCGTCTTCGCCTCCCACCGCTATCCAAGCCAGCTTGAGCTGCGGCAACGCCGCGAGCTTCGAGAGCCCACCGAGCGCGAAGGTCAGAGGGGCCCGGCTGGCCGGAACGCGCGGGGTCGAGCGCGCTCGCTCTCTCAGCGGATAGCTCGAAAATACTTCGTCGCTGATGATCGGGAGCCCCAGCGAGCCCAAAGCCGCAAGCTCGGCTGCCGTCAGGTAGGACCCGGTCGGGTTATTCGGTTGAACGACCACGATCGCGCGAGTGTGCGCGGACACGGCCGACTCGACGGACGAGAGGTCCAAGTGCCAGGCGCCGTCGTACGCGAGCCGGTAGGGTACGCACCGAACGCCTTCCCCGCGCGCGAGGTGCTCGAGCAGCGGATAGCTGGGTCGCGGTACGAGCACCTCGTCGCCTGGGTCGGCGAGGAGCTTGAACAAGAAAGCGTAGGCCTCACTGGTGCTGGCCGTGAGCACGATGTGCGCGGGGTCGACGGGGACGCCGCCTTCCGACAGGTAGCGGGCTACCGCCGCGCGAGCCCGCGTCATCCCGAAAGGCGCGGGCTCGTAGGCGAGCGATTCCGGAAGCGCCAACGCATCGAGAATACCGCGCGCGTCGTAGTCGATTCCCGCAGTGGTCGGGTTCGAGACGGTGAGATCCAAAATGGGCTTGCCGAGAGATCGCGCGCGCCCGAGCGCAATCGAAAGGCCGTTCGGAGAATCGTCGACACGCGTGCGGTGCGACAGCAGGGGGGTCGGCAGGATGTCGCGCAAGATGTTGCCATTGTCTCCCCCCGGCACTACGTTCGCGCCCAAAATTGTGCGCGGAGCGGTATCCTTTCGTACGGGCCCGTTTGGTTGGCCGACCGGCGGACTGTCGCTGTCCGCAAGCCCGTGCTCTGCTTCGTGGGTTAGGGCCTGAGCACTGCCCGGAGCCACTCTGCATGAACAACCGTCGGGGCTGGCTGGCATTGGGGGTCGCGGTCGGCGTGGCGGGCCTAGGCTATTGGCAATATCGGGTTCGCCACCAAACGCCAGAGGTCTCCTACAAGACAGCGAGCGTCGAACGTCGCAACATCGTTGGACGAGTCACCGCGAGCGGTACGCTCTCTGCAATCGTGACCGTGCAGGT
>Ga0070761_10000814_pt1 | contig 19764 bp, 18 predicted proteins | sample HubBroMetageREF1_FD_66724 | JGI IMG/M metagenome (GOLD analysis project Ga0070761, IMG submission 66724) | Reference soil microbial communities from the Hubbard Brook experimental Forest, New Hampshire, USA - Hubbard Brook CCASE Soil... | ecosystem: Environmental > Terrestrial > Soil >... | reverse complement strand
TCGAGGAAGGCCTTGATGATTTCGGGCTTGTCGGCATCGGCAATCTCGCGCACCGTGAGGGATTCGGCACGCGAGCCGCGTCGCAACACGACGCGTCCAGAGGCGCGCGCGTTGCGGGCCCACGCAGTCTCGCCGCGCGCCGCTACCAGCCATCGGCGTCCCTGGAATTCGAGCACGTTGACGGGAGTGGTAAAGGTTTTGCCGGATTTGCGACCGCGGACCTCGAGCAGGCGCATGTATCCGGGCGCGAATCCGAGCCGAAGCGCCTGCCCCATCAGGCGGTTGAAGAATCGATCGAAGGTGCTCTCCTTCTGAAAAGTCTCGGGCATAGCGGTGAGCATATATAAGGATGCGGCAGGTCGAAACCGGGGAGGGAACGGAGAAAGTTTATCTAATGTGGAACCCGCGGTGGGTTCCACACCTCCTTCGGCAGGGGTGACCCCTGCACCCAGTACTAATCGCAAAATGGCGAAGACGCCCTTTTGCTCTCAGGTTCTTTTTTCCTGTGTCATTCAGAGCGAAAGCTGCTGTAGCGAAGAATCCCGGCGCTCTCTTACTACCGTCAAGGGGATACTTACCCAGGCCTTGACAGAATGAACGTTCATTCAATATAAGTAGAGCAGGAAGACGGTCGCCTTCGGAACCGCATCAGATCAGACGACAATGGCACGAATTGCTGAAGTACTGCGCGCGCCTGCTCAGGATGAGAAGCTCGTCAAGGCGCGACGCCGCCAGATCTTTCTTGCTGCATGCCGGGTGCTGGCGCGGAAGTCGTTTCATGAAGCGTCGGTCAAGGAGCTTGCGCTCGAGGCCGGGCTCGCCGCCGGTTCCATCTACCTTTATCTCGACAGCAAGGACGAGATTATTCCGCTGATTGCCGAGTCGATGGTCGCCGAGTTCGTCGAGATGCTGCCCGCGATTCGCGCGCGCAACGTTGGCGACCCGCGCCGCGAGCTGATCGACGTGATGCGCGCGATACTCGACGTGATCGATCGGTATCGCGAGGCCTTCAACGTGCTCCATCATGAGGCGCGCTATCTCGAACGCCGTCCGCAGTATCGGCCCGCGATGAGAAAAATCGGCGGCGACTACCTGGGCGCGGTGGCCGAGATTATCGAGCGCGGCCGGCAGACCGGTGTGATTCATTTCGAGGATTCGCGCAGCGCCGTTCATGCGATTCACATGCTGTGCGCGGGATGGGCGATGGGCGCGAACAATCTCAAGGGCACCGACAAGGAAACTTACTGGCGCGAGATTGCGGCGATCGTCGAAGGCCGCTTTTTCGGGTCCGCCAATGGCGAGAGTACTGCCGTCGCTCGCTGACGCGGCGCGGTTTTTATCGAGGAGTTGCGAATGGCACTTTACGATCGGCGAACTCTCGAGGGCGTTTACAGCGTCCGTCAGAGCGTCATTTACATTCAGAATTATCGCTACGCCGAAGAGCGCATGATGCGCATGATGGCCGGTTGGATCGCGCTCACGCCCGAGCTCGCGGTCAAGCTCGAGATGGCCAAGCAGGTGTACGAGGACGCGCTCCATACCGACGCGCTCGGCAAGCGACTGCCCGAATTGCGCGCGCAGCCTCAGATTTCCAAGCCGCCCAACGAGGCCTTCGTCACGTTCATGAACACGATCGAGGATAAAGAGGAATGGGAGGACACGATCGAGCGGCTGGTGGGAATCTACCGCGTGCTGAAGCCGCACCTGATTTCGCATTACAGCTCTCATCTGACCGCGATGAATCCCGTCTACGAGCCCCCTACCCTGCGAATTCTCGGGCGGCTAGTCGAAGAGGAGAAAGGTCACGTCGAGCGCGGCAGCGTGCTGCTCAACGAGTTGCTCGATTCGAAGGAGAAGCATCTGCGTGCCGCGAACTGGCAGGCGCATCTCGAGGGATTGCTCGGCGCGTCGGGTGGAGTGACGGGTTTTGAAACTGACGAGCCGGCGCCGCGCAGAAAAGTCGGGCGCAGTTGAGCGATATGAAGAAGCTGGACGATATCACTGACCTGCGCGAGGCGATTGCGTCGCATGCGGCGGCGCTCGCGGCGCACGATACGGCGAAGGCGGAAGCGTTCGTGCTGCCGGGCGCGATCGAGACGCATCGCGAGGCCGCGGCTGAAATCGTGCGCATCGCGCAGCCGGTCAAAACAGAAACGCTCGCGCTGGCGAAGGTCGGCTTCCAGTACATCTCGAAGCTTCGATTTACGGGCACTGGCGCGATGCGCCGTGTGCTCTACCGATGGCGCAAGGAGGCTGACGGCAAATGGGTGATCGTCAGCGTCGAGGATACGACGGGCAAGCGATCGTCGTGGAGCGACGTACCCGATCTTGCAGCCGCGGTGGCGCAAGCTCGCGCGGGGAACGGCAATGCCTGATCTTGGAGAACGTGGGAATGTAATGGGCCCGCAGCCGATTGCGCCGATCGTCGAGCCGCCCGCCGAGATGCTCGCGGCGGCTGAGCATCTTCTGAATGCGTTGATGCGCGGCGACCATGCGAGCGTCGAGGCGATGACGCCGCCGCATGTGCACGACGAGATGCTTGCGATCGCGAAGGCGATTCCGGCGAACAGGTATGCTAAGTCTGAATTAATCGGACGCGCGCGCGTGGCGCAACATTATTTTTTGAAAGCGCGGCTGACCGGGGCCGACGCCGAACCGTTCAAGTTTCAGTTTCGGCTCGGCGAGACTGACGGCAAATGGACTGTGCGCGAAGCGTTGAATCTGACCGAACGCCGCTCGGCCTGGACGCGGTGATAGGCTGGCAGGTCAGAATGTAATAAGTGGGACACTGAGAAGAGGAGAAAGCTCGATGCAAAGAATGATTCCCGTCGACAAGCTGGCGCGTCCCGAGGACCATATCCTGCTGCCCGCAAATCGCACGCGTAATGCTCGCAGCGAGCAGGGATTGTCGCCCGGCAATGCGATGCCCTACGAGGATGATTTCCTGAAATCGCGCATGCACGGGATCTGCGGCGGCGAATTCCAGGCGATGGAAGCGGCCGGCCGCACGCTCTACGATTTTCCCGATGCGCCGTGGGAGTTTCAGCTCGACATGGCGCGCCAGGTCTGGGACGAGTCGCGCCACGCCGAGATCTATATGAAGCTGCTCGAGTACGTCGGATCCTACTACGGCGAATTTCCAGAGGGCGAAGTGCTGTGGTCATGCACGCAAGCGGAGGATCCTGCGGCGCGCGTCGCGGGGATCAATCGCGGACTCGAGGGACTCGCCTGCGACGTGTTCGAACAGCTAATTCGCATCGCGCAGAAAATGGGCGACTCGATTATCGAGCGCTCGGTGGATTACGTGCTCGCCGACGAGATCACTCACGTGCGGATGGGCTCGCAATGGATGCGCAAGCTGACCGAGGGCGACCCTGAGCGCTTCAAGCGGGCGCAGGAGTTCCAGGATCGAATCGACGAGCTGTTCAACTTCGGCCCCGGCCGCAAGCGGATCGAAGACGTCGACCACATCAAGCAGCGCGTTAACGACAAGGAGATCGAGATCGACGCGAGCCTAACGATCGCGCGCGACGCGCGTCTGCTCGCGGGCTTCACCGAAGAGGAAATCGATCGGCTGGTGAAGGGTTTCGGCAAGAGTGCTGCATACTAAACGCCACTAAACGTAAAAAGTATTCACTGAAAAAATGGAAAAATGTATCCCCGTCGACCGCCTCGCCCGTCCCGACAATTGGGTAGTTCTGCGCAGCCGCCAGGTCCGCGAGATTCGCGAAGAGCAGGGCCTCGAAGGCGGGCGTCCGATGCCGTTCGACGAAGAGACGTTGCGCTCGCGCCTGCACGGTATCTATACCGGCGAGTTGCAGGCGATGGAAGCGGCGGGCCGCACGCTGTTCGATTTTCCCGACGCGCCGTGGGAGTTCCAGCTCGACATGGCGCGCCAGGTCTGGGACGAAGCGCGTCACAGCGAGATTTTCCAGCGCCTGGTCGAGTACATGGGCGGGCATCCCGGTGATTATGTCGAGACCGAAATTCTGTGGCGATGCACGCAGGCGATGGATCCGGCGGCGCGGGTCGCGGGTATCAACCGCGGCCTCGAGGGCCTCGCGTGCGACGTCTTCGATCAGCTCATTCGTATCGCGCAGCGCAACGGCGACGAGGTGATCGAGCGTTCCGTGGACTACGTGCTGGCCGACGAGATCACGCACGTGCGGATGGGCTCGAAGTGGATGCGCAAGCTGACCGAAGGCGACCCCGAGCGGCTGGCCAAGGCGCAAGCGTTCCAGGACATGGTCGACGAGGTCTTCAACTTCCGCGGCGGCCGCCTCGCGCAGGAAGATATCGAGAACGACGACGGTCAAGTGGTCTCGATCGCGAAGGAAGCGCGCATGCTCGCCGGATTCACCGAAGAAGAAATCCAGCGGCTGATCAATTCCGCGCGCAAGAGCGCCGCGTACTAAACCGCGCCCAAATCTCCCACGCAGTATCCTTTCGCCGCGAGTCAAGCGGTGCAAAAGCACCTCCTGCCCGCTCGCCGGGGTAAAGAATTACTTATAATTCTGCCCTTGATTATTCTAATCTGCTAATCTACATATTACGTGCTCATGTACGTCGGATTGCATTTTGCACCTGCGTTTGAGTACGAATTACGTCTCACGGTGACCGACGGGGAGCGCATAAAGTGACGCCCGATCGCAACGAAAAAAATTCGCCGACCACCAGCCGCGCGTTGTGTGATTGGGTCAACGAAGTAGCCGCGCTCACGAAGCCCGACGCGATAGTTTGGTGTGACGGTTCCGAAGCCGAAAAAAAGCGCCTAACCAAAAAGGCCGTCGCCGAAGGAATACTAATCGAGCTCAATCAGCAAAAGCGGCCTGGCTGCTATTTGCATCGCTCGGACCCCAACGACGTTGCGCGCACCGAACAGTTGACCTTCGTATGCACTCCGAACAAAATCGACGCCGGCCCGACGAACAACTGGTCCGAGCCCGCTGCCACCTACGCCAAGCTGCGCGGATGGCTCGACGGCTCGATGCGCGGGCGCACGATGTACGTGGTGCCCTACGTCATGGGGCCGCTCGGTTCGCCGTTGTCGAAAGTCGGCGTCGAGCTGACCGACAGCATCTACGTCGTGCTGAACATGCGAATCATGACGCGGATGGGCGCGGCGGCGCTCGAACAGCTTGGCGACTCCGCCGATTTCAATCGCGGAATTCATTGCACGCTCGACTTGGATCCCGAGCGGCGCCTGATTTGCCACTTCCCGCAGGACAACACGATCATCTCGGTCGGCAGCGGCTACGGCGGCAACGCGCTGCTCAGCAAGAAATGTTTCGCGCTTAGAATCGCGAGCGTGCTTGGCCGCGACGAAGGCTGGCTCGCCGAGCACATGCTGATCCTTGGCCTGCAGAGTCCCGACGGCGAGACCACTTATATCGCCGCCGCGTTTCCGAGCGCATGCGGCAAGACCAATCTCGCGATGCTCACTCCGCCGGCCGAGTTCAAGGGATGGAAGGTCTTCACGGTCGGCGACGACATCTCGTGGATGCGCGTCGGTCCCGACGGCGGCTTGTGGGCGGTAAATCCCGAGAACGGCTACTTCGGCGTCGCGCCCGGCACCAGCGCAAAATCGAATCTGAACGCGATGAAGATGGTCGGGCACGATACGATTTTCACCAACGTCGCGATGACTCCCGACGGCGACGTGTGGTGGGAAGGCATGGACGTGCCGCCGCCCGACGGCCTGCTCGATTGGCAAGGGCGGCCGTGGAAAAAAGAATCGGGGGAAAAGGCCGCGCATCCCAACAGCCGCTTCACCACTCCGATGCGCAACAATCCCGCGTGGTCGCCGAGTGCCGATGACGTCCGCGGCGTGCCGATCTCCGCGATTATCTTCGGCGGACGCCGCGCCACGACGGTGCCGCTCGTGATCGAATCGATGGACTGGACGCACGGCGTGTTCATGGGCGCTACGATGGGATCCGAAACCACCGCGGCGGCCGCAGGAGCGGTCGGCGTGTTGCGTCGCGATCCGATGGCGATGCTGCCGTTCTGCGGCTACAACATGGGCGACTATTTCGCGCACTGGCTCAAGATGCGCGGCGCGATCAAAAAACCGCCACGCTTGTTCATGGTCAATTGGTTTCGCAAGGACGCCGCCGGCAACTTCATCTGGCCCGGCTACGGCGAAAATCTGCGCGTGCTCAAGTGGATGCTCGATCGAATCCATGGACGCGCCGGTGGCCGTGAGACCCCGGTCGGAATAGTTCCCAACGAGGCCGACCTCGATCTCGAGGGCCTCAATCTGCCGAAGAGCGCCGCGCGCGCCGCGCTCGCGGTGAATCCCGAAGAATGGAAGGCGGAACTCGAATCGGCCGCTGAGCTGTTCGAAAAGATCGGCCCGACGATGCCGAAGGAATTGAAGGACCGCCGCCACGCAATCCTGAAATCTCTGAACGGCCACACCTCCGTGCACCAAGTCGCCGCGGGCCGCTGAGCTTTTCCGCGGTCGCTGCCTGAGTGTAAGCTCTCCTCGTCTGAGGAGCCGCAGGTGATTTTTTGCCTACCCGGAATAAAATTTCATCGCCCGCGCTCAGTGTTCCCGTTGTCCTTCGCGATTGGCGACTCAAGGATTTTGGCGAAAACGAAGGCGTCGCGGCGCGCGCATTCGAAACGACCGATTCTGATGACGGCTGGATAAACGTCGAAGCGCCCGGCGACGTTTATCTCGCGCTATTCGCGGCCGGACGCATTCCCGATCCTTTTGGCGATCGCGCCGAGAAGGCGTGCGCGTGGGTGAAGGACCGCGAATGGTGGTGGCGCACCGATTTCGAAGCGCCGCAAATCGTGGACGATCAACGGCTCATCCTCGAGTTTCAAGGTCTCGATACCTTCGCAGTCATCTGGCTGAACGGTGAGCTTATCGGCCGCTCCGAGAATATGTTTCGCGAGGTGGGGCTCGACATCACGGCGCGCGTGCGCCCGGGGAAGAACCGGCTCGCAGTCTGCTTCACGCCGGTCGCAAGTGCCGTGACGGATCGAGAGATGCCGCTGTGGTCGATCATCGGCGACGGCATCAAGGAGAGCAAGCGCAACTTCATTCGCAAGGCGCAGTTCGGCTGGGGTTGGGATTGGGGTCCGTGCCTGCCGACGGTGGGCATCTGGAAACCGGTTTCGATCCGGACGGAAACTTCGGCGGCGATCCGAGCAGTGAAGTTCACCACCCTTGAGCTTTCGCCAACGCATGATCGCGCCAAAGTTTCGGTCGAGATTGAAGTTGAAATCTTCGGCAGCGTCGAAGCACTAACCGCTGACATTGCATTGATCAGGCCCGCGGACGGCGAGCGCATCGACGGCACCGTCACTCTGAGCAATGGCCGCGGTCGATTCGACACAACAGTGGCGAATCCGAAACTGTGGTGGACGCCCGAGTTCGGCGAGCCCAGCCGCTATGACTTGAAGATTGCCTTGAAGGCTAACGGCCATGTTATCGAGCGTCGCGAGCTCAAGGTCGGTATCCGCACGATCGCGCTGGATCAATCACCGGATCCTGCCGAGCCCAGTGCGAGCTTCTTTCGCTTTGTATTGAACGGAGTTCCGATCTTTGCGCGCGGCGCAAACTGGATTCCGGCGAGTTCCTTTGTGGCCGCGGTGGACGAACCGCACTACCGCCGTCTGCTCGAGGCCGCGGTCGAAGCCAATATGAACATGGTCCGCGTGTGGGGCGGCGGCGTTTATGAGCACGACGCTTTCTATGACGTCTGCGACGAGATCGGTCTTTTGCTCTGGCAGGACTTCATGTTCGCCTGCGCCCCGTATCCGGAGGACGATCCGATCTTTGTCGAGAACGTCGTCGCCGAAGTCGCATACCAGATAGAACGCTTGCGCAATCATCCTTCGCTCGCGCTGTGGTGCGGCAACAACGAGAACCAGGTGGTGCAGGGCTTTGTGAATGCCGTCAAGCGGCGGACCGATCCGTTGCTTGGCGATCTCTTTTACGCGAAGAAGATGCCCGAGGCGGTCGCGGCGCTTGATCCGACTACGCCCTATTGGCCCGGCAGTCCGTTTGGCGGTCCAAACGCCAACAGCATGATCGCCGGCGACGTGCACGACTGGACGGTTTGGCATGGGATGCCGCCGGTGCCGGTGGATCGGGCGGTCGGAAAGTTTGATCTAAGTCCCGAAAGCGTGGCCTACACTCGCTATGCCGAGGACATGGCGCGCTTCATCAGCGAATACGGAATCCAGGCTGCGCCGGTGATGGAGACCCTGACGCGGTGCCTGCCTGAGGATCAGCGCGCTCTGGGCAGTGAGGCACTGCTCAACCGAATTAAGGACCGTCCAAAAAACAAGGTCGACGCGATGCTGGTAAGCGTCACTGGACTGCCGGCGACGCTCGAGCAATACGTTGACTACACGCAGATCACCCAGGCAGAAGGTTTGAAGTTCGGCATCGAACATTTCCGTCGCCGCAAGCCGCATTGTTCCGGATCGCTCATCTGGCAATTCAACGACTGCTGGCCGGGCATCAGCTGGAGCCTGATCGACTACTACGGTTTCGCGAAGGCGTCTTACTTTTACGTGCGGCGCGCGTATGCCCCGGTGATGGCCTCGTTCAAGGCGATCGACAACGGTTCGGTCGAGCTGTGGGTCGTCAATGACACCTTGAATTCGATAGATACCGAACTGAAGATCGCGCTGAAGGACCTCGCCGGCGGGACCGTCTGGTCAGACTCGATCGGTGCGAGCATCGGCGCAAATCGAGCGGAGATGGTATGGCGGGCGGAGTCTAAGCGGCTGGCGAACGATCGCCATCATGTGCTCACGGTCCGTGCGCGAAACGATATTTTTCCAGCGAACAGATACTTCTTCGTACCAATCAAGGATCTCGACAGGCCTGCGCCTCCCGCACCCGAAATAAAATTCGAGCAAAGAAGCGCGCACGAGATAGCAGTCCATCTGGCAACCTCCGCCTACCTCTATTTTGTTCATCTGCAGATAGCCGACGAGCGAACTCGATTTACCGACAACTATTTCGATCTTGCTGACGGCGAGACGATGACGGTCGTCGTCCGAAATGAAGCGGTTGCGCTCACTCGCGATGACGTAGTCGTCCGCTGGCGCTGACCTACACCGCCAGGACACGAAGCAAATTTCTATTCGATCGATCCGGCGGGTTCGAACGGGTTTAAGCAGCGAACACCGCTGCGCTCGATGTCTTTGAGGTTGCGCGTGACCAGTGTCATGCCGTGGGCCTCCGCCGTCGCGGCCAACAGCGAATCGACCGCAGCCAGCGGCTCGCGCGCATTCATTCGACCCCAGACCTGTGCGACGCGCTCATCGACGGGCAGTACTCGTTCCCCGAACGATGTCAGGATCTCTTGCAGCCAATCCTCCAGCGCGGCAGCTCGTCGCTGATTTTTAGGACGCAGCCGTTCGATCCCATGGCGTACCTCCCCGATGACAAGAACACTCAGGAAGAGATCGTCGTCGCGGATATCGCGATACCAGGCGGCCACGTGGCGATCGCAGCGCAGGCCTTTGCCGATTTCCGATATGATGTTGATATCAATCAGGTACATCTCAAGCGAATGATTCGCGCCTTCTCGCGCGATCGCCGTATCTCGATTCCTTCCAGCGGCGCTGACGCGAGCAATGCTTTGAACGTTTTGCCTCCGGCGCGCAACCGCTTATACTCGTCCGCCGTAACGAGAACGACCACGGGTTTGCCGTGACGCGTGACCGTTTGCGGTCCCTCTCTCAGAGTGCGCTCGACCATCTCGCTGAAGCGCGCCTTGGCTTCCTGGATCTGCCATTTCATGAGCACCAGTCTAGTCAGACTAGTCAGATAAGACAACAGGCCGCTTAAGCGCAATGACGCGCCGCAACAATAAGACGACGGCGCCGGAGCTCATACAGACTCCGGCGCCGCTACTGTTTGCGAATTCGCGCGCGCTAGTCGAGATGCTTGCGCAGGAAGGTCGGGATGTCGAGCTTGTCGTCGCCGTCGAGCAGCGAGTTGGGTTCGAGCTTCTCGCCGTCCGCCAGGCCCTCCTCGCCGCGCCGCCTGAAGGCCGGGATGTCGAGCGTGTTGTCGTCGACGACCAGGCCCATCCTGCGCACCGGCTTGTTGCCGGGGAACATCCGCACCTGCGCTGCCTGCGGGGCCGGCGCCGGCTGTTTGACCTCCATCGGATCGACCGGCCGCGTCGAGGCCGCCGCGATTGGCGCGGTGACCGGCGCGCCCGACGGCGAATAGCGCGACGAACTCCGGTCGAGATCGCCGAAGCCGGTCGCGATCACCGTGACGCGAATCTCGTCCGACATCGCTTCGTCGATCACGGCGCCGAAAATGATGTTAGCGTCCTCGTGCGCCTCTTCCTGGATGAGGCTGGCCGCTTCGTTCACTTCGTACAGCGCCATGTCGGAGCCGCCGGTCACGTTGATCAGCAGGCCGCGCGCGCCCTTAATCGAGACATCTTCGAGCAGCGGGCTCGAAATAGCGCGCTGCGCTGCCTCGACCGCGCGATTCTCGCCGGACGCCGTGGCCGCGCCCATCATCGCCATGCCCATCTCGGCCATGATCGATCGCACGTCGGCGAAATCCAGGTTGATCAGCCCATGCACCGTGACCAGCTCCGAAATTCCGCGCACCGCCTGCAGCAGCACGTCGTCGGCCTTCTGGAACGATTCCCTGAGCGACGTGTTCTTGCTCGCGACCGAGAGCAGGCGCTGATTGGGAATCGTGATGAGCGTGTCGACCGCGCTCTTCAGCTCGCGCAGTCCTTCCTCCGCCTGCGACATGCGGCGGCGCCCCTCGAACTGGAACGGCTTGGTCACGACGCCGACGGTCAGCGCGCCGAGCTCGCGCGCGATGCGCGCAATCACTGGCGCAGAGCCGGTGCCGGTGCCGCCGCCCATCCCGGCGGTGACGAATACCATCTCCGCTTCCGACAGGATTTCGCGAATCCGTTCTTCGTCTTCGAGCGCGGCCTTGCGTCCGATTTCAGGATTGCCGCCGGTGCCGCGTCCGCGTGTAATCTCGGGGCCGATCTGCACGCGCAGCGGCGCATGATTATTCTGCAGCGCCTGGATGTCGGTATTTACGGCGATGAAATCGACGTTGCGCAATCCAACGTTGATCATGTGGTTGACCGCATTGCCGCCGCATCCGCCAGCCCCGATTACCTTGATCCTCGCGCCCGGGTCGGGATTACTCACCAACTCAATCATCACAGATCCTCCTCCACCACCTACCGGCAAACTTTGTTGCCCAATTAAATTTTTGTCTCGATGACTTCTCAAAAGAAGTCCCTCACCCAATCACTAAGCCGCGAGCGCAGCCGTCCCAGCCGGCCCGCTTTTCCCACTCCGTTGCCAATTCCACTCGCCATGCTCTGGTGCAGCAGCAAGCCCGCCGCCGTCGTGAACATCGGCTTCATCAGTTCTTCAGGCAGTCCCTTAATGTTGATCGGAAGTCCGCGCCGCACCGGCACGCCGAAGATTCGCTCGGCCAGTTCCTGCGTGCCCTCGAGCAGCGAGGTTCCACCGACCAGCACGATGCCCGACGCGAGGCCGTCCGAAACGCCCGAGCGCAGCAGCTCGCGCTGCACCATCGTGAAAATCTCTTCCATCCGCGGCTCGATGATTTCACCGAGCAGGCGGCGTGCGATCACGCGCGGCTCGCGTCCGCCGACGCCCGGCACCGCCACCGTCTCATCGCGCCGCACAACCTGGTTGGTCGCCACACCGAAGGTAACCTTGAGCCGCTCCGCCTCGGAAATCGGCGTGCGCAAACCCGCCGCGATATCGCTCGTGAGATGGTTGCCGCCAATCGGCAAAACCGCCGTATGCATCACGGCGCCGCCATGAAACACGATGATGTCCGTGGTACCGCCGCCCACGTCGATCAGCGCCACACCAAGCTCGCGCTCCTCCGGAAAAAGCGCCGCGTCCGCCGACGCCAGCGGCTGGAACACCATCTCCGACGGCGTCACGCCCGCGCGCTCGCAGCACTTGGTGAGATTCTGCCCGTAGCTCTGCGCCGCGGTGATGATATGAATCCGCGCCTCGAGCCGCACGCCCGCCATTCCGTACGGCTCGCGCACGCCCTCCTGCTCATCGACCGCGAACTGCTGCGGCAGAATATGCAACACCTGCCGATCGAGCGGGATCGCGACCGCGCGCGCCGCGTCGATCACTCGATCCACGTCGCGGGCGCTGACTTCGCCGCCGCGCACCGCGACAATCCCGTGACTGTTGAGGCCCTTCATATGCGGCCCCGCGACGCCGACGACGACCGAACCCACGCGCACGCCGGAAGTTTTCTCCGCTTCCTCGACCGCCGCCTTGATCGCATCGACCGTCGCTTCGATATTGACGACCACGCCCTTGCGCAGACCCGTGCACGGCGCGATCCCGAATCCGAGCGTCGCCAACTGCCCGTCAGGCAGCGACTCGCCGACGATCGCGCAAACTTTGCTGGTGCCGACATCCAGCCCGGTGAGCAGATTTCTCATCGCGTCACCGGCTCCCGCCCGGCTGGAACGAAACTTTTCGAATCGTGGCCTTATGCTTCGAGTGATTAAGCTCGACCTCATGCAGCCGTACGACCGCGAGTCCGGGCGTGGTCAAATCGAGCGCTGCTATCAGGTTCTCGCGTCCCTGCCATTGCTGCCGCACTTTGATCGCTCGCTGAAGTTCGGTCGTCGCGCGTTCAAGATCAATCACCACCTCGGTGCGCTCGCGCTCGAGGAAGAGCGACGCGGTGCCGTCGTCGCCAACGCGCATCTCAGAAATGATTTCCGACAGTTGCGCCTCAGCGCGAACCAACTGGGCCGCGTAGTCGACCATCTGCGTTCCGCGCGCGTTGTCGAGCGCAATCCCGCTCAGCACCGGCAAGTCGGTCTGCTTGCCGGGCGACACCGGCCCGCGCAGCTCGCCGCCACTGAACAATTCGTAGAAGCCGTCGTGACGCTCAACGATCGCGATTGCACCGTCACGCAGATCGCCCGCATCGTTCGCCGCAGGCGCCTGGATTCCGCGCCGATAAAATCCCACGCGTCCGGCCCACTGGACCAGCACGGCGGAATAGTTCGCGGCAGTCGTGCGCGCGGGCGCAATCGAATCCAGAATTTGGTCGCGATACGAGCTGAGATTTGCGGACGCTCTGAGAGCCACCGCGCGGCCGGCGGTGCTGAATCCCGTCATCACGCCCAGCACGAAAAATGCGCACACCACCAGCCCGCCCATCCGCGCGCTCCATCCTGCCGCCGCTTTATTTCCGCGAACCGCCACCCCACCACCTCACCGAAAACCCAAATCGCGTGTTACCAGTCGCCGACCAGCCTAACCTCCGGTTCGAGCCAGACGCCGCTCTGCTCTTTTACCTTGTCGCGCGCCATGTCGATCAGCGCGCGCACGTCGGCGGCCTGTGCGCCGCCAAGATTCACGATAAAATTCGCGTGCTGATCCGAAAACGCCGCACCGCCCAGCCGCGTCCCCTTAAGCCCCGCGCCTTCCAGCAGTTTGCCGGCAAAATTTCCAGGCGGATTCTTGAAGATCGATCCCGCATTCGGCACGCCACGCGGCTGTCGCGATGCACGCTTGGCCTTCAGCTCGGCGACTCGCGCCGCCAGGCGATCGCGATCGCCGCGCGCAAGTTCGAAATCGACCCGCGTGATTATGAAATGGCGGGGCAACTCGGTGCGCCGGTATGCAAACTTGACCTCATCCTTCGTCAGCGCGAGCGACTCGCCAGCCTCGGTCACGCCATGCACCAGCGTCACCACCTTCGCGATTTCGCCGCCGAATGCGCCCGCGTTCATCACCAAGCCGCCGCCCACCGAGCCGGGAATACCTTCGCCGAATTCGAGCCCCTCAAGACCCTGATCCACCACCGCCTGAACCAGGATGCCGAACGCAGCAGCCGCACCCGCTACGACTTTCGTGTCGTCAATTTTTATTTGTCCGAAGCCTTCGCCAAGCCTCACGACCAGCCCGCGCATCCCGCGATCGCTCACGAGCAGATTGGTTCCTGCGCCGAGGCAGAAGCACGGCACGCCCGCGCGAAACGCGGAGGCCTTCGCATGCATCAGCTCGGTTTCGTCTTCGACGTTGACGAACAAATCCGCGGGTCCTCCAATCCGAAAAGAGGTCAACTCCGCCAGCGGCATCGACGCGCGGACTCGAGCGCCGAATTTCGCGCGCAACTCGCCCTCAAGCTCCTTCATGAACCTTGACCTCGGCACTCAGCGCGTTCAGGATTTCGCCGCCCGTCTTGTAGATATCGCCCGCACCCAAAGTCGCGATCACGTCGCCCGCGCGCGAGCCTGTCGCGATTCGAGCCGCGGGATCTTCCTCGGCGCCGAGGTAATGCACTTCCAAATGTCCGCGCGTGCGCAACGCCTCGTACAGGCGCCGCGACGAGACGTCGGCAATCGGCTCCTCGCCGGCCGGATATACGTCGAACAGATAAAGCACGTCGGCATCGTCGAACGCCGACAGAAAATCGTCGAACAAATCCCGCAGCCGCGTGTACCGATGCGGCTGGAAGACCGCGACCACGCGGCGCTTGAACGACGCCCGCACGGCGGCCAGCGTAGCCCGCACTTCGGCCGGATGATGCGCGTAGTCGTCGAGCACGATGCGTCCCGCCGCTTCGCCTTTGATCTCGAATCGCCGGCTGATTCCACCGAACTTCGCCAGCGCCGCCGCCGCGCTCTCGAAGCTGATTCCAACTTCCATCGCGACCGCGATCGCCGCGAGCGAGTTCAGCGCAACATGCACGCCCGGCGTCGGTATCGACACGCGTCCGAGGTTCTCGCCTTTGCGAATCACCTCGAAGCGCGTCGACAGGCCGTCGATCACGATCTTCTCGGCGCGCAGATCCGCATCCTGCGCGACGCCGTACGTCACCATCGGCTTGCGAATCGCCGCCATCAGGCCGCGGACGTTCACGCTGTCGATGCCGAGCACGGCAACGCCATAGAACGGCACCCGATTGATGAAGTCCGCGAACGCCTCGCGAACACGATCCATCGTGCCGTAGTGATCCAGATGCTCCGGATCGATATTCGTCACCACCGCGATGGTCGGTATCAGCAGCAGAAACGACGCGTCGCTCTCGTCGGCCTCGGCCACCATGAAGTCGCCGCGCCCAAGCCGCACGTTGCTGCCGGTGTTGCGAATATTCCCACCGACCGCGACCGTGGGATCGAGCTCGGCCTCTTCCATGATCAGCGCGATCAATCCGGTGGTGGTGGTCTTGCCGTGAGTCCCCGCGACCGCGACTCCGAGCTTCGCCATGCGCAACAACTCGCCGAGCATTTCGGCGCGCGCGATCACCGGGATTTTCATTTCGCGTGCGCGCGCGACTTCAGGATTCGAAAATTTTATCGCCGACGAAATCACCACCGCGTCGATGCCGCCGTCGTCCTTCAAGTGCGCCGGATGATGCCCCTGGCTGATTTCCGCACCGAGCGACGAGAGCCGCGTGATAGCCGCCGACGGTTTCAGGTCGCATCCGCTGACGCGCATCCCGAGCTTGATGCACAGCTCCGCGATTCCGCTCATGCCGGCGCCGCCGATGCCGACGAAGTGCAGCCGCCGCTGGCGTGTCAACAAACCATTTGCGTGGAGTTCACTCACGCTGCCGCTTGCTCCGCTAGTTCAAAACAAATTTTGGCGATGCGGCGAGCCGCGTCGGGATGCGCCTCCTGATGTGTCCGCTCACCCATCTCGTCCAGCCGCGCGGGATTCCGAATCAGCGCTTCAACTTCGCGCGCGAGGTTGGTCGCGAGCTGATCGTCGTCGCGCACTATTATCGCCCCGCCGCGTTTTTCAAGCACGCGCGCGTTGTGCACTTGTTGTAAATCCTTGTGGAAGGGATACGGCACGAAAATGGCCCCACGCGCGCCAAGAACAATGTCGGTGACAGTCATTGCGCCTGAGCGCGCGATAACCAGATCGGCGCGATGCAGCGCTGCGGCGACGTCGTCGATAAACGGCACCACCTCAGCCGCGAACCCGATCTCGCGGTATGCACTCCTCACCAACTCCTCATCCGCCTCCCCAGTCTGGTGCACTACGTGCCAATTTATAACACTTTTTCCGCAGATTTTGAAAGCCCCTACAACACCAATATTCAGGCGGTGCGCTCCGGACGAACCGCCTAAAACAAGGATTTGTAATTGTCGGTCGCCCGACGGCAATCGGTCAGGCTGGTATTTGAACCGGGTCGGGTTGCCTGTCACTACCACTTTACGAGAACTGAAATAACTCGCGCCGTCGCTGAAGCCGACACAGATTGTTTTCGCGAATCTTGACAGCGTTCGATTCACGAGACCGGGCCGCGTGTTCTGTTCCATCAACACCAGCGGCGTCCGCGTGAGGATTGCCGCCGCACCCATCGACGCCGACGCATATCCGCCAGCGCTCACGATGATGGCCGGACGAAATCGTCGTACCAGCGACAATGCGAGCCCGATCGCGCGAACGAATTCCACCGATGCGCGCGCTCGCTCGATTACGTTATGGCCGCGAATTCCATGCATCTCGAATAACTCGTACTTGTAGCCGCTCTTCGGTAACCACTTCGCCTCGAGGCCCGCACTCGTGCCGACGAACAGCACGTCGATATCGGGACGCTCGCGAATCATTTCTTCGCCCAGCGCGACCGCCGGAAAAAGATGCCCGCCCGTGCCACCGCCGGCGATTATCACCTTCATCGCACCGCCGGCCGTCGCCCGAGCGCGAGTAGCGCGCCCAACGCCGCCATCGCGATGATGATCGACGTGCCGCCATAACTCAGGAACGGCAGCGGCAGTCCCTTGGTCGGGATCAGCCCGATCACAACCGACATGTTGATCAACGCTTGTATCGAGAGCAGCGCAGTGAGTCCGACGGCGAGCAGGCTCGCGAACGGATCGGGCTCGTCATGCGCGATTCGCATCCCCCGGAAAAGAATCACGAGGAACAGCGAAATCACGACCGCCGCACCGATCAGGCCGAACTCCTCGCCCACCACCGCGAAGACAAAGTCGGTGTGCGCTTCCGGCAGATAAAACATTTTCTGACGGCCAGCACCGAGGCCCACGCCCCACTTGCCGCCTTCGCCGAGCGCGATAAACGATTGCACGAGCTGGAATCCGGCGCCGCGCGCGACCGACCACGGATCGAGGAACGTCGTGAGCCGCTTCATGCGATACGATTTCGCGACCGCCTGGAACGCGAGCAGGCCGAGCGCCCCGCCACCCGCGGTCGCCAGATGCTCCCAGCGCGCGCCGGCTGCCCACAGCATCGCGAACAGGATCAGCGCGATCATCACGGTGCTGCCGAAGTCGGGCTGCTTCAATATTAATAGTGTGATCGGTCCGACGATCAGAAACGCGGTCAGCGGTCCATGCTTGAACTCGCGAATCCGGTCCTGCCGTTTGCTTAGGAACTTCGCGAGGAAAAATACGAGCGCGAATTTCACCAGCTCCGACGGTTCCGCGACTACCGGTCCGAGCTTGAGCCATCGGCGCGCGCCGCCTTTCATCAGGCCGAGTCCCGGCACATAGAGCAGCACGAGCATCACGATCGATCCGATGAACAGCGGCATCGCGATTCGACGGAGACCCGCCAGCGAGAACTGCGAGAGCAGCATCAGGAACACGAAGCCGACCGCGATGTGCGCGAGGTGAAGCTTGAAAAAGTGAAACGCGTCGCCGCGCTTCTCGATGCCGAGAAAGTACGTCGTGTTCAGCACCATCAGCAGCCCGAGCAACAGCAGCGCCGCCGCCGGCAGCCACAGCCACGGGTCGGGGCGCCGGTAGCTGACCGCGTCAAAGCGCCCGAACCAGCTCTTTATATACGTTCCCACGTTCCGCATAGTCCTTGAATTGATCGAAGCTCGAGCACGCCGGCGACAGCAGGACAGTGTCGCCCGGCTGCGCCACACGCGCTGCGTGTTCGACCGCTTCCTTGAGAGTCGCCACCGATTCGATCTTCGTCGTACCCTCCAGCGCCGCCGCCATCTTGTCGCGCGCCGCCCCGTTGAAAATCGCGAGCTTGACCTTTTCTTCGAGCGGCCTTCGCAGCGGCGCGTAGTCGCCGCCCTTGTCGAGACCGCCCGCGATCAGAATGATCGGCGCCGCCAGCGCGTCGATCGCCTCGACCACCGCGCCGACGTTGGTGCCCTTCGAGTCGTCGATGTAAATCACGCCGCCATTTTCGTGCACGAGTTCAATTCGATGCGGCAGTCCGCGAAATGACGCGAGCGCGCGCTCTATCACCTCGGGCTTCACGCCGAGTGCGAGCGCCGCGGCCGACGCCGCCATCGCATTGGAGATATTATGCCGCCCGCGCAGACGAAATCCTTTCAGACTGATTCGTCCGTGAGGCGTGTCACCGAAATCCAAATCGAAAACGATCGCGTTGGACGATTCGTCGAACCAAATCGACGCACCGTCGCCGCGCGTATGCCCGAAGCCGATCACTTGCGACCGCGCGCTTTTCGCGAGCTTCCACACGTTCGGATCGTCGCGATTCAGAATCGCGAAGTCCGACGGGCGACGCTGGTTTTCGAACAAGCGCGCCTTCGCTCGCCCATAGTCCTCGAGATCTTCGTAACGATCGAAGTGATCGTCAGTCAGATTGAGATGCACGCCGACCAGCGGACGGAATTTCTCGATCCACTCGAGCTGGAAGCTCGATACTTCGACGACTGCGATGTCCCATTCGCCATCAACCGCCTCGATTAGCGGCGTGCCGAGGTTGCCGCCGACGAACGTGCGCCGTCCGGAAGCTTTCAAGATCTCACCGAGCAGCACGACGACCGTGCTCTTGCCGTTGGTGCCGGTGACCGCGGCGATCGGAGCCTCGAGGAAGCGGCTCGCCAGTTCGATTTCTCCGATCACCGGAATTTTGGCCGCGGTCGCGGCGCGCAACAGAATCGAATCGCGCGGTACTCCTGGACTTGTGAGGACCAGCTCGATGCCGTCGAGCCAGCTTGCGTCTTCGGCCCCAAGTTTGACCGCGCCCGCCGGCAAGCTGCCGCGCTCGACGTCGACGCGCCGATCCGTCATCAGCAGTTTCGCGCCGCGCGAGGCAAGGAACCGCGCTGCGGCAAGTCCGCTGACTCCAAGTCCCACGACCATCACGCGTTTGTTCGACAGTTCCATCGATTCAACGAAGCTTGAGCGTGCTCAGCGCGACCAGCGCGCACACGATCGATACGATCCAGAATCTGATCACCACCACGGTCTCGGGAATTCCCTTGAGTTCAAAATGATGGTGCAGCGGCGCCATCAGAAAAAATCGCTTGTGCGTCGCCTTGTAATAATATCGCTGAATGATCGTTGACGACGCCTCCGCGACGAACACTCCGCCGGCGAGGACCAGCGCGAGCTCCTCCTTGCACAGCACTGCGACCGTGCCGATCGCGCCGCCCAGCGCCAGCGCACCGACGTCGCCCATCATCATCGAGGCCGGATACGCGTTGAACCACAGGAAGCCGAGCGACGCCGCGATTACCGACGCGCAAAAAATCGCAACTTCGCCGACATTCGCGATGTACGGTATCTGAAGGTAGCTCGCGAACTTGATGTTGCCGGCGACGTACGAGAACACCCAGTACGTCAACGCGACCGTCATCACCGGCCCGATCGCCAGTCCGTCGAGGCCGTCAGTCAGGTTGACCGCATGCGAGCATCCGACGATCACCAGCATCGCGAACGGGATGTAAAACCACGTGTGCAGATCGGGATGCACGTTTTTCAGGAACGGCACCGTCAAATGCGTGTCGAAGCCGAGATACAGAAACAGCCA
>Ga0070761_10000812_pt1 | contig 19786 bp, 16 predicted proteins | sample HubBroMetageREF1_FD_66724 | JGI IMG/M metagenome (GOLD analysis project Ga0070761, IMG submission 66724) | Reference soil microbial communities from the Hubbard Brook experimental Forest, New Hampshire, USA - Hubbard Brook CCASE Soil... | ecosystem: Environmental > Terrestrial > Soil >... | reverse complement strand
CCGGTGCAGGGCTCGCGAAGTCTGGTGCAGGGCTCGCGAAGTCCGGTGCAGGGCTCGCGAAGTCTGGTGCAGGGCTCGCGAAGTCCGGTGCAGGGCTCGCGAAGTCTGGTGCAGGGCTCGCGAAGTCCGGTGCAGGGCTCGCGAAGTCGAGAATCTAGGACAATACTGATCGGTTTGGGATGTGGCTATCCCCGCGGGGATCCAAACTGCCAACCTCGGTAGGTGAATTGGAAAAGAAATAGGGGGCTGCGATTTTGCTCGCAGCCCTCGGCTTTTACCATATTTTGCGCGCGACAGAATCATGGAGCAGTCGCCAGCTGAAGCCCGCCACGCTCTTGCGGCCAATCCAGATTTTTCCGGTCCCCGGCATTCCTTCCCGCAAGCGTCCATCAGACGGCAGTTCGATAATAGCGGTATAGTACTCGGTCTGGCGAAAGCCTTCGTAGTGCTCTTCTTTGGGGATCAAACCCTCTGGGATCGCTCCTATAATTGAGGCGATCGCCACGACCTTTCCGCGCATCGGGCGAAAGTAAGCATCCAGCTTGAGGTCCGCAGGCGCGCCCACACGGATGTCGCGCAAGGCTATTTGTGGAACGAAGATGCGAACCCGTACCGACGAGAGATCATCTATTTCAGCAATTTCAGCCCCTTCCTTCAAATACGCATCCTGAAGATCGCGCAGTCGTGGCGTGACGATCACGCCCGAGAGAGAACTTACCACATCGAGTTTCGCAAGTTTGTCAGACAATATCTGGCTGCGCGCCTGCAACTGCTGGCGATCACGCTCGGCGGTGCCGAAAGACGCATAGCGCAACTCCGCCTGTCTCGCTCGATCGGTGGCTATTGCAAGGTCGGCCCGCACCCGGGCGGCTTCCGAGGCAAGGTTTGAATTTCGCAGCCGTAGCAGCGGAGTTCCCGATGAAACAGCCGTTCCCTCCATCACGAACACCTTTTCTACCCGGCCCGGCACCTCCGCACGAATCACAGCTCGGCGCGTGGGCTCGACGGCGAAACGGCCTGCAATCGTGTCTGGCCAAATCGGAGCAAAGATGAGAAACACTGCGCCAGCGACGACGAAGGCGAAGCGTGCAGGAGTGAACCATCCTTGGATTCGTTCTCTCTTATCCAGATAAATAATCTTCATAAATTTACCCGCCGCGACGATGCGCGATTGAAAAACCTTCAAAGCCAGTAATGTCGCCGGAAGCCACGCCCACTCCGGTGAGAATTTGTGGGCAATGTTGTAGACGAGCTCCACGATTACGAAGAGCAAAAAATAGCAATACACACCTGAGGCGATACCGTATGCAACAAAGAGCGGCCGATGCGGCCGAGGCACATACTCCACCTCGACTGGCAGACCACAAATGTGTCTCTTCCACCATGTGCTGAGATATGCGGTGGATTTTTCTTTGAGGTCGGTGACCCCAACGAGCTCGCAGAAGATAAAGTAGCCGTCCAGTTTAACCAGGGGATTCACGTTAAGAGCGACCACCCCAATTCCTGTGATCACGATCAACATGTATGCCAGATTATGAATCCAGAGACCCTGGGGAGTCGCCCACCATAAGATAGTGATAAAAGAACAAAACACCAGTTCGATCCAGATGCCGGCAAGCGCGGTATAGATACGAGGCCATTTCCCGCCGTAGAGGTAGACCTCGCCGGTGTCGCAAAAAAAACAGGGCATAAAGTACATCAGCAGAAAGCCCATGGCATGCACTCCGCCCCCGAAGTGCTTCACCGTACAGCCGTGGGCGCTCTCATGGAAAAAGGCAACGAATGAGAAAATCACCCAAAACGCGAGGAAATCGACCAGGCTCTTGTCCGTGAAAGTGTAGAACTCTAACGTGTCGTGCCAGATTACGCTCCAGTGGCCGAGGAAGATTGCGGTCATGATGCCGACCATGACGAGGCCAAACAGATTGAACCACGATGTAAAGAGGAACCTGATATATGGATATACCCGGCTAAGAAACGCGTCTGGATCCCAAGCGGCGATATTGACCTCCGACAGTTCGCCCCATTTGTTCTTGCGTCTTTTTTTCCGCTGCTGCTCGAGGGTTTCCATGAGCACCGCGTTACTCTCCAAAGCGGTGCGATGTATCATGTCGGTCCCGGCCAGCGCGTCGGAAAAGTCGCGCACTTGCTCCTCAGAGCACTCTTCTCCGGATATTTCGCTATATTCCGCGGCAATCTCCTTGAAGGAACGCTTGCCATCGAACAGTTGCAGCAGTTGCCACTGCTCGGGGCTTAAACGGTAGAAGCCTCCCTCCTTGGGCTTCAGCACAAAAATCTTGAGCACTCCTTCTTCAACGTTCTCGCGCGTCACCAAGGTCGGCTCCATGCGCGGCAAAACCTGTTGGACGCGGCGTTCCCGAATTTCGGGCAGCGCCATGTCCAAGGTGCGAATGATGTTCATCGGGGTTGGGGAATACGGATGTTTGCGGTCATACCGGGACGCAGGTTGCCGCCCGGACCAACAATCTCCGCTAGAACCTCAATGGTTCCGCTGGAGGGATCGACGACCGGGCTGATCTGGATCACTTTGGCGGTGTGCCTGGAATCGGGGGCGTCCGGGGATACCACATCGATGGTCTGCCCGCGCGTTACTAATCCGACAAAGTGCTCCGGCAGGGTAAATTTGACCCGCAATGGAGCCGTCGCGGTCACCCAGAACAAACGATCTCCGGTCGCGACCCTTTGTCCAGCGCGCACGTAACGCCGTGCCACTATACCAGCGAACGGCGCGACGATGCCGGTTTTTTCTACTTCGAGATTCAAAGAGCGCACCACATCCTGCTGATTGATAGCAGTCTGTTGCTCACGTTCAAGTTCGTAACGGTCGGCCTCCACTTTGAAGCGATCATGATCGAGTTGTTCCTTGGTAATGATTTGCGCCGCCCACATTTTTTCCGATCGATCCCGATCCGCTTCCAGTACCTTAATCTCGGCTTCCCAGTTCTTCACGCTGGCATCGATGGAACGAAGCTTGGCCTCAGCGGCGTCGCGGTCGGCGACGAGCTGGCGGTCATCGAGTTTCGCCAGCAAATCACCCTTGCGGACGGATTTGCCAGTATCGGCGAGAATCTGCTCGACAACACCTTCCCGTTGCGCCGCTACATCGAGTTGGTTCTCCACCACGATGGGTCCCGAAGAAGTAATGTCTTCTGCCGGATCCTGGGCCGCCATCACCGCGGAAGCTTTCGCGGCTTGTGCCGTGGCCACCGGATAATTTGAACTTCCTGATGGCCGTGCTTCGCTGCAACTCAGCGCGGTCGCAGCCAGAAGGGCAACGAAAACCAGCCGGTATCGCATGAGTATATCGTCCATCATTAGAGTATGAGCCCCCTGGGATTAGACCCTTCTTGCCACTTATCTCACCAACCAAACCACCACCACAGTTTCGACCAGATCCACATGAGTGGACGACGCAACAGTACATATCCCGCTGGCTGCCAGCCCGCCCAGACTTTCCCGCGGCCCTGCATGCCCGAGCGAATTTTGCCCTCAGGATTGGGTACGCTCACGCGCGCAAAGAACACTCGATCATCACCCGTAGAGTCACTCTTCGGACTGATGACTGCAACGTCGCCCTTAAATGTCTTAGTGGGGAAACTTTCCAACTTCACAGATGACTCCGCGCCCGTTTTCAGAAAGGCCAGATCATCCTGATCGATGGCAACATCGACTATCGCTCTGGACGTATTGACAACTTCGGCGAGCGTATCTCCCGAGGCGAGATGCCGTCCCACCATCGTTTGGATGTTCGGAGTGGTCACCACACCGTCGATCGGCGATCGCAGCTTGGTTTTCTCAAGCCTTTCTTGCGCGCGCGCCAATTCCGAAGCCCAGAAATCGGATTGCACATGCTGCACGCCGGCCTCAGTCCCGTCATTCGCCGCCAAGGCGCGGTTCATCTCCGCTTCCGCGGCGCGATATTTTGTTTGTGCGGCAGCCAGCGCGGAACGATAGTCCCAATCGTCGAGTTCTGCCAGCACTTCCCCCTTCTTAACCTCATCCCCTTCGTGCACCGCAACCGAACGCACAACGCCATCTATTTCGGGCTGTATCTGGGCGGTGCTCTGCGGCGCTACCGAGGCATCACCGACAAGACGCATCGGGATGGGAAAAAAGACCAGGAAGAGAACCACCGCTGCCGTCACGGTCAGCATTAAAGCTCGGCGACGCTTCTCCATCGCCATGAATCTTTTTTTACGCTGCATCAGCGGCTCGATGATGCCGATGAACGGGACTTCCTTATAAAGCTCCGCGTTGCGTAAAGCGACCGTGGTTTGCGCTGCCAGAATGCGAATCATTTCCACGTGAGCGTCGGTCAGAAAATGGGGATCGCGGCTTTCGAACGAAAGTATGCCGATCCGGCCCGCATCATCGAGCAGCGGAATGGCAAAAAAAGCGCGCATCCCGGTCTGTTCAAAGTACTCCGCGAACTTTGCCTTGGTTTCTTCGCGGTCCGCCTCGATTTCTTCTCCAATCTGCTTGATGTGAATCTCATCGTTGGAGCCGACAGCCCACTCCAGCAGGTCGCGCAGCTTTGCGACGTCAGCATCGCCCAGGCGGATTTGGGTCAATCCAGAAACAGCTTTCACCTGCAGTTTGCCGCGTTGCTCCAAGGCCACGGCGGCTCGGTCATAGGGGACAACGGCCTTCGTGCCATTGACTACCGTATCCAGGACGCCGTCCATGTTGAGCGTCGAGGTAATCTCTTTACTAACCGTAACCAGAGTTTCCAGAATCTCCAGCTTGCGTTCGGCCAGCAGCAGGCTGGCATTGTGCAGCGCATTGCTCGCAGTTTCCGCAATGTTGACGAGCAGAAATTCGTCGTCCTCTTCGAAAGGAACTCCGTCCCGACGATTAATCGCCTCAACCACACCCACCAAAGATTCACGATCCATCAAAGCCGCAGCCAAAAGAGAAAAAATCCCGCCTTCCTCTAGATCGCCATTTCGGTTGCGTAGGCGTTCATCGTCGGCATCGGTGATCAGCACGAGTGCTCCGCTGTCGGAAACGTCGCCCGCGATCCCCTGGCCTGGTTTCTGTAACATATCCAATTCCACCGTCGGATCCACGCCCGCCTGACTCACTAGTCTGACGGCATCGTCATCCACCATCCAAACATTCACCGCCTGGGCGTTCAACACCTCATGGAACTTATTGGCAATCGTAGAAAGTAGGTCATTCATCTCGAGGTTGGAGTTGAAAACCTTCTCCAGATCGTACATTTGCGTAACCCGCATGACGGAATGGAGGTTGCTGTTGCGTTCGCTCTCGTAATCCAGAGCTGATTGGATGCCGAGCGCCGCTACGCTAGCGAGCTCCGCTACAGATTCGAGAACAAGTTCGCTCGGCGCCTGATCATAAGTGACGATCTCGATCGTGCCGCAAAAATTGTCATTGACCAGCAGCGGCACGTAAGCGAGAGATGACACGGTTCGGCGGACATCCAGATGAGCGTAGTCTTCACGCGACAGCTCAGGGGTGCCGAATACCGCAATCCCCTTTATTTCGGCAGCTGCACCTAATGTCCCGGCTTCAAACTCGACTTCCTCCACTCCCATCGCAATCTCGCCCGCCATGGCCTTGGGAATCCAGATAGGAGCTTGCTGGTCAATGATTACGTAGACCACTACCGCGGAAGCGGGAATGATTTGGGCTACTTGCTCGGCAGTCAGACGGGCGCGGGGTATGACTTCGCGTTGGCTTAGTAACGAAGCCGCGAACTCAATCAAACGGACGGAAGATATGGAACTCTCTGTCGGCATCGTTGGTACTCCCCGTCACCGTGCGCGGAGTTCAGGTCCAATCGGGGGAGGAACCTACTGCCTGTACGCCCAGAGCTTAAGTACGACGGCGGCGACTGTAACAAAGCAGTGCTTAAGTGTCAATCTGAAAGGCAGCATCGTCCGACCCGATTAGTACTTCCACATTTGGATCTCACTGCCCCGCCGCTCGAACCGCACGTCATCCATGAGTTGCCGGATGAGATAAATCCCGCGGCCGTGGTCCTGATACAGGTTCGGGCTTAGCTTGGCAGTGTCCCGTGGGCCAACGTCCATGCCCGGTCCGGGATCGCGGACGATAATAAGGAGGCGGCCCTGGCTATCACTTTTCAGCTGGCAATGGACATTCTTCGATGGATCATTGCCGCAACCGTGTACCACCGCATTAGCCAGCGCCTCCTGGAGGGCAAGGCCGATCTCAAGTTGCTTTTCTTCCGCCAAGCCCAACCCGACGAGGATTTCAGCCACCTTGTCCGACACTTTAGCGACATCGTCGGCAGTCGCAGGTATGCTGACGTTCAAAAGGTCGCGGAAATCGCTGCTGGCATCATTAAATGCAGGTTCGTTTGGCATATAGATGGCTCTGCGGATGCGTTAAACCGCTGTTTAACCAAAAGAATCGACCGCTTTGCTTTCGTCGTCGAAGATTTCGAAAAGGTTCAGCACGCCTACTAATTTCAGCGTCTGGATGGCGAACTTGGAGGGATTCAAGAGTTTGATATTACCGCCGCGCCCTTTTGTAGATGCCAGGAACTTTACCAACAAGCCGATCCCGCTTGAATCGATCATGGGCACCTCAGCCATATTAATGACCAGATAAAGTCCGCCCGAGCGCACTGTCTCTTCCATCGCTTCACGTAAACCGTCGACAGCTTGGCCCATTCTGAGTTGGCCGCGGAGTTGTATAACGTGCACCTCTGAGCGCTTGCGGATATTGATGTCCAACCTGCCCCCTCCACTTCAGCGGAACAAATTCCCGAGCCGATAATACAGGATGGGGTGGTCAAGGTCTATCGGCGAGTGCCGAGCCTTCTTGAACGGATCGGCGCGACTCGGACGCAATCGAGGCGGCGCATGCCGCAGCGTGCTTCTCATGGTAGCCGATACCGAAGCTTCGCGTACTCGGCCTCGGCTTGTTTCAAGATGGGGATGTCCGGGGCGGCATCTTTCCACAAGCTGAAAAATTCCTTCAGCAGTTTGACCAGCACAATCTCTTCGTAGGCGATACTCCAATGCGCTACAGAAAGCTGGTACCGGAGCCCGGTGGGTCGATGTCAGCGAATGACCTGGTAAAGAACTTCCTCGACCGTCCGCGGAACATGACGGCCTTCCAAAAGTGGATGGCCGAAGAATTTGAGACAGCGCCGCAAAGTAAACCAGGAAGCGGACAGTGAGGGCCGGGAACTGGGCAGTCCCCGGAGTTGTTACCACGAGCCTGGTCGCTCCCGCAGCGCGATCATAGATGCCAAAGTTCCCCGCGCCCACCCCGGTGCTGCCGCTCCCCGAGTCAATCCAGTACTCCCGGCCGCCGCTCGCCGTGTTGTTCACGGAGATCGCAGCATCGGTGCCGCTGCTCACCATCGCCATTTGTGCGACGCTTGCTCCCGCGGAACTGACCTCGAATGTGTAGGCAGGGGCCTGCGTGCCGATGCCCACGCTGCCGCCGTTGGTGACCGAGAATATCGCCAGTTGCTCGATGTCGAGCGCCATGTCTTGGGACCGGATCACCCTGACACTCTGCGCGCCATGGACGGTCTGGCAATAGCGATTCGGTGCGCAGGGTCGCTTGGCGGAAGCCGAGCAGGTCCAGCGCGATCTTGTAGCCTCCGACCAGCGCGTGCTTGGACCAGATAACTCTTGGACAGCCGGCGCTCTGTCTAACCTTGCCTACACTCTCGCTTTGGAAGGTCGCCTGGCCGACAGCGAGAAAGTAACCCGGGAGGTCTTGGCGATTCGGTCGCGAGCCCTCGGACCCGAAAACCCGTACACGTTGCTGTCCAAATCCGATTTGGCGGACGTGCTTTTTAAAGAAGGCCATGTTTACGAAGCGGAGAAATTGCAGCGCGAGACGCTTGAGGCCATGGTTCGCGTCGTCGGACCGGAAAATGCCAGTACCTTGCAGGAACAGAGCAGTCTTGCCAGAATACTGATCAAGGAGGGCCGCTATCCAGAAGCGGAGAAAATTGCTCGCGAGGCTTTCGAAGCTCTGCTTCGTGCTCTGGGCCCGCAACATCCTCACACGCTGGATGCACTTCGGCAACTGGGGACGGCCATGGCCCACAACGGCAGCTATCCCGAGGCCAGCAGGTTGTTCCGCGACGTCATGGAAAAGCAAGACAGTTCTAAGGGCCAAGGAGACCGTCTTTCGGCATGGTATGACTTCGCCTGCGTGGCGGAAGCGGCTAATCGTCCCGATGACGCGCTGAAGTACCTACAGGAAGCAATCAATCGCGGGTAGGAGGATGCCGACGCCATGATGGCCGACGACGATATGAAAAACCTTCGCCCTAACGCCAAGTTCCAGCAACTCGTCGCCGACCTCAAACACGCGCCCGCGAAAGTTCAAAAAGCTCAAACTCAATAGTCGTGCTGGTCCAGCATTCCCTGAGATCCAAATGAAAGCGGGCCGCCGGCGGACCATCTCATTAGCCGAAGTTCCCCCCACCAAGCTGACCAAACTTCCCAGCCGCCGGTTTCTGGATAGCTTCCGAGTAGCCCACAATCTTCGAAGAATTGTGGACAAGTGCAAACGAGACCTGCAAACGGGCAAACCGGAAATAATCATCGCGACTCAGCCGTTCACCTCAGCAACTCGTCAACGATGGCTTGGACGTGAATGATGGATGTATCGAGAAACTCGACGCCCGGACTGGCCGTGTCGCGCAATAGTAACGGGAGCTCCGTGCCGGCGAGGACTAAGGCTTCAATCCCGTCTTCGCTCCTCATCCTTTGCGCAATGTTCAGAATCTCCGTCCTGGTTTCCGGCAAAAATCGGTTATTCAGCAGTTCGCCAATGTACTTCTCGTGAATAAATTCCTGCTCTGACTCCTTGGGTCGAACCAGGGTGATCCCGGCCCGCTGAAATTCCTCCGGGTAGAAGCTCGCTCGCATAGTAAACCCCGTTCCAAACAGGCCCACCTTCTTCAGGCCAAGCGCCTTGGTGTAATCACAAGTGACGCGCACTATGCTGAGAAGAGGGATAGCCGAACGCCGCTGGACCTCGTCGAAAACGAGATGCGGCGTGTTCGCTGCGATAAAACCAAAGTCCGCGCCTGCACGCACCAGCAACTCCACACCGGTGGTAAGATAGTCGGCCAACTCACCGAGCCGTCCAGTATCAAGCAGCGCGATCCCCTTACCAACGTCGAGGCTGTTGATGATCACGTGCGGATATCCCCCATCCGGATTGAGGGCGCGAAAGCGTGCAATGATGGAGCGATAGTAGTCAATCGTAGATTCAGGCCCAAGCCCGCCGATCATCCCCGAGGTTCGCATGTTACCGGCAAGAGATGCTTGGCGGGCACTCTAGGATTCGACTATGAGGGCCCGTCGTATCTGTTGCCCTTACAACTGCGGCACAGGGCGTTCTGTTGTCGAGCGGATCACGGATAACGGGAAATTATTCGGGCCAGATGTCGGCTTCGAGGAGATTGCCATTGATGTCCTCCAGCCCCGTCTCTGGATAGTGTTCCGGTTTGCCGACCAACCGCCCAGAATCTCGCATCTTCTCCTCCTGCGACGCGCCTCGCAAGCTATAATTGCGCCGACCCATGGCTCTGACCTCTGGCACGAGACTTGGCCCCTACGAAATCGAATCGCCTCTCGGCGCGGGCGGCATGGGCGAAGTCTACCGCGCGAAAGACACTCGTCTCGATCGCATCGTGGCCATCAAGATTCTGCCCACGCATCTCTCCGCCAACCCTGAATTCAAACAGCGTTTCGAGCGCGAAGCTCGCACCGTTTCCTCTCTGAATCATCCACACATCTGCCATCTCTACGACGTCGGCTCGCAGGACGGTACCGACTTCCTGGTCATGGAGTTTCTCGACGGCGAGACGCTTGCCGAGCGCCTACGCAGGGGCGCGCTGTCTTTTCCTGAGCTGCTGAAGACTGGAATTGAAGTCGCCGAAGCTTTGGAGGTCGCCCATCGCGCTGGTATTGTGCATCGCGACTTCAAACCCGGCAACATCATGCTGACCAGGTCCGGAACCAAGCTGATGGATTTCGGCCTGGCGAAACCCGCCTCACTCGGCGCAGCCGGCTCCGGATCGGCTCCTCTTCTATCCGCCGCTCGAACTATGAGTGGACCCACACCCGTCAGCCCGCTGACCACCGCCGGCAGCATTGTCGGCACCATCCAGTACATGTCTCCCGAACAAATCGAAGGCAAAGAGGCCGACGCCCGCTCCGACATTTTTGCGTTCGGAGCCGTCCTTTACGAGATGGCCATGGGCAAGCGCGCATTCGAGGGCAAAAGCCAGATCAGCGTGGCCTCGGCAATTTTAGAGAAAGATCCTGAGCCCATCGCTGCCACCAAGCCCCTCACGCCGATAGCCTTCGACTATCTGGTAGCCGCCTGTCTGGCAAAAGATCGCGAAGACCGTTTCCAGTCCGCCCACGATGTGCGCCTGCAACTGAAAAGTATTTCGCAATCGTCGCCGTCGGTCGCTGACATCGCGCCAGTTCCTGCCTCACGAAAGCTCCCGTATCTGCTCTCGTTAAGCGCGGCAGTTTTGTTCCTGGCGGCGCTCGTCATTTTCTTTCTCTCGCAGCATGCCAACACTCCCGCGCTCTCCGTACGCGCCTACATCCCGCCCCCGCCGCAAACCACATTCCGCGCCTCCGGTTTCGACGCAGGCCCAGTCGTCGTCTCGCCCGACGGCAAAACTCTCGCCTTCTCCGCCGTCGACGACAAGGGCCGCACCAACCTCTGGCTCCGTCCGCTCGATGCGCAGCAGGCCACGATGCTTCCCAGCACCGAAGACGCCGCCATCCCCTTCTGGTCTCCCGACAGCCATTACCTCGCCTTTGTCGCCGACCGAAAATTAAAAACCATCAGCGTCTCCGGAGGAGATGCCCAAACCCTCACCGACGATGTTCATAGCGGATGTGGCGATTGGAGTCCCGCCGGCATCATTCTTTTCTGCAAACAAAACTACGGGCCCATCTCGCAGATCGCAGCTTCGGGTGGCCAGGTCTCGCCCGCCACTCGTCTCAACCAGAACGAGATTGTGCATAGCGGTCCATTCTTCCTTCCCGACGGTAAGCACTTCCTTTATGCTTCCAGCCAACTCAGCGCGCCAACCCAAATTAAAGTAGGCGGGCTGGGTAAGCCCGAACAAGATGGAACCGTGATTGGCCCCGGCGCTCATCCGGCGTTTGCCTCCGGCTATCTGCTTTTCGTCCGCTCCGGACACATTCAGGCCCAGCCTTTCAATCCGCGCACCTTCGCGCTCTCCGGCGATCCTCGAACCATAGGCGAAGCCCGCACTTTCTCGGTCTCGCAAAACGGCGTTCTCGCCTATCACGAGAGTTCCGCCGAGTCAGAACTCAAATTATTTGACCGAAGCGGAAACCTGATTGGCACGGCGGGGCCGCAAGCGGTTTATTCCGATCCGCGCTTTTCTCCCGACGGCAAATCGATCGCCGTTACCATCGCGGACCCACGATCCGGTGCAAACGATGTCTGGGTACTTCCCGTCGCCGGCGGACAGCCCACCCGCATCACTTTTGGACCCGAGGATTATTGGCCGGTATGGTCGCCCGATGGAAAGCAAATAGCCTACGGCGTCAGGGAAAATGGTAAGGTCTCGATCCGTGGCCGCTTTCTCGACGGTCGCCAACCCGAAGAAGTTCTCTATCAGAACGACGCTTATATCAATGGCTCGCCCATCGACTGGTCACCAGACAGAAAGTACCTCTCCGTCGATCTGGAATCGAGAGACGGAATCTATTCTAATTGGATTCTGCCCGTACCCCCGACGGAAAGACCCCCGACGGACAGACCGGCGATGGAAAGACCGGCGACCGCAAGCTCTTCCAGCCGCCCGCCGCCTCTCACATGACGGTCAGCCAGTACGACGGCCGCTTCTCTTCCGATGGCCGCTGGCTGGCTTATTTCTCCTATGAAACAGGCAGGCCCGAAGTCTACGTTGTGCCATTTGGAGCCGGCCCCAAAACCCAGGTCTCCACCACCGGCGGATGGAACACCCTCTTCAGCCGCGACAACGAACTCTTCTTTGTCACGATGGGAAACCGCCTGACGGCCGCGCACACTTCCACACAAGCCGGTTTCCACGTCGACTCCATCGAGCCTCTGTTCCAACTCGATCTGCCAAACTTCACTGGAATCAGCTTCGACGCAAGCGCCGACGGAAAACAGTTCGTGGTCCAAACCACCGACCACACAAACTCCACCTCCATCACTTTGCTGACAAACTGGCCCGCGGAACTCAAGAAGTGAGCCCTTTCATCGGCTGCCGCCATTACGGGCCAACCGGAAGTAATTCGGACTCGATCTCCTCCAAGCCCGTTTCTGGGTGACGTCGACGTCTGGAAAATTGCTTGACGGCAAGGGAAGTTGGGTCGAGAACGCGGCCATCTGGATCGAGGGAGACCGCATGCCAACGATTCGGATAAGGTAGTCGGAAACACTTATCCTTAATTCCTTGATGGTCGGCAACCCCGAAGTTATCCTCTCAGAGCGCGCTCTAACGACAAGCGCAGACAGCCTACTCGACTAACCGATCATTTTGCGTTGATCGCCAATGCGGCGCTCGCGTTCGTTTGCGAATCGCTCGACGCCTGCAAAAATCGAATCGGGGTCGAGATGCGCTTCCGCGATCACGTCCGCCTCAAGGCCGCCGCTTCTCCAGGAATTGTCGAAGTCGGACGTGAGCGAATACTCATCCGTCAACGGACCGAGGTTGCGCAGTGGCCACATGCGTCGCGTGCCCGTTGATACCACCATCAAATCGTAGCGAGCCTCGGGCGGCATTACTGAATCGCGATACGATTGCGGCTGGCGATCGAACAACTCTTCGCTGATCGCCGCGATCACCTTCACGTTCACACCTGCGGCTTCGAGTTTCGGCAGCACTTTCAAGAGATTCACCGTGGAACTCGATCCTTGCGCGATCACGTAACCGTGGCACGGCTTGCCCGGCGCGAAATCGCGGATCACATACAGGCCCTTTGCCGCGGCGCGCAGATCGGTGTCGGCGAAGCGGTTGCGGTCCGCGACCGCAAAATCAGGACGCGCCACCTCCAGCGTGATGATGCCCACGCGCGGATCGCGTGCCGCGATTTCCGCCGCCGCGAAATAGCCGGGTGCGACATCGTTGTAGTCCCAAAAGCTTAGATTGATCGCCTGACCGCGCGGGAACAGCTTCCACACTTGCGGCGCGAAGATGCCGAAGTGTGTGCGCGCGTCGGCCGCCGTTTCAGGACCGGAGTGCGCGGCCAGGATGTGAAGCACGCCCATGTGGAATTTGCTGTCCTGTTTTTGTTGGCTCCAGACCCGCGCCGGAGTGTACATCAGAGGCGTGAACGCTCCGTAGGTTCCGCTTAGTGCCCAGACGCCGGCGAATTTTTCGGGATCGACAGAAGCGCTCTGACTCACCAGCCCGATGGCCGTGGAAACATTGCCTGCTTCCTGAATCGGAGCTTTCAAGCGCGTGCCTAGCGGATTGTCCCGGGGACTGTAGTGTCCCCACAAACTGCCGTGCTCTACATTGATCGACTCCGAAAGGTCGGCGGCCACCGTGAAGAAGCGGCCTTCAGTGACGTAATTCATCCACTTGATGATTTCGGAAATTGCACGCCGCGCTCCGGCCACCTCGCCCGGTTTCTTGAACAGCGCAATGCTAACTTGCTTCTCCGCACCGGAAATGGCATTGCGGATCGGTAACTTCTGCGGGGCTTCCGGTAGCGCCGCGACGCGCAGGCGATCGTCGAGGAATGGATCGCTCGAGGCCGAGATGCGCAACTTCACGTCGTCGCGCACGCTATCGCCGATTTCCACGAGGCGGTCGGCAAGGCGATCGCCCAAGCCGTTGTGTTCGAGCGGCGACATCACCACGTCGATGTTCGTCTTAAACTGGATCAATCTCTCGCGATTGTTGCTGACCGGGCCCTCGCGAATTCCTTCGAACTCCACGCCGTAATGCTTTTCGAACGTCTGCGCCAGCGCGACAAAATACTCCGAGTTCATCTTCAGCGCATAGGGATGGCTTGGATAACTCACCAATTGATCGCCATAGCCGGGGATTTTTCCGTCGACGGCCGCGGGCCAGTAGCCCTTGATGGTCTTGCCGATTGCGGCGATTGGACGGCGGTCGTGCCGATCCACTGCGTCCATTGCTTTCAGCACCGTGGCCACTTGACCGTAATCGTTACCGTTCGACAGCGTGAAAACATTCCATCCATACGACGTCCATTGACTCACGAGATCGTAGCCGTCGAACTCCCCCGCGATCACGCCGCCGATCAGGCGATCGTCGATGCCAGCGTTGTTGTCGGAGATCATCACGCGCAAACGCTTCCCCACCTGCAGCGCGAGCGCCTGCGTCTTCAACTCCTGCGCGTGACCTTCGGTGAGCGCGAATTCGCCTTCCAGCGCGATCACTTTCGGCGACTCCGGCGCGCCCGCCACGTCCCAGAATGCCGCTTTGCCTGCGGCCGTCGCGATGCCGATGCCCGAGGGGCCACCGTTCACGTCGTTCGTGACGTCGGTGCTTTCGGCATGTCCCGAGAGCGCGCGAATACCGCGGCCTTTGGCTTGCGCGAACAGCGGATGGTCTTCCAAATTCGTTTCCTGCAGCAGCGTCTTCAGTGCGCCCGCACCGCGCCGGAAGCCCAACGCGTCGATGGGCAGCATCGCAACGTGCGGGTCGACGCGATAACGCGGATCGCCCGTCTGTTGATACTTGCGATACAGCGCTTGGCCCATGATTATCCACAGCGCGTAGCAGGTGGGGATCGAGTGGCCCGCCGCGAGCATGAATTTGTCGGAGTAAGGATGCTTCGGCCGACGGTAATCGAAACGGAGGCCACCGTTTTCAGGACCCGTCAAATGCGTCGCAACATTGTACGGCGTGTATGCGAGCGGTCCGCCGAGATGTCCGGTCTGCGCATAATTTCCCAGCAGCACCAGGGTCATGCACGTCATGTATCCAACGTCGTTAAGCAGCGGATCGTGCGCCAAAGGTTGTTGTTCGGAGGGAGAAGGAACCACGTGAGTGAGCAATGTCATAGACGGTCTCAAAAATCATAGCACCCACGAAGCAAAGGACCTCGTGGTCTCACGGATTTTTAAGGAAGCTCAACGGGTTGTTTTGCTCTCCTCTCTTGCGGAGGGTTCGCCGTCTCCGAGCATGGTCCGCCGCCAGCGGACACGCACGAGCAGCCCGAATCACTGTTATACCGGCACTGATCGTCCGGATGGTCGGGTCGGTCACATGTCGCATTGCCACATCCGGGAAATTTCGGAATTTTCATGCAGGCAGAGTTTTGGGAAAATTTGTGCGCTTGTTCCCACACAGCGACTTCCGGAGCTTCAAATCGCAACTCTTCGTGACTCAGCACATGAAGCTCGACCCCCTGGGGGCCTTTCACCTCCTTCACGCCACCGTTCACATCTAAGGAGTATGGGCCTGAAATCGTGATTCGCGTGTCGCCTGATTTCGCTTTCCCTGGGACGATGTTGATGGACACTGCAGTCTTGCCGTCCGCCGCTCTGGTGACCGAGATATCCCCCGCTGTGACGATGGTTACGCTTGCACTACTTTCCGGTTTTAGCGTTTCCTGAGCTAGTGCGATGTTGACCATGAGCAGTATGCATGTAGTGATTGTGAAACTCCATCTCAGTCGTGTTTTCATTAGACCCTTTCCATGTCTTGGAAACCAGATTGGAACGTATCGGCGATTCTATGAGAATAGATGACTCTGACTCTGAGTGAGTTCCACGGGCGCATACCGCCGTATTGTTTTGCGCCGTTGTGTCCTACGAGACTCCCATAGCCAGCTCCAAATTTGGAGCTTTCGTCAAGGCCGAGCGGTCTTTGGGTTGAAGGTGGTCGGAGCGGCCCGTTTTTTCATCGACCAGGAGCGTCGCCCACGGCCGGCCAATGAGAGTCAGTTACAGCCTGTAGCTACGGGTTCGCAATAACCAAAAATGGCCACCGATAATCTGGTGGCCCAATCTGTTAGTAGGAATTTTCGAACTCTACCCATAATCCGGCCGGATGAAAATACAGTCTTTTCTGTAGTCTTCAAACTCACTGCGGTTTGAGCATCCGGGCTATCCGTTGCGGCCTGCCCACTTCGACCTGCCGCCTGATCTTTGCAATCTGCTCCCGCTTGCGGGTCATCTGGAAGACTTTGCCAGGTCCCCGGAATGATGCGCGACAAAGTTTTGTAAAGCTCTTGGCCTTCCTGTTGCGGTTAGGCAGCCCGTGCCAGTATCGAACCAAGACTCCACGCCGGCATTTTGGCAGGCGTGCCGACTATCCGGCAGTTACGGGCCTGGGTTAAACTGACGCGGCATCCCTTTTCTCATCGCAACTCAGGTTTCAATCTCCAAAGTCTCGGCGAATGGCCCGGCTCTGCGCGACCCATGCCCTCGAGCAGCAAAAGCGCGTCCGTGACCGTTTGCAGCGTTTCGCTGAAGGAGAGCGCCAATTCTGGTATTTCAACAATTACGTATGGCTTGGAGAATCCGTAGTATTCTTGGCGCATTCGCCCGTAATCAAAGATCGCGTCTGCGACCTGCAATACCTGATAGGATTCTTCAAGGGTTAACCGCTGTTCGATCCGCAGCGCACGTTTGAGCGCACCAATCAGCAGTCGCAACCGCTCAGGCATACTCTGGAGAACGAGATTGACCGGCGATCCCATTCATATACGGATCATATAACGGAATCCAACTATGGCGAGTCTTGCCAACCACATCGACCGATGGCTGAGTTCGGGCGAGTGCCTCACGGCACTGGGAATCACGTTCCGACTGAATGCAGAGTTCAGTACCAGTCCCTATAGAATTCCCGAGGTCGTGGCGTGTGCTGAAAAAATGCCGAATCTTCACAAGTCCGGCAAGGAGTATTGTCGCAGGGATGGTTGATCCAGATTCAGCTATTCAGAAGACCAGTCATGAAAATACTTCTGGTGGAAGACAGCAAATTCCTCAGAGCAGCTACCGAACGGGCGTTGACGGCTGCCGGATATGAGGTGATCTCCGCGAGCGATGGAGATCAAGCTTTGCGCCTGGCACAGGAGAATGTGCCCGCCCTGATTCTGCTAGACATTATGCTGCCCAAAATGAGCGGGCCGGATGTGCTGAAGGCTTTGAGAGAAAGTCCGGCTACAGCAATGATTCCCGTGATGATGTTGACGAGCCTCTCACAGAAAAATGCAAAGCAGCTCGAAAAGGACGGGGCCAGCGGTTTTTTCGAGAAGTCCGACTCCATGCTGAGCAAAGGGCCCGACTCGCTGGTCGCAGCTGTTGATCGAATGTTGAAAAAATGAATGGACTGCGGAGCGAGGAGGACCACTCCTCGCAAATACTGCCAACATCAGAATCAAAAAGCTAGTCTGCCTTGATGAGTTCCCAGCCTTCTGATTTCTCACCCCAGAAGATTTCTCGCTCAGGCTCGTCGTTAGAATCCGCGAGCGGTTGTTAGTGTAGGAGACTTCGACAATTATCCGCGACGGATCGACGCAGTTCTAGTGCTTGACCGAGGCAGATTCTATTCCCGGGGTTACGGAGTTGAACGAAGGAGAGCGAAAATGGCGCCCCTCTGAGGTCAAGCAATCTCACAACAGAGTATTTGTGGTTGTGTCCAAGTGGCTCGGAAACCATGACGCTGAGGATCAGTAACGAGGAAGAGTTATTGCCGTGCCAAGGTCTGAGCCAGTTCATCTGGTGGCCGATTTTGTAAATCGCTCAACCTCACGAACGAGCCAGAATCGCGGCGCCGACGAAGCTAAAAAGCGAAGCCAACATTAGCGTGACCATCCACCAGTCGATTTTGCCGGTGCTTGGGCGCATGAAGAACTCCCGCAGCATACAGGAAAACCCTCTCACGAATGCCGACACACTCAAAAAAGCAAAGCTTCCGGGACAAAATGTGACCATCCCAATAGCTAACACGGATTTGAACGTTACGTGACATTGCGGCCGTGCAGCAATACAACAAAACACCTAATCGAAGCCCTGAAACTACCCATAGATCTGGGGATTTTGCTGCACTGCGGCGACGGGGCATGGTTGAGACAGGGGAGGCCGTTTTCTCTGTGGTGGCGTTCTTACCGAAACGCTCGCGGCTTCGAGCGCGGATTGAAGGTCACGCAGATGACGTTCTTCAGTCAGATAACTGATCACCATGGTGCGGATTACACTGTGCCCGTTAACCATCGCTCCGGAGATCCACTGCTGACCGTCGCGATTTACTTCGTCAATCACTGCGGCATGAAGAGCTTGCAGCTCTGGCTCGGAAACTCCATGAGCTTTCAGCCGCAGGTTTAAAATCGGAAGAACTTGAGGTGCGGCAAGTTCGAAATTGTCGGACCCGACGACCCAATCGGCAAAAAGCTGGGCTAGACTCATTTGACGGTCGATTAGCTCTTCATAAGCTCGACGGCCATGGGCGCGCAGAGTCAACCAGAGTTTGAGCGAATTCATGCGACGGGACCACTGAACGCCGATGCTCAGGTTGTCAGGAAACGATTCGGGAGGCGCCTTCTGAAGGTAAGGACAAGGAACGGAAAACGTCCGCTCCAGTGTTTCAATATGATGCGTGAGAATGAGACCTGCAGAAAATGGCATCGCCAGCCACTTATGCGGGTCGAAGGAGACCGAATCGGCTTCTTCGATTCCGCGCAGCAGACCCCGGCAACGGTTTGAAAAGAGCACAGCTGCACCGTAGGCGCCGTCGACATGCAGCCACAGTCGATAGCGGCGGCAGAGTTCCGCAATTGACGGCAAGGTGTCGATAGCGCCAGAACCCGTTGTTCCCGCGGTAGCGACGATGCAGAACGGTTTCCTGCCCGTAGAGAGGTCCTGCTGGATGGCTGCCTCCAGTTGCTGAGTCTGAAGCTGCAGACGCTCATTGACCGCAATCCGGTGTAGCGAGTTGCGGCCCAGCCCGAGCAGACCCGCGGACTTGTCCAAAGAATGGTGGCCCTCCACGGACGCATAAAAGACTGGCTGAGCTCCGATCGAGCAGATTCCGTCTTCGATCACGTGTGGGAACTTTGCAGCCAGTGCCAACGCGAGGGCACTGAGATTTGCCTCGTTACCGCCGGTGGTAAAGGTGCCGCTGAAGGGGGTCTTCCATCCGATCAGTTGGCCGATCCAGCGAACGGTTTCAGCTTCAATCCGCGAGGCCAGTTGCGATCGAGCCAGGGTCACGAGCTGAGGATTCAGGGCGGCTACGAGCGACTCGGCCAAGAACGCCATGTACGTGGGCGTAGGGTTCATCATTCCGAGGTAGTGGGCACTGGGAATGTGGAACCCCTTTTCCATCAATTCACGGCAGACTTCGTCGAACACTCTGGCCGGATCTTGACCGATCTCAGGGAGTGCATTTTGATGCGTGGGATAGAGCCGGTCGTCAGCCGCAGGTTGCACTGGCCGGTCCGGAAGCGACGCAAAATAACTGTCCACAACATCGATCAGCCGGTGACCGAGTTTGCGGCGAGTCTGTGAATCAAGATCGAAGTTCATAGTCTTGTTTTCCATCCAGCAGCGACCTCAGCAAGTTCCGAGCCTCTTCCGCCGAGAGCTTCTCCAATTGCGAGAGTTTTTCCGATTGAATGAGCCGCATCGCTTGACTCGCGTTTGCCTCCGCGGCACGCGAACGGGACTGCAGAATTGGGGTGTGGGCCTGATTGAGTCCCAGGGCCTGCGCTTTTTCCACCGCCGTCGCCAGTCCGGCAATGGTCGGCTCCTCAAACACCGTGCGCACCGGCAATTCCAGTCCGAACTT
>Ga0070761_10000809_pt1 | contig 19860 bp, 6 predicted proteins | sample HubBroMetageREF1_FD_66724 | JGI IMG/M metagenome (GOLD analysis project Ga0070761, IMG submission 66724) | Reference soil microbial communities from the Hubbard Brook experimental Forest, New Hampshire, USA - Hubbard Brook CCASE Soil... | ecosystem: Environmental > Terrestrial > Soil > Temperate... | reverse complement strand
CAGCAGGAACGGGCCAAACGCATTGCCTTTGGGATAGTCGCCACTCTCGGTCTGGGAGAGGTCTGGCAGCAAGGCGTTAAAGGCCGCGGTGCTGGCCGGCGGCGGCGCCAGCGGGGTAGTGCCGAAAGGCTCCTGCAACGTCGCACCCTTACTGGCGAAGCCGGCCGATACAAACGGCTCCTGGAGCGTTACCCCCAACGGGCCGTTGAACCCGAAACCGGCGCTGGGTGAGAATTCGCTGAACAGTTCGCCGCGGTCGTAATACATACCGAAGCCGCTACGCACGGTCAGTTTGGGTTTGGGAGTCCATGCCAGTCCGACACGGGGCGCAAAGCCCCACTGGCGCTGCTTCAATAGCGAGTCGTTGGCGCCCGGCGTCCCGAACTGCACGTTGTTTCCGGCCACCTCAAGCCCTGAATTCGTAATCTTATCGGTCGTCGCGTCATAGGAATAGAGGCTCGGGTCGAAGTCCGTGAGCCGTCCCCAAGCTTCCGTGAGCGGACCGTCGAAGTCGAAGCGCAATCCTACGGTCAGCGAGAGGTTGCTGGCCACCTTATAATTGTCGTTAATATACGCGCCCGCGGTATCCGACCGGTAGTACCGGTTGGAGTTGCCTGCGAACTCGGACGAGTACCGGCCGGTACGCACGTTGCCTTCCACGAAGTTCAAGAAGCTGCTGAAACCCAAATTATCCAATCCGCTGCTGGTGTCTTTGTTGATGATATTGAGCTCCGTATGCACCCAACTGCCGCCTACGGCGATGGTGTGGCGGCCCTTCACCCAATTGAGGGAAGATCCCACTTCCCACTGGTTCTGGTACAAACCCGCATTGCCGAAACTTACGCTGGGGCCGAACTCCAACTCGTTGCTGCCCACCGCATCCGAGATCTGAAACTGGGGAAAAGCGGTGGATCCCAAAAGGTTGATCCCAAAATCGCTGGGCGAGAACTGCTGGCTGGTTTGGGCGAAGGCCAGCATGCGCGTGAATCCGGCGTGCTGCTGCCAAGTAAGGCTGGGACTTAGGATCACGGTGTTGTTCACGGCGGCTACCTGGCTTCCAGCCGATAGTTGCTGGGGAAAGCCGAGCAGCGACCCGACCGCGCCAAACGGGTTGGTGGTGGGGTCGGTCTGATAGTAGTACTTCATCGTGAGCCGGTCCATATCGTTCACGCTGTAATCCACGTTGGCAATGCCCTGATTGACGCTGGACAGGGCATTAGGCCCCTGTATTACCGCGTCATAGCCCAGTTGCTCCGCCGTTTTGGTATTCGTGATCTGGGCGCTGGGAAACAGGTACTGCCCGCCAGGCAGCGTGGCTTGCAGCATGGAGAGCGCCGCAGGATTGACCTGCGAGGTGGTGATGGTCTTGCCATAACTGGCCTCCATCGCATTCACGATACCCTGGGCGCTGCGGTCGTTGGTCAGTCCAACAGGTACGCTCACATCCTTGGTGGCGTCCGATGCATCCGCCAGCCGCACGCCCTGATAAGCCAGGAAATAGAACAGCTTGTCCTTCTTGATCGGCCCGCCGACGTTCGCGCCGAACTGGTTGCGGGCCAGGAAGGGGTCCTTCTGGGTGATGGCCGGGGATGCGTTGTAGAAAAACGGCGCGGCATTCCAAATGCTGTTCTGGAAATCCTCATAGAGCATGCCGTGCAGCGCATTGGTGCCCGACTTGGTGATCACGCTGACGTGCGCGCCACTATGCGCGCCCTGCGTGGCATCGTACATCGCCGAGTTGACGGAGACTTCCTGAATGGTCTCGACCGGGGGCGTGGGCAGCGCTTGGCCGATGGCGCCGTACACCGAAGTGCTGGTCTGAATCGCGCCGCCCGCGCCGAAGCTTTCACCGATGTTCAATACGAAGCGGTTCTCGCCCACCTGGCTGGTGGAATTGCCGTTGAAAAGATTATTGGTTTCCACGCCGTTCAGGGAGAAGCTGTTGCTCGTGTCGCGATTCCCATTGGCGAAGATCGCTTGGTTGCCGAGCCCGGCGTTGCTGCCAGCCCCGCCCAGGAAATCCGCGTGTACGCCTGGACTCAGGATCGCCAACTGCGTGAAGCTGCCAGTCCCCAGCGGCGTTTCTTCAATGGTCAATTGATCTACCACGTAGCCGGTAGTGGTGTCCACCTGGTTCATCAGCGGCGTAGAGGTCACTTCCACCGTGGTGGCGACCGTGCCGACCTTCAAGTCGCCATCCACCGTGGTGGTGCGGTTCGCGTTCACCACAACCTGGGTGTGCGTTTCGGTTTCGAACCCTTCCCTCGTGAACGTCACCTGATAGTTGCCCGCCGGGATGTTCTGCACGGAATAGGATCCATTAGCCTGCGTGTGCTGGACCACTTCCAAGTTGGTGCCGATGTTCTTCGCCCGCACGGTAGCGTCGGGCACGGCCGCGCCGGTGGCGTCTTTCACCGTGCCGGTGATGCCGCCCAAAACATCCTGCGCGTGAATGGGCGCGCGCAGCGCAAAACCCGCCAAGAAAACGAAAAAGATGGTCTGCTTGAGATAACGCATCGATGAACTCATCCTCACTCTCCTCTTTTTGGTTAAACCACGGCGTCCGCGTCGGGACGGCGCGCTGAGGCCCTTGCTGGGCGATGTTCAGTTTCTCTGACGATACTGCCCCGTTGAAGGTCTTGGAGACGCCTCACTCGATTCGCAACCGTGGCGACCATGGCGCTCTCGACCGATTAGCCTATGATAACCTCAAATCTGCGGAAATCAAGTTGAAGTTTTCGTTAATTCCACAAGGCCGAATCCCAACCATGACGACCCTCGAAAACACGCGCCATTGCAGCTTCACCGCCCGTCTGGATTGCCGTTACCTGGTACATGCGCCGGAGGCGATCGACGACCGCACGGTGCTGGCGGCGACCTTGCATGGCTTCAGCGCCAATCCCGAAGTTATGCTTCGCCTGACGGCGGGCATGCTGGGCCCGCGGCATGTGATTGCGGCGGTCCAGGGACCCAACCAGTTCTACCTTTCGCAGGGATCGAACGAAGTGGGCTACGGATGGGCCACGCACAAGCACCCGGATTCCTCCGTGCGCCTGCATCACGACATGCTGCTGCATGTGCTGAACGAAACCGGACGCGAGTACGGCATCCCGGCCTCCCGCCGCATTCTGGCGGGTTTCTCACAACCGGTGGGCATGAACTACCGGTTTGCGGCGACGCATCCCAGCGAAATCCGCGGCGTGATCGGCATCTGCGGAGGCATTCCACGCAACTGGGAGGAAGGCCCATACCACCCGGTGACTGCGTCCGTGTTGCATATCGCGCGCCGCGAAGACGAATTCTACAAACCGGAGGTGACCGAGCGCTACGCCGAGCGCCTACGCCTGCGCGCCGCCGACGTGGAGTTTCATATGCTGGATGGCGGGCACCGGTTCCCGTCCAAGGCCAGGCCTATCGCGGACGCTTGGCTGGCGCGCATCACGGGGCAGGTGGATTAGCGATCGCGGCGAGAAGGCCGCCTAGCGCTACCTTGCGGATTCTGGCGCTTAAGCATGGCATCTTCCCACTCGGCGTCCGGCCGATAGCGATCCACAGCACCGAGCGCATGGCGGTTATTCGGTTTTGACCGATTGCAGCTTGGCAATCATCGTGTCGGCCCATTGCGCGTCCGAGGCGTCATAGCCCAACTGGGTCAAGCGCCATGCGCCCTTCGGATCGACGATCCAGTTCTGCGGAATACCCACGGAATCGAGCAGCGACAGTACGAAACTGTAAGCCGGCAGCACCGGGAAGGTGAAGCCTTTATCCTTGACGAATGGCGCCACGAGGCCGAGATCCTGGTCGATGTTGAACGTCACGATCTGGAGGTCGGATCTGTCCTTCACCTTCTCGTACAGCTTCTCCAGCTTGGGCAGTTCCGCCTGGCAGGGGCCGCACCAGGTGGCCCAGACGTTGATGAGCACCGATTTCCCTTCCAGGTTCTTCACGCGCCATGTTTTGCCGGAGAGGTCCGCCAGTTCGAAGGCGGGCATGGTCTTAGTGGCCTTCTCCCAACGGCCCTCGGCCAACTCTTGTGCCTTGGCGGCGGGCGGCGTCTTCCAGATATTCCAGGCTATCTCGGTGCCACCTGTGTCCTTCCACACGGCGCTGGCTTCGTCCAGCAGATCGTCCTGGAGCCTGCCATGATATGGCTCCGGTGTCCGCCGCCGGGTGTAGAGCGCCTGCTGATAGAAAGTTAGTGCGTCCGCTTTGCGGCCTTCGAGAGCCGCCAGCCGCGCTCGATTCAGCCAATAACTCGATACGACCTTGACGTCGTCCGGCACGGGCCCTTCCACGGATGCCTTGACGCGCTCGCCTTCCTCGGGCTTTCCGGCCAGCTTCGCCGCGCGCAGGATCGTTCCGGCGAGTTGGTGATCCTGATACATCTCTTGTTCTTTTTGCTGCTTGGCGTCGTCCGCCGTAAGGTTGTCGTCGCGGTTGCTCTCGCGGTCGACCGCCACCCACTTGTCGGCTCGATGCGCCAGTTCGAGCGCCCGCTCCGGTTGCCATTTGTGCTCCACCAGGAAGCGGGCGGCGTTGATATAAGTCCAAACACCGGGGCGCTGGTAAACAGTGGCTTCGTTGAGGTAATCGTCCAGCGCTCGAACGCCTTCCTGCTCGGATATGTCTCGATCGTCGGAAATTGTGTAGTACCAATCCATGTGTTGCACGAACCGGTCTTCGGTGAACTGGGCAATCCAACTCTTGACCGCCGCCTGGTACTCGGCATTGTACTTAGCCCACACGGCGGCGTCCTTCTGATCTTCGGGATCCTTATGGGCTTTCTCCCAGCGGTTGTTGACGATATCGTAGGCTTCCTCGGAATGCGGAAATGCCTGGACGATCCGGTCTTCTTTGGCAGTGATCGTTTCGGCCGAAGCGCCGCTTTGCTTATAGCCGTCTTTCAAGAAGGCGAGCCACTCGGCGTCTGGCTTTTGATTCATCGATTCGAGACGCGTCAGATCGCCGGCAACCTGCCTGCGCAGGGCGTCGTGTTCGGGCGTCGGGTGGGAGCGGAATTCCAGGCCCCACAACGTGGCGTATTCCTCCAGCCGTTTCGGCTCGCTCTCGGTGGCAAGCCGCGCGCGTAAGGCGGTGGCGACGCGCGCTTGCAGTTCGAGGCCACCGGCCCGGTTCAAGACGCGCTGCGCCGCGGGGTCGGTGGAAGACGGACAGATAGCGAAAAACGCGGCGGCTTCTTCAGCAGCTTTCTTCTTGTCGGCCAGCTTGCCGGTGCCATGAATGCGGGCCAGTGACATTTCGGGCCATGCGAAATCCGGCGCCTTGGAATGGGCTCGTTCGAGTAACTGAAGAGCGCGCGGCGTGTCCTTGCCGGTCAGGAACAGGGCCGCCATATACAGCGCCAACGGATCGCCGGGGTGTTGCTCCGCCTCTTTCACGTAGCGCGCGGAGAGAACGGCGTAGCCGTCCGGATCGTTGTAGTGCGTGACGTTCAGCAACTGGCGGTGAGGTTCCATCTCGCGCGGGTACCTGGCGGCGAGATCTTCAAGCAACTGGCGCTCCAGCGCCAGACGCTCGGTGAACTTCATGTTTTCGAGGGCCTTGTAGGCGAGCTTGCCTTCGATTGCCTCGCGAACCTCCGGCCGGGCTTCACAGCCGGGCAGCGCCAGCGGCGATTGAGCAAAAAGCGCCGGACCACCGGCGGCGAACAGTACAGCGGCAAGGATGCGCATGGGAATCTCCTTGTCTTGCAGTGTACACCGGACCAGGGGCGGGGATCGGATGGCGATTGGCCGATCATGGCCCTATCGCATTTGATACAGCACCGTTTGCCGCGTGATATTGCCTTTCTCCTCCTCGGTGACGCGGACCTCCGCAACGCTGGAAAGCACGCGGCTCAGGCTGCCAATATTTCCGGAAAAGAATGCCGGTCCGTCAGCATTTCCAGCAGACGAGCCAAAATCGAGAGCCCTCATCATGCGCTGGTAGTTGGAACGTTCACGCAAATGCCGAAAGCCCGCGGCATAATCGAGCGTGCCAGACAGCGGTTTTGCCCCGGCGCGATCCAGCACGGACGCGAGAAGGCTGGCGTCGTTACCGAGGAACAGAAACCGTCCGCTCTGCGCGAACATCAGGGTTCCGAGGCCATCCAGGCGTTCGATCGGATGTCTTCCCGCCGTTCCACTAGCCCATCCCGCGCCGAGTTGGGAGGTGGTCCACAATTTTCCCGCGGCAGCGGTGAGAGATGCCCTGACCGTGTCCCGATCCCACTCCTGAACGCCATCGAGCACAATTACGGATGGCATGCGTACGAAAGTTCCGGATGGCGACGTACTGGACTGGACCAATAGAAGGACACGGCAACCGGTCTTGTCGATCATGGCGCGGACAGTGGCCATGGAATCGGAAATGCCCGAGTCCGATGGCAGCGGTTGTTCGTCGATGCGCGTTTCCAGATCGTCTTCACTACCGAAACGGCTGTCTGGCGAGACCGCCAGGGGAGCATCGCGCCAGTCGCCCGTGCGCTGCGGCAATGGTCCGATCAGCTTCTGGAGGATCAACGCGGCCACTTCGGAAGAATCGCCCGCACGTGAGGCTTTGTAGATCCCGGCCTCCGGCGGAACCAATGCCAGCAGGTTGGAAACCTCGCCGGAGCCGGAATCCGCGGGCATGGGTTGGACCGCATCTGGGGCGCGCAGGAATACCCTGGTTTCGGCGACGGAATCGCCGGTGCGGTTCACATCGGCGACTCCAGCCCAATACCGGCGCACCGTGGATGCGTTCCGCTGAAGCCAATAGGAACGGAAATATACGCTCTTCACAAGCGAGTCGAGGTTCATCACCAGCCGCAACTCTGCGGGATTCGGCCCCGCGCTGACCGATTCGCGATACCAGCGGTCGGAGGCGATGCTGGGGATGGAACTTCCGGCAAGCAACTCGAGCGCTTGGGCCACCAGATCGTCTCTAGTGGCGAGCAGCAGGTAGCCTTTGGCGAACGCGAACGCCACCGTTCGTTTGGAGGCCGGATCCGTGCGCAGGTAGAAGGACACGCCGCCAGCCTGGCGCTGCTCGAACTTGTTGCGGACGGTCCACAATTGAGTTTTCACGAGGTCGGCATCTGCGATGCGGCTGATGTACAGGAACTCCACATCGCGAATTCCGTAGAGTGCCAGCGCGGAATCCGTTCCGGCAATTTCAACGAAGCCCTTGAGGCCGGGGAGGAATCCCGCCGCTTCGCCGTATTGGCTGTATACCTCCTGTAGCTTGGTGAACAGGTTGGAGCGGGAAAATACGGCGTAGTTCCCGCTTTCCAGCCAATCGGTTTTGACCTGCGATGTATCCCAATCGCGCATGAGGCGTCCGAAATCCGGCGCTTCCAGATAGAGCAGCGCGCCGCTGGGCATCAGGGTGGCTAGCTTGGGGGCCGGCGCGGTCGTCTGGAGGTAGACGAATCCGGCGGCAGACAACAGAAGCGCGGTAAACAGGATGGCTCTTTTCATTGCGCACTCCCTGGCTCAGCCGATTGCGAATTCATGGGAATTCGCGGACGCACTAATTGGTCCTGCTCGATTACATTCTTGATCACTGGCTGCCGCGCGGCGTTCTTGGCGCGGCGAGCCTGCTCGGCTATGAGGGCGTCCAAACGGCGTTGGAGCGCATCGCGCCGGCTATCGGTTGGATTTGGTGGGCGCAGATCGATAGCCGCGCGCAGATAACTCTGCGCCGTATTCAGATCGTCGAGGCGCTCCGCAGCGGCGGCCAGCGATTCGGCAATCGCCGCGCGCTCCTCGCCGGTGAGCTCAATCTCCGGTAAGACAGACGCAGCCCCAGGTTGCCGGTAAGACCGGTACCGGCCGTGGCGTCTATAGAAATGTACTTCCTCGTTTAGGCCCTCGTTGAGTCCCACGCCCTGTGCGCCTGCTTGTTCCAGCGCCAGCGCGAGGCTGTCGCGGCGCAAAGCGATCGCGGCGCGTAGCGTCCCCAGACGAACGCGGCCGTCCGTGGGAGCGAGTGCCAGCGCGCGCCGCCACAACCGGAGCCTTACCTCGGGGTCGACGGCTTCGCCTGCCGCTAGCATCCGTGCTTCGACTTGATAGGGCTTTTCAGCGTCATTCGGGGCGATGCTGCTCGAAGACAACAACGCCAGCTCGGTGCCGGACACGCCGGGCAACGAATGCGGGGCGGACAATCGCGCGGCTTCCGCTCGCAAGCGATATGCCGCCTGTATGTCGGTCACAATGGCGGTGAGCAGTTGCTCGCGTTCGGTGGAACCGGTGGAAAGTGTGCGGGCAAGTTGCACCTTGGCCTCTGAATCCCAGGGCACGGCTTTCAAGCGCCTGCGGATGAAGTCCGCGGATTCCGCCGTTTTCTCATACTTTTCCAGCAATTCCGCAGCGGGCAGCAACGTTTCAAATCCGTCCTCGACCACCAGGGCCATGCGGTTCAAGAGCGCGACCGCCGGGGCAGTATCGCCGCGCTGCAGGTTGACTTCAGCCAGGCCGAGAAAATTCGCAGCGTCCAGGTGTCCGTTTCGGATTTCGCGATCATAGAGGAATGCGAGAACCGCGCGGGCGCCATTCTCATTCCCCTCGTGCCGTAGCGTGACCGCCGCGCTCCGTAGAGTTTCGGTGGACGGAGTCGTATCCGGATCGGTCTGGTACCGCTGCAGCAGGGCATCGAGCGTTCCCTTACGGGAAGCCAGCCGGATTTCGATGCTTTGATCCAGTTTTTTGGCATCGTCGGGGGCGATCCGGCTCCATTCCGCCGCGGCGCCCTGCACGTCGCCGGCGTCCAGCAGCATGCAGGTCAACTGCCAACGCGCCTGCGCCAATACGTTTTCGGCCGTGTCGCCGTCATCGCCGAACCTGGCCACCATCCGCCTTGCAAAAACCGCCACCAAACCGCGTTGCAGCGCAATCCGCTGCGACTCGGTGAGACCGGGGGCCTGCATCAACGTATTGAACATAATGTCCGGATTTTCAATGGAGCGGGCCAATTCGACCAGCCAATCCGCCCCTTCGCCGGATTCCATCGATGCGCGGGCAGCCGCTTCGATGAGTTCGTTCAGGCGGTACTCGCGATTGCGCTGGTAGTAATCGCCGAGCAAATGTACGATATCGGCGCGCAACTCGCCGAGCGCATGGCGTTGGCCGATATCGGTGAAAGTTTCCGCGACGCGGTCCCAGAACGGTTCGGGGACCCGCACGCCGCGGTCTTGAATCCGCAGAAAAGTCGCGAGCGCGGTCTTCCATTGGGCGATAGCTTCGGGCCGGCGGCCCGCGGACCACAGCACGCGGGCGATGTGGCCGTGGGCATCGCCACGGTCCGGATCGAGTTCCAGCGCGTGTTCGAACTGGGTAATGGCTTTCGCGCCTTGTCCGGTCTCGGCGTACGAATCGCCAAGCGCCATGTAAGCGCCGGGATTTCCAGGCGCGGCTTCGAGCGATGCAGGCAGCCAGGCCTCGGCGGCAGCGTTCTTGCGCGCGGAGAGATAGTCGCCATAGCGCGCGCCGTAGTAGAACCAGACCGAGCCAACGATGGTGGAGTCCGGCTTCAGCACCGTTTGCAGGCGTTCGCCGATGGTGCGCGTATCCAGCGCCGCCTGGAACGCGGCGTCGATAGCGGGTGCGCGGTCGTCGAAGTACTCGCCGGCAAGGGCTGTGTAAGCCTTGGTCCAAACCGGCATGAGCGCCGTCCCGCGAGTTCGGATAGCCGAGTATGCCAGATCGGGGCGGCCGCCGGCGATCGCGAACTGGACGGCCCGGTTGCCAACCTCCTGGGTATTATAGCGGCGCACGATGGCTAACAACTCTTCCGGCTGGCGCTGGGCAGTTAGGGCCAGGTAGCGGTCGAGCAGATCGCCCGAGAGGGCATTTCGGTCCAGCGCCCTATGCATGACGCGCATCTGGCTGTCGATGTTCCCTTCCGCGATGAATGCTTGGGCGGCCTGAACCAGAGCGAGCCCTTCAGCGGGCCGGCCGGCATTTTGCGCGGCGTAGTCTTCCAATTGCGTGCCCAATTCGCCATAGAGCCCGCGTTGCGATTGGAGCGTGACGAAGCGTTGATCGGCTTGCAGCGCTTCCGCGGCCATCGACTCGCGGCGCCAGCGCGACTCGAGATCCGCGAAACCGCCGGCCTCGACGAGCGGGAGCAGGGTGGCATCGCGCGTCAGCCGCGGTATTCCGGCCGCGCGCACGCTGAGCGCCTGATCGAAGCGCGCTTTCTCTTCCGGCGTATATGTTTCGCCGATGATGCTGCCGGCCGCCTGCGCCACCGGTTGCAGCGACGGGCTATCGACAGCCAGGTGGGAGAGGAACCCGTCGGCGCGGCGCGCACTGGTCATAATGCGCGCGTAGGTTACTGCATGGCCGGCATCTTTGAAAAGATCGGAACCCGCGAGGCTCGCGCCGCGCTCGGCGAAGGCCACCGCATCGGGCAGGATGTGCCAGGACTCCAGCCGCTCGGCGATGGCGAAGTCGGCGTCGGCAGTCTCGGCTCGCGCGCCGATAATGGCGGTCTTCAGCGCGGCGACCGCCTCGGCAGTCTGCCCTGTGCGGGCCCGCAATTCCGCGACCTTGATGAGCCACTGCGGATCGCGATAGGCCAGTTCGTAGAGCCGGCTGTAAGTCTTGATGGCATCGTCAAACCGCATCAGCCGCTCTTCCAGCCGGCCTTTGGCTTCGAGCAGGTCCGCGCGGTCCGGCCGCGCTTTGATTCCGCGCTCGTAATCGGCGATGGCCGCCGGATAGTCTTCCGCCACGGTTTCGATGCGCGCGAGTACGATCGGCCAGCGATAGTCGAGCGGCGCCGCCGCGATGGTTTTGCGATAGAACACCACCACCCGTGCAGCCTGGTTGTGAGCGACCGCATAGGCCGCCGCCTCTTTGGTGAGACCCTCGTCCTCGGGATAGCTGTCGACCACCTCCATATACTGATCCACCGCGCCGGCATTGTCCTTCAATCGGTCCAGCGCCGGAATCAAGCTGCGACGGACGGTGGCGATGCGCTCGATGCGCTCGGCGGGCGTCAACTGGGATTGTTTCAGCCGTTGGATGGTCGCGAGCTGATAGTCGCGAAAACCGCGATCGTCCTTGGCATGCAGGTAAGTATCCGCCATGGCGGTCAGATAGTCGGCGCGGAGAGGATCGGCCGCGAGCAATCCCGTCAGCAGAGTGCGCGCCCGATCGAACTGGCCGGCTTCCGTTGCGATACGCGCCGATTCGAGGGTGAAGCCGGCAGCCAGATCCGCCCTGGCGCGCTTGGATGCGTCGAGCAGAATTTCGATGGCTTCCGCGGGCTGGTGATTGCGTACGTGAAGATCGACCACACCGCGCACGACCCCAAGAACCAGCGGGTGATCGCGATAGAGGGCATCGGCCACGCGGAGCGCGCCTGCAATATCTTTTTTCGATTCGAGAAGGCGCGCGTAGGCCAGCGTCAGGCGCATCTTGTCAACGGGATCGTTGGTAGTGGCGGCAAGCCGTTCGCCGGCACGCTCTTCAATGGCGTCGAATCCCAAACGGCGGGCGTTTTCCTTAAGCTGAGCCAGGGCAGTGGGCGACTTCTCGACCTCGACGCGGGTCTGCAACAGCGCTTCGAGATCTTTCCGGCGCTGTTGCGCTTCCAGCACCGAGATGCGCAACGAGACGGCCTGCGGCGAGGGATCGGAAGCGATAGCGGCCGCGCTGGCCCGGTCTACCAACTCGCGCGTTTGCGGCCGGTTCAAGAGACGCAGCAGGCGGTTGTTGGCATCGCTCTGGCCATGCAGAGCGCCGGCAAGGTACTCGCGCACTGCGCCGGGATAGTCACGCTTGCCTTCGTCGATAGCGCCGGCCTGGTAGGCAAACAACACCGGATCGTTGAATTTCTTCCGCCCGGCGGCGATCCAGCGCAACGCATCGCCGTAGAGATAGTAGTCCCAATAAATGGTGGCGGTATCCAAATAGGCTTCTCGCTTGCCGGGCTGTTCGGCCGGGATACGTTCCCAGAACTTGCGGGCGCGGCTGAAGAGTTCGCGATCGGCCAGTATGTCGCCCATGCGCGCGAGGATGCTCTGGTCGCGCGGGTCGGCCCGCTGCTCGAAACCGGCCAGGGTGACTGCGACTTCAATGTTTCGCGGATCGTAGGCTGCCAGCGACCGGTAGAGCGAGGATGCCTTGACGGTGAGCTCGCTACGGCCGGGATACGCAGTGGCCAAGGCCCGGGCGGCGGGCGCCGCCGCTTCAAAATGCGAGAGCCATACTTCCGCCTCCAGGGCGAACTGCACGGCTGCCGGATTTGAGGCAAGCGCCTGGTCGAACTGGCCGTTCGCGATTCCAGGATTGGCGGCACGTATCTGGGCCAGTTCCGGATAGAGGCGTCCCTCGTGCCAGAGCCGTGCAAACAGCATCGAGCGGAATTGCGGATCGTAGAACCAATATTGCCGGAGCAGGCGATCTGCGGCGGTACCATCGTAAGTCCCCTCGCGGGAGTACAAGTTGAGCAGATTGTGGACGAAGGCCAGGTCTTCGGGGAAGCGCGCATGCGCGTACTGGTTCAACTGACGGTAGAGAGCGGCATCCGGATGGACCGCGGAAACGATCTCGCCGAAGTAGTTTTCGAGTTCCGAGCCGGAGAATACGGCAATGGCATCGCGGCTGATCTTCTCGAGGGCGCCGTACTCCCGTTTGCGCAAATACCAGCGCGCGAGTTTGTGGTACCAGGAGCGATCGGGGAACTTGGCGAGCGCCTGCGTATAAACTTCTTCGACCTCGCGCGCCGAGCCGTTCTGTTCCAGGAAGGCGGCCAAGCGTTCGTAGAGTCCAGGATCGTTGGGGTTGCGATCGATTTCCTTGCGGTAGACGCGAAGCGCATCCAGCGGACGTTTCAGGCTCGCCAGGCGCGAAAGATATCTGTCCAGCACCTGCACGTATTCGCCGGAGCCGGCCCCGGCGCCGATGGGCATCCCGGAAGCTTTGGCCGCCAGTTCCCGGAGCAATCGATCATACAGCGCAAATTCCTCGTCGATACGGTTCGCGCGCGCCAGGGCATCGGATACCTGCATGGCAACGGAAACCCGGCCCGCGCCCGCCGGAAATGCAGCCAGATACTCGCGGCCGGCGCGAATCACGCTGGCATCGTCGCCATACACGCCGTATGCCGAAATCAGATCGGCGCGCAAGACTTCGCCGTAGGCGGACTTCGGGAACCGCTGTTCCAGCAACGTCACCAGTTGTTCCGCGGCGACACGATGGAAATAGGCGGTCGATTTTCCGTTCTGTTTCTGATATTCCCAGCGCGGCCCCGTCCAGTTCAGCAACAGCGAGAGAATACCGTTGAGAAAGCCGGGCGAGGGATCGACCGTGGCAATGTCCTTGTAGAAGGAGAGATCGCCTGATCCGAATTGGATCGGCTGGTCGGGAGCGGTGAGCAACAAATTGGCCAGACCGTACAGCGCGCGCTCGGCTTGCGGCCCGTTCGCCGGCGGGGCGCTGTAGAGCGCGTAGTACAGGCGGGCTGCCTCGTTTACATCCGGCAACACTTCGAAGAGCTGAGCGAGGCTTTGCAATTCGTTGGCCGTCCAGGTGGGTTGGCCGCTCCGCGGGCCGGACTCTTTGGCCATGCGGTAATCGAGCAACGCGCGACGCGCGGCAGGGATGTTGTTCTGCGCTCGGAAATACCGGAACAGCCGCGCCGTGGCGTCCAGGTCGGCGGGGTTTGAGGCGAGCGCCGTGCGCGCGCGGCCGGCGAATTCTCGGAGTTGCCCCCGATCTTCCAGCAGTTTGAAATAGCTCGCCGTGAGATCGTCTGGCCAGAGCGGCTGAAACGAGCGGTCGTAAATGGCTAAGGCGGCGTCCGGATGGCCACGGCGCATCTCCAGATCGGCGCGCATACTAATGGGTGCGAACGCGTCAGGGCCTTCACGAAAAGTGCGGCCGTATCTGGCGATTTCGGCTTCGGCTGCGACGAATTGTTTTGCGGCGGCGAGGTGTTCGATCAATTTGCGCCAGGCGGCAGACTCCTTTGGATAGCGCGCAACCCACGCGCGAAAGACAGGCTCCGACACAGACTCCGGCAAAGCTTCCCGCTCGATCGCACTGGCCATGCGCTCGAAGGCTCGCCAAGCCCGCTGCGCGGTTGCCGGTATGGGCGGATCGTCTTTCACGGCCGCCGCTGCAGTCAGGGCAGCCAATTCGTCGCGTGGGCGGATGCGCCGATGATAGAAATCGGCCAATTCGATCTGCGCGCTGTACGGATCGGCCGCGGTGTGCGCGTAAATCTTCCAATCCGCCTCGGCTGCCACGAAATCCAGCGCCACTTCGGCTTCTTGCGCCCGCAAGCGGTACAGCAGGGCATCGCGCGGCGCGGCGGAAATCAGGTTGGTTAGCGCAGGGCGGGTTTCGGCGGGTGGCCGCACGATCGGCACGGCGCCTCCCGGCATGGGAACGTTGCGGAAAAACGCGGCTATGACCGGACCCGCCGGAGTGTGCTGAATCCAGGGCTCAAGCTCGGCACGGATGAGGAATGTAAAGCAGACAAGCAGGCAGGCGGCAATCAAGATCCGCTTAGCTCTAGCCCAGCCTGGGAGAGCTTTCCCAAAATCGGACCTCTGCAAAGGTTGTGGGGGGGACCCCCCGGTCCGCGGCCGACGCCCTCGTCGGCCTGTCCCGGCCGTCAAGGGACCGATTCCACGAGCGAAGAGCGGGTCCTGGGGGACCCGCGCGGACCAGGGGGTCCGCCCCACAATTTTTGCAGGTGTTCGGTCATTGGGCCGGAGTGCCTGCGCCACGTGCGTGCTACCAGATTTCAAGCGACACCTCCTGCGATCCGACGTTGTGCGCGATGTCTTCGGCTGTAACGTGAACGCTGTACTTCCCGGGCGGAAGATAGGCGGGTACCACGATCTCGCCGGTGTTGGCTTTCGCCGCGCTGTTCCAGCGCAGGGCGGCGGGCATGGCGCCGTAGAGCCGCGCCGTGATGGTGCGCGCATTCCCGGAGGCCAGGGCCGAAATGCGCAGCGTCTCACCGGCGTGTACGCGGGGTTTTTCCAGGCGGGCGCGCAGCACCGGCGTCTTGCTGGCGATCACGAAGCTCTTGGATTCGCGGTAGACATGGCCGTCGCGGTCGCGCAAGATCAAACGAACCTGGTACTCGCCGTCGGACATATCCACGGGCGCGAGGAAGCGCGTTTGCCAGGTGTCTTCCTCCTTCAGGTAGCGCAGCGGCTTGGTGAGGCCGAAGGGAAACAGCGCGATGACCGACACAATCGATTCGTCGGCTTTCAGGCGAAGCACCGGGTCGCCCGGTCGGATGACGCGGGGCCGCAGCAGCGCGCGCGGCACGGCCAGGAAGGATGTGTAGGGCGTGACGAACTTGTACTTCTTCGAGAGCCGGACGATCTCGTCGATGGTGGCGCGATCTTCGCCATCCCGCTCGATCTTTTCGAGCAGAGCATCCACGCGCGCCTTGGCCCACGTGCGTGGCAGTTCGGGATGTTCCGCGCCGGTGGCCGGCAACGGAACTGTTTCGGAAACGTGGAGTGCTTGCCCGTCGCGGATTCCGGTAACCGTAAACGTGGCCTGCGTCGAGGGCGTTTTGTACTGGCCGGCCCATGTGGCCATCGAACCGGCGAAGCGCGAGGCCTCCAGCGGATAAACCAAATCCACGCTTGACGCGGGCGTCACCGCGAGCAGGAGGTTCTTCAGCGGGTTCTGGCCAATCTTATCCAGAAAGGCATTCAGCTTGAACTCGATGGGCTCGGACGATCGTATCCAATCGAAGTAACCGTTGTTGCCCGCGAGCATGCGAAGGAGCGGCAGATTCGCATCGTCGCCGATGCCGAGCACCAGCGTATGCGGCCGCAGGGCCGGCGAGCGTTTGCGGCACTCCGCGGCATACCATTCGGCCAGCTTTCCGTTATGCACAATACCCTCGGTGGCTCCGCCATCGCTAATCAGCATCAGGTAAGGTTCGCCGACGGTGGTTTGGGCGAGTCCGGCGGCCAGAGCGCGTTGCAGGTCGGTGCCGCCGCGGATGTGGCTGTTTCGGATGAAATCGAGTGCCTGCTCGATGTTCTGCGGGCTTGCCGGGCGCGGCTGCGGAGCGAAGGCGTTCAGTTCGGAGTTGAAGAGCAGCAAATTGAATGAATCCGCTGGCCGCAAGCGGCGGAGAGCGGCTTCGCAGGCGGCAAAGCTTCGCTCCAGCTTGTCCCACTGCATCGAGAGCGAATTGTCGAACAAGAGAACGAGCGTTTTGGCTGGTTCCGCGGAGGCCATGCCCGGCTGCGCGGAAGGAATGCGCAGGAGCGTTTGGGCCTGGAAAAATCCCGGTTCGGAGGCGCTCTCACGTTCGGTGACGACGCGCAGGGTGTCCGCTTCCGCCGCATCCAGCGCGAAGCGCACTGCTAAGTCCTCTTTCAGCTCCACGTTGTAGCCAAAAAATTCCGCCTTCACCAGGTTGGGAGTGTGTTCGGTGACTCGGAGAGGGTATGTTTTGGCGATCGCGTCGAAATCTCGAATGGCGTGCGCGGATCGCAGTTCAAAAATAATGGTGAGATGCCCGGCGATCTGGACGCCGTAGACATCGGGCTTGAACGGAACCACAAATTCGGATTGATACCGCTCAACGGCCACGGGATGCTGATACTCCATCTCGATCCGTTTCGTGCCGGAGGGCGGAATGGGAACGATGCGTGCGGTAAATTGCTGGCTTCGACGCGCCTCGCCGGCATCGCCTTCGCCCATTTGCAGCAGTCCCGGATCGATGGCTTGGGCTTTGGCCTGTGCGTAGATTTCCCCGGCCCGGCGCCGCTCCAAAATGACGCCGGGTATGCGGGTGACGTCGTCCCAGACGGCGAAATCCGATACCGTCGCTTTGTCGGGCAACGCGAATTTGTAGACACCCTCCTGAATGTTGGCGCTGTGGTTACCGAAGATCTGCCGCACCCGAACACGCGCGACGCCGTTATCGATTAGGATTTCCAGAGCCATTTCGTCAAGAGAGAAGACGGCCGGGTCGGGCTGCTGGCGGTCTCCAGGTATGAGAACTCCGGTATCGGCTGGCATGCAGACCGCAAACGCGAGCGACGCCATCAGGATACGGCGGATCATCGTAGCGCTCCTTCCGCGATGCGCACCAAGCCGTTATCGGTTCCAACATAGAGGTAGCTGCCACCGGCGGCCAGCGCCGTGACGTTTCGCGAAGGCAGCCCTATCGTGGTCTTGGTCCAACGGCCGGACGCGCGGTCGAAAACGAAGAGGCCGCGGTCGAGACTGCCGGCATAAAGCCGCCCCCCGCTCACCACCATGGCGTTGGGATTCACCACGAAGCCGCCGTTCAGGTCTGGAAACGCGTGCCATTCGCCCGATGCATCCAGGCGCAGCACTCCGGCGCCATAGGTTCCCGCGAACCAGTCGTCCCCCATGCGCGCCAGCGCCGTGATCCAGTTGTGCTTTAGATGCGAATTGGCAGTCGTATAGTTAGTGTGCACCGTTTCGTTTTCGAGCACCGATAAGCCGCCTAGCGTTCCTGCAACAACCTGTGCCCCGCGCGTGGCGACCGTGTATACGTGGTTGTTCACCAGGCCGTGAAAGGCGTAGAGGCTGCGCACGCCGGAGCGATCGACGAACGACAGACCTGCCGGCGTGGCCACCACCATGCCTTCTTCGCGGAACGCGACGTCGGTGACGTGATCGGCAAGCAAGCCGTCCTTACGCCCCATGACCTGGCGAGGCTCAGCGCCGGAATCGAAGAGGACCAGGCCGTTCGCCGTGGCCACCGCGGTGCGCCCATGTTCCGCGTCCGGCACGATGCGATTGATGCAGAAGAGGGTGTCGCTTTCGTGATGAACGGCATGCTCCAGACTGGCATCCACCACGTCCAGCCCGCGATCGAAGTAACCGATCCAAAGGCGGCCGGCGCTCAGAGCGAGCGAAGCGACGTTGCGGTCGGCCATCAGGGCGGGGCCCGCGGTGAGCACGATGCTCCAACTCTTAGGTGCCGGATCGTAACGGTAGATGGCGCTCTCACCGACCGCGTACACATCGCCTTCCAGGTTTGCCAGGCGGAGAATCGATACGGCCGGCAAACCCATTTCCGTGGGAGATCGCGGCCCCGGCTGCGACCGTAACGGGACATCCACGATGCCCTCATCCTCCGTGCCCACCTGCAGAGTCTCGCCGCGGCGCGCCACCGCGCGAGCGAAGAAGCCATCGGCGAGAGTACGCAGGCGCTGTCCGCCGCCGAACTCGACCACTCCCAGGGGCGTGCCCACATAGGCCGCATCGTCTTGCACGCTAATCGAGAGGACCTGGCGGTCGGGCAAAGCGGCAAGCAGTTCGTCGAGTTGCCCGGCGCGATGATGGAAGACACCGTCCTGGAGGGTACCGATCCAGAGATTGCCGTCGTTGCCGGCGAGGGCGGTAATATACGCAGCCGCGAGGCGCGGGTGGAAGGCCACCAGCCGGCGGCCGTCGAATATGAGGAGTCCCTGGCGTTCGGTGCCAAGCAGGATTCGTCCCGATCCCAACACCAACACGCACGTAACGTTTCGCAGGCGCGAATCCGCCGGGAGAATCTGGCGAAAGCGCGCGCCATTGAAGGCCAGCAGCCCTTCGCCGCGCGTGGCGATGAAGAGTTCCGGCTCCGCCGAACCGGCGGCTATCCCCGCGGACATGGAACCGAGTTCGGCGGGCGGCAATTCGATGCCGGCGCGGTAGGAACGGATCAGTGCGCCATTCCGGCTGTACAAGAACAGACCGGCGCGGGCGCTCACCGCAATCGTCTCTTTATAGACCGCGAGATCGCGGAAGCCTGGCACCGCGGTTACCGGGTCAACGGCCACCGGAGCGACGCGGTCCACGGGTATGACCCGGAAGGAAAACTCCGACTTCGAGAGAACCTCGGTGGCCGCTTCTTCCTTTGCACGAGAAGCTCGCCAGAGCACCGACGCGATGGCTAGCGCGGGCGCGATCAGAACGATGGCTAGAATCCCGCGCCACCACCGGGAACGCCGCGGCACTTGAAACATGTCGGGACTCAATCGGCACTTCACATGCCACCGCACGCCGATTTGTCTATGCCATTGTATGCCATCGCGTCATTCGGCTATATGAAGCGTTTCCGGTTGCAGCGTGTCTAGACGCTGTGTCCGGTGGTAGACGCGTATCGCCGGACCGACACGCCGCTTGAAGGGCGGACTGTAGTCCGCGCGGGGCCTTAGCCCCGCTTTGCGCAGGCTCCCCAGTTCGGTTAAGCACCCCCCGTTAGGGTAGAGCAGCGGAAGCGGAAAACGATGTTATATTGGGGTGTGCGGCGTTCAGCGGATTCTGGTTCTCCGAGGCGATGAATCGTTACGCTGGACAGAACATTGGACGTTCGGGGCGTGGCTCAGCCTGGTAGAGCGCCTGGTTCGGGACCAGGAGGCCGGTGGTTCGAATCCACTCGCCCCGACCATTTATCCCTTGTGTTTTCATTGGGTTCAGGCGGCAGAAGCCTTTTGACTTAAATCCGATTTTTCGTCACTGTGCCCAGAACTGTGCCGACCCCGTGCACTTCGTGCGCGCTCCATCGCGGCCCGTACTGTTTCCGCCTGCGGGTGAACATAACGGCGCGTAGTGGAGAAATCACTGTGCCCAGCCAGGTACGCCAGCGTGAAAGGGCCCATGTATTCCGCCCATCGCGTCAGGCAAGTGTGTCGGAACGTGTATAGCGAGAACGCCGCAACCTTGGCGATTCGATACGCCTTGGGGTGCTGCTTCTTGAGAGTGGACTTTTCCATGTGCCCGCTCCGGGTCGGCGCGGGAAAAACCCATTCGCCGCTGGCGACAGCGCGTCGCATGTCCATCAGAGCCAGCAGCCGCGGCGTGAGAGGGATTCTGCGCCGGGCATTTTCCGTCTTGCCGAACGGCACGTGGAGGGCGC
>Ga0070761_10000807_pt1 | contig 19879 bp, 14 predicted proteins | sample HubBroMetageREF1_FD_66724 | JGI IMG/M metagenome (GOLD analysis project Ga0070761, IMG submission 66724) | Reference soil microbial communities from the Hubbard Brook experimental Forest, New Hampshire, USA - Hubbard Brook CCASE Soil... | ecosystem: Environmental > Terrestrial > Soil >... | reverse complement strand
ATTGACCAAGTAATGATTGGACACTATACAACGTGAAACCGGACCGGGGTCATCACAAAATGCCAACGAAGACAAATGCGGCCCGGCTTCTCGACCGGATGGGAATCCACTATGAACTGCGCGAGTACGAGGTGGATCCCGACGACCTGGCCGCGGAAACTGTTGCCGCCAAGATCGGTTTGCCGCCAGAGCAGGTTTTCAAGACGCTGGTGGCGCGCGGCGATCGCAGCAAAGATCGCAACGGAATTGTCATGGCGGCGATCCCGGGCGATCAGGAACTCAACCTGAAGGCGTTGGCGGCCGCGGCGGGAGAGAGAAAAATTCAGCTCGTCCCCGTAAAAGAACTGCAGCCGCTCACCGGCTACATTCGCGGCGGAGTGACCGCGCTCGCCGCCAAGCGCGATTTCCCAGTTTATATAGACGAGAGTTGCGAACGGTTCGACGTAGTATCCATCTCGGCGGGAGTCCGCGGCCTGCAGATTCTAATTGCGCCCGCCGACTACCTGCGCGCGACCAAGGGGACGATCGCAGCGCTCGCCGAGCCGAAAAAGAACACCCAGTGAAGGAGCGATCGATCCGTCGATCCCCGTGATCCTCTGTGTCCCCTGCGGTAAAGAGCTTCTGTCAGAAGCCCAAGAACCCAAGTTCCCACCCCGTCGCCGCCAGTATTAAACTATGAAGCACCCGAGGTAGCCCATGCCCACCGCCACGCGCATCAACCCGCTCTCCTTCCTGACCGATCGACTCGACGAACTCAAGGCCAAAGGCACGCACTTCAAACTGCGCGTGCTGGATGACGAGCAGGCGCCGCTCTGCACCTTTGACGGCAAGCAAGTCATCAACCTCGCCTCGAACAATTACCTCGGTTTCACGACGCACCCCAAACTGCGCGAAGCGGCGCTCGAGGCCACGCGCAAGTATGGCGTCGGATCCGGCGCCGTGCGCACCATCGCGGGCACCATGAAAATTCACATGGATCTCGAAGAGAAGATCGCGCGCTTCAAGAACGTCGAAGCCTGCGTGGTCTTCCAGTCGGGATTCACGGCGAACGCGGGCACTGTTTCCTCTTTTCTGGGCAAGGACGACTACATCATCTCCGACGAACTCAATCACGCCTCGATCATCGACGGCTGCCGTCTTTCCAGCGCAAAGATTCTCGTCTTCCGCCACAAAGACGTAGCCCACGCCGAAGAGCAACTCGCCAGCGTGAAGAATCAGCCGGGGAAAAAGCTGCTGATCTCCGACGGCGTGTTCTCGATGGATGGCGACATAGGCCCGCTGCCCGGGCTGTGCGAGGCGGCGGAAAAATTCGGCGCGATCATGATGGTCGATGACGCGCACGCCTCCGGCGTCCTCGGCCGCCAGGGACGCGGCACCGTCGATCATTTCAAAATGCACGGGCGCGTCGACATTCAGGTTGGAACCTTGTCAAAAGCGATCGGAGCTCTCGGCGGCTACGTCTGCGGCACGCGCGATTTGATCGATTTTCTCTATCACCGCGCGCGGCCCTTCCTGTTTTCGACGTCGCATCCACCTTCGGTCGCAGCCACCTGCATTGCAGCCTTCGATGTTCTCGAAACCGAGCCGCAGTGGATGGAGCAGCTCTGGGCGAACACACGCTTCTGGAAAAAAGAACTAGGGCTGCTCGGCTTCAACATCGGAGGCCAGACCACTCCCCCCAGCGAAACCCCGATCACGCCGATCATCATTGGCGACGGCCGCCTGACCATGGATTTCTCCCGAGAACTATTCAAAGAAGGCGTGCTCGGAACCGGCATCGCCTTTCCCACCGTCCCCGAAGGCAAAGCGCGCGTGCGCACCATCATGACCGCCACGCACACAAAAGAAGAACTGCAGCAGGCGCTGGAAGTGCTGGGGCGGGTGGGGAAGAACATGGGGATACTCTAGCTCTAGTGGCGGGGGCTGACCCCAGGGCGATGCCCCATAAGCGCTAACTTAAGGTGTTTTGGTTTTTTGCGGTGAAGACCTTCCAACTTCCAAAAGGCCTACTGGATTACGTCCGCATTGCCGACCAACCGGGAGTGATTGCCTCTTCTCCCGGATCGCAATGCCGGGTGGGGACCATTGCAGAGGGCTAGCCCATCAGAACACAGGTGCTCTGAGAGCCCAGATAAGAGTTATACGAGAGCTGCCATTTGTTGACTGGCCGCTGCCGTGTCCGTAAGATGAAGCGACCAAAAAACGATTGATCTCCTGAATGATCGGCCAAACCATCTCGCATTACCGCATCGTGGAGAAGCTTGGCGGCGGCGGGATGGGTGTCGTCTACAAGGCCGAGGATACCCGGCTTCACCGTTTTGTCGCGCTCAAGTTCCTGCCAGACGATGTGGCGCGAGATGCCCAAGCGCTGGCCCGCTTTCAACGCGAGGCCCAAGCCGCTTCCGCTCTGAACCATCCGAACATTTGCACGATTTATGCTCACGGGCGGTGATCCACGCCAGATCACCAAGTTTGCCTCCGGACGCATCTTCGATTTCGCCTGGTCCCGTGATGGCAAACAGCTTCTGTTATCCAAAGGCATCGAAAACAACGACGTCATTCTGATTAGCAATTTCCGGTAATGTTGGCTTGCCTTTGTCCCACTCCAGTTTGCATCCGACTGCGTGGAAAGAGGCATCCCAAATTGACGTAGCTCCCTAGGACTGGACAACCTGGAATGGCGATTCTTCCAGATCCTGGGATTCGCGCCGAAAGCCCCACGACTCATCGAGAAACTGCCTTATGGACCAAGTTTGCCTCGACCTGAACTTCCGGGCCGAATCCTGGACTTTACATTGAGCAGTCGTTATTTCGCTACGAGGTCATTTGCTTGAGCGTGCGGGCACATCAGACACCATCGAATCGTCCCACTCTCGCTGGTGTAGAAGTGCGTGCCATCTGCGCTGTCGTAAGTATTCTCGATTTGATCCACTTGGATCTCATACGAGTTCGCTCCCGCTCCCGGCGCCGCTATTGAACGATAACCGAATGTGTATACGTTCTGGATGCCATCGGCAAGCGGGAATTGAATCAGCGATGCGTGGTTTTTGTCAGGCGGTGCACCATGGGCAGCAAAGTCCAAACAGTCGAGCTTCGCAGGATATTCCCCATAACGGGCCTTATATGCTGCGAGGGCGCTATTGAGATTGTGAAGCGCAGCTACCGCAGCGACATGGTTTTTCTGAAGACGCTGCTCTCGAGCGCGCTCGCTCTTTTGGAGAGCCAGCGGACCTCCCATTGAAACACCGACTAACATCAGAGCGACAACGAGCATCACCGCTCTTCTCACAACCAACGATTTCACGGTTTGAAGAAGCGCTAAGAATGCCAGGCAAAGCGCTGTCAGGCCGACGAACGCCGCAACAGACGTAAAAAGCATCCCCTGCGACTCAAATCCTACACCGTTAACAAGCAGGCTTGCCCAATAGTAGGCCGCGGGGATGCCTAGGAGTGGGATCGGAAACCCCAAGCCGATGAGTAGAGAAGATAGAAACTTTCGCGTTTCTAGCATTTTAAGGAAACGCGTATCCAGCTCGTCAGCGTGTTTCATGAACACCAGGCAAATACCCGCGGTCAACAGAACGGTGACCAACCACAGTGGAAGAAGCAGTGACCAGTCGACCTTGACGTGAAGGGATGCGTCGTACTGGTAAGCGTTGATACTGGGCGATGGAGGCCTGAGCAAGAACCCGAACCCTTCGCTCCAGCTATACGGTGCGAGATGGCCACCAACAAAACTCACTTTCCAAGGTGGAATGACCCCGCGTGCAACCAACAAGGTCAGCCCTGCAAGGAGAACGCGTCGTTGTGCGACGTTGAACGACATTATATTGGACTCCCGTGTGACCCTCCATCAGCGTCCCGCCGGTGCATCGTCGACTATCGCCTGCACTAACTCATCAATCGCGTCAGTAACTCGTTTACCCGGAAGATTGAAATTATTGGACATGATCGAGAAGACGACGACTTGTCCGGCATCGGTGGTCGCGTATCCGGAAAGCGCCTTCACGCCGCCCAGCGAGCCGGTTTTGGCCATAACACGGTTCTGTAGGCGGGGAGAGTTGAAGCGATCCCACAGCGTGCCGTCCACGCCCGAGACCGGGAAGGTTGCCTTGTAGTCAGCCCCCCAGGGCTGGGTCGAGCAATAACGCAGTAACTGCACGATGGCGTGGGGAGTTACTAAGTTCTGGCGCGAGAGTCCGGAGCCGTCATAGAAGACGTACTGATCGTTCGAGATTCCCGCCTGGGTCAAAAACCCGCCAAGCACGTCAAGGCCGCCTTGAACCGTTCCCGCGTTACCGCGTTCGCGTCCCAGAAGGCGCAGCAGAATTTCGGCATGCAGGTTCTGGCTGACCTTGTTGACCACACGGACGTCTTGCAGCAGCGGCTTGGATTCGTAACTGGCCAACGTGATCGGCTGATCCGTCTTCAGCGGACGCGACTGACCATCGCTGCCGCCGTGCGAGGACACAGTAACAGTCGCGCTGAAAGTGGAAAGGGAGGCGAGTTCGGTGTGGCGGGTGCGCTGCCGTCCGTAGACTACGATGCCGCGTTTCTCAAGCAACTCGCGGAACAGACCAGCAGCGAACTCGGCGGGATCTTCAATCGCGAGCGCTTCTTTGGCGCCCGCGTCATCGAGCGGCATGTTGCCCCAGAGCGTCAACACCGTAGAGCCGGGCTCGCGATTGACGAAAAACTTGCGTCCGGTGCCGGCGGGGGTGGTGATGATGCGATTGTCGAGGCGGTAATAATCCGCGAAAGGCACGACGCTGACGAAAGCTTTTTCGCCGGGTCGGTCGGCGGGCAGAGCCTTGACGAAGACAACGTTGTCGTTGATGGTAAGGGCGGAAACCGGAGCGCCGTCTTCTCCCACCAGGTCATCCTGGCTCCAGCCCTCGCCGTAGCGCTCGAAGGCAAAGTAGGAGTCGTCGGCCACGATGTCGCCGTCGATGAATTTCACGCCTTTTTGCACGATCGCGTCAGCCAGCGCTTCCAGCGCTTGAATGGGATCGTCGTTGCGCTGGGTTTTGAGATCGTAGGGCAGTTCGCGTCCGGAAAGATTGGGATCGCCGCGGCCGACGAGGACGAGATCTCCGTTGAGGCGGCCATAGCGGTCGAGAGTGCCGGTGGTTTCAACCGTGGTGCGGAACTTGTAGTCGGGACCGATCAGGGCGAGCGCGGCGGCGGTGGTAAAGAGCTTGGTGTTCGAAGCCGGCGTGAAGAGCTTATCCGCGTTTTGCGAGTACAACGTCTGGCCCGTAGTTTTGTCGGACGATTTGCCCGACGTTTTCTCAGACGACAGAGAAACAACTTCGATTCCCCAGAAGCCGCGGGCGAGATCGGGAGCGCTGAGCACAGCGGCGATGCGATCCTGCAGCGACTGATCCTGTGCCGGCTTGACGGGTGCGGCCAACAGTGGCGCGATCAGCAGAAAGATGATGGAGAACAGACGTCCAACCGACCGCCGGCGAATCATGACGTGGATTGTAACATCCGGCGGAAGTAGGTTCGTTCTAGAATAGCGGCAACATGCGGGCAATTTTTCAGTGGAACCTGGGCGCTCGAGTTTTGGAGTTAGGTCGGCGCACTCTCATCATGGGCGTGGTGAATGCAACTCCCGATTCGTTCTCCGACGGGGGACTCTACATCGATGCCGAAAAGGCCGTCGTACGAGCCGAACAGTTACTCGACGAAGGCGCGAGCATCATCGATGTCGGTGGTGAGTCGACGCGGCCGGGTGCGACCGAACCAGTGTCTGAAGAAGAGGAACGGAGGCGGGTGCTACCCGTGATCCGCGACTTGAAGCGGCGACGGCCGAATGCGGTGGTAAGCGTCGATACCTACAAGGCGAGCGTGGCGCGGGCGGCGGTGGAACTCGGCGCCGAGGTGGTGAACGATGTGAGTGGGTTCCGGTGGGATCCGAAAATGCCGAAAACGCTTGCCGAGCTCAAAGTGGGAGCGGTGCTGATGCACTCGCGCGGACGGCCGGAGCAGTGGCGGGCGTTGCCGCCGATTGGCGATGCGGTGCTGACGGTGAAGCGGGATTTGCGACAGTGGGCTGAGGCGGCAACCCTGGCCGGGATCAAGCGCGATCGTCTGGTGCTCGATCCGGGATTTGGATTCGGGAAACGCTTCGAAGAGAACTATCCGCTCGTGGCGCATTTCGGCGAGCTGCAGCAGATGGGATTTCCGTTGCTGGCAGGAGTGTCGCGGAAGTCATTTATTGGGCGAACTCTGGCGCGCGGTGGACAGGAGAAAGACGCGGAGGTTAGCGAACGGCTTTACGGAACGCTGGCGGCGGAAGCGGCTTTAATTTTGAAAGGTGCGCACATCATTCGGACGCACGATGTGCGTTCCGCGGTGGACGCAGCACGAGTGGCGGATGCGATTGTGGCAAGTGGTGGATAGGGAAGTGACGCTGTCTTAGTGGAGAGAATCACATTCCCGAGGGTATCGGAGACATTCTCTCAATGACCGCGATCGAACGAGTCGTCGACATCTTGAAGCAATATCCGGCGCTTCGATACGAATTTAGATCGGATGCTGTTCGGGCTCTGGCGCCGGATGAAAATGGATACGAGGTCGTGCTCCTGATGCATCCGCAGGCCTGCTATACGGTCTGTCTGGCGACTTGGCGTACGGAATTCACCGGCGAAACCTCTGCCATTTCTTTCTCTGGGGCCTAACGGAGCTATATCGACCAGAAGTCAGCAGTCGAGGGAATGTGGATTACCTCTGGAGGATCCAGTATCGAGAAATCGACGGATGGAGGAGTGGTAGCGCGGTTGGTATTTTCAGCTACAAATTTTGGCGGAGGAAGAAAGTCAGATACCTCCAAAATCACCTTCTGCCGATGCGGAAAATCGCCGAGGATGTTCCTCAGGCGCGGGCGGCTTCGGTGAGCGGGGCGGTGACTTTGATTACGGGCAGGCGGATTTCAAATGCGGCCCCGCCTTCGGGGCGGTTGTAGCAGGTGATTTGTCCCTTGTGGTCCTGGATTACGCCATAGGTGGCGCTGAGTCCGAGACCGGTACCTTTGCCGACCGGCTTGGTGGTGTAGAAAGGATCGAAGACGCGCTCGGGATCGCGCAGCCCGGGCCCGGAGTCAGCGAACTGGACGATCACCTCATCGGCTTCGCGCCAGAGAGAGATCTGGAGACGCCCGCCGCCGGTCTCCTGTAATGCATCCACCGCGTTCTCGACGATCTGAACAAAGGCCTGCAGCAGCTGGTTGGGGTTCCCGAGGACGCGGGGCAACGGGTCGTAGCTTTCCACGGTCAGGCTGATCTTTCTGTTTTCCAGCTTGAATCCTTCCATTTGAACCGCGCGCTGCAAAAGCGGTTTCAGTTCGATAGGTCCTTTTTCTCCCGGAGTCTGCTGGGCGAAGCTGAGCAGATCGCTGACCAGTTCGCGAGTGCGCCGGGCCTGCTGCCCGATTTTTTGCGCGTTCGCAAGTTGCTCGCGGCTGAGGTTGCTGCTCGCGGCCATGCGTTCCGAACTGCTCAGGATCGCCGAGAGCGGGAACTCCAGTTCGCGCGCGGCGAGCGCAACCAATTCTCCGAGCGATGCCAGCTTGGCCTGTTGGATCACCCTTCCCTGCAACCGCTGCAGGTTTTCAAAGCTCCTGCGCGAATGCTTAAGCAGGCGCAGAAGCCTCTGGTCCAGCAGGTGCTGCTTGAGGAAGACGACAAAGGCCAGGATGGCAACGCCGCCCATGGCCACCGCAAAACGGACATGGCGCAAATAGGGCTGGTCGTGGCTCAGGAACAGCGCCCAATATGCCATCAGAGGCAGAGAGAGCAGAGCCAATTTCGCCAGCAGAGGCGCGACCGGGCGACCGACACGGGTGATCGAAGGCATCATCTGGGTATCGCGCAGGCAGCGTCGCCCGGCGATGGCGACCCAGAGAAACCAAAGCACAGAGGCTAGGACCGGCAGATCATAGAATCCGCCAGTCTTGTAGGAGCCCCGCACGACCGCCGCATGCATGGCTTCCGCTGAGAATGTGTAGAGAACGGTAGCGAAAAAAATGTTGCGATAGAGCTCGCGCCACGATCCCGCGCTGGTGAAGAATGCCGATGCGGATACGACAATCAGGAACGCTCCTTCGATGAAATACAGAAAATCCCAGCGCAGGTGGTACAGCGGGATATTGACAACGATGTATTCCTCGGGAAAAACGAAGAAGGCGTAGACCACGATCCACCACACCAGCAGGATGAGGACATTCAGCGCGCTCAGCAACATCCCCTCGCGTTCTTCCGACTGATGAGGGCGAATGGCCACCGCTCCCATGATGGGGACAACGTGCAGGAACAACACGACATCCCCCGGAAAAGGGTGGGGCAGCGGCTCGCGAACCACCACCTCAAACCACGTCCAGCATCCGGCGTTGAAACACCACATGGCCGTGCCCGCGGCCATCAGACTCCAGAACAGGCGGGTACGCCCTTGGCTGTCGAAGGCATTTCTGGTGCACAGGATGAAGGCAGCCGCGATCGCCAGCAGCGGGGCCAGATCCCCCAGGGCTACGCGAAAGAACGGGTCAGGAAACACTACTGCAGCCAGAGCAAAGGCCAGCAGCAGACCAGCTCCCCAGAGAAGCGCCGAGATGTTACGCACAGCCACGACCTTCCATCATATGACGTTTCACCACGATATGTTTAGATCACACGCTGGTTACCGGAGTACAACGGTAACGCCTCCCAGCGCTGAAAAAAGCCCTGGAGGACGATTGCACGAGGTTGACTTTTTATCGCGCCGCCCGGTAAATTTGCGGGGCTGCTGTTGTTGCTCTTTCTCAATATTTGGTTCGCGCATGATCGTAGGCCGGCGACTCGCCGTCCTATGGGAAGCGGGTGCAAATCCCGCGCTGCCGCGCAACTGTAAGCGAGGACAACGCAACCGGTCACTGGGATGTCTGAAAACGACACCCTGGGAAGGCCGGTTGTAGCATCCGGATGCTGAAGCAATAGCTCGCATCCTGACTCGCATAGCCAGGAGACCGGCGTGAACCGTCCACACCAACCTTTCGCGTGATAAAGGAGACGTGCCATGCGGTTTTCTCGTGTAATCGCCAGTATTCCATTTCTTCTGTTGTGCCTCTTGCTGCCAACCTTTCCGACCATCGCTTCGGCCCAAATCAAAATCAAAGTTGTCGATCCTCAAGACTCCGTCGTCGCGGGCGCGCAAGTGCAGTTGCTCCCACTTGGAAAACCCGCTCCTACGGCGGTGCAAACCACGTCGGCCGAAGGACTGGTGATTTTTCACGAAGCGGCGTCAAGTTCTTACCGGGTCCAGGTGCTGGCTCCAGGATTCGCGGCAGAAACGGTGTCAGTGGGGGTTTCCCCAACCGCCGAAACCATCACCGTCAAGCTTCGCTTGGCGACGGCGGCGGAGACCGTGGTCGTAACCGCGACGCGCACTCCAGTCCCAAGCCAAACTGCGGGCGCCGACGTCGACACTCTGATCGGCGGACAGCTGGAAGTAATGCAGCCGGTGGCTGCGAGCGACGCTCTGCGTTTCCTGCCGGGCGCGGTCGTGAATACTTACGGACAACGCGGCGGTCTCTCCTCGCTGTTCGTTCGCGGCGGTGAGTCTACCTACAACAAGGTGATTGTCGACGGGGTCGCCATCACCGAACCCGGCGAGACGTTTGATTTTGGCACGCTCCCTTTGGCGCAAGCGGATCGCCTGGAATTCGCGCGTGGCGCCCAGAGCACTTTATACGGTTCCGATGCCATGACTAGCGTCGTGCAGGTGTGGACGCGCACCGGAAGCACTCCGGTGCCTGAACTCCGCTTCGGCGCCGATGGAGGAAATTTCGGGACGGCCAACGGCTTCGCGTCTCTGGCTGGCGCCCACGGACGCTTCGACTATAACTTTTTTGGCGACCAGTTCAACAGCAACGGCCAGGGCGTGAACAATGCATACTCAGACACTCTCGAGGGTGTGAACGTCGGCGCGACTCTAAGCGATGACGTGTCCTTGCGCGTTCGCGTGCGCCACTCCAACAGTTATACGGGGCTTCCGGGAGCGTGGGATTTCAACGGCGACGCCCTGGTCCCGCCGTTGGCGATCGGCGACGCACACGCCAACACTCTGCTCGGAAGCGTCGAACTCACCGTTGCCGCTCCCTCGGGCTGGCAACATCGCTTCACTGCATCGGACTACCTCTATCGCTATACCGACAACAGCCCCGACGGAAATACCTACAACTTTGCTTCCCTCTTCGATTACGACATCAACCACGTGGCTTTCGAATATCAGGGCGATTACTCGGAGCGCACCTGGGCGCACTCGACCTTCGGATATCACATCGAAAACGAAACCGCGTCGTTCGAATACCCCGCCTATCCTCCGCCCACCAGCGGCCAGCGTCTGAACCAGGATGCGTACCTGCAACAACAGCTGACACTCGGCAGACTGTCCATCATTGCAGGCGGCCGTTTTGTCCATAGCAGCGCCTTTGGCAATGCGGGTGTTCCGCGAATTGCGTTGACCCTGCAAGCGCGGAAGGGCGGAGATGTTTTTTCCGGGACGCGGCTGCGATTTTCCTATGCCACTGGATTCATGGAACCCGATTTCACCGAGACGTTTGTCGGCCTGCCCTACTACGTTCCGAATCGGGGCTTGCTGCCGGAGCGGACACGCGCATTCGAAGCCGGTTTCGAGCAGTCTTTGCTGGCGGGCCGTTGGTCACTGAACGCGACATATTTTAATAATCTCTTCCATGATCAAATCGAATATGGGACCAATACCGTGGAGTATATGGGCAACCCTCCCGGCACCTTGGGGCAGTTTTTCAACGTGCAAGAATCCTTCGCCCAGGGCGCCGAGGTTGAGTTGCAGGGGAGGATCCGGAACAGATTGTCGCTGAACACGGCCTATACCTATACCTCGAGCGAATATCTGCAATCTCCTTACTGCGCCGACGATGCCTGTGGCACAACTCTCTATGAAGCGGGAAATCCGATGCTCCGCCGCCCCAAGCATTCCGCAACCACTCTCCTCAGCTATCGGGCAACACGCTGGGGCGCGAACCTGGGCGGAAGCTTCGTGGGCCGACGCCCGGATTCTGATTTCGTCGACAACCTCGTCAACCATGCCGCTGGCTATGCGCGCGTCGATCTAGGCGGATGGTATGCGATCAATTCGCGAATTACGGCATACGCGAATGTCGGGAACGCGCTCAACGCCCACTACAACGAAGTGGTGGGCTATCCAGCGCTGACGGCGAACTTTCGCGCGGGCTTACGGTTTCGGATCGGAGGGGAGTGAGTTTACCGGTTGGAAGTCCACCGGCGAGTGCCGGTTGTCTGCTTAGCCTCGTCATCGGATTCGACGTCGCCGGCTCGAAGGTCGTCCGCAGCAACCGGCTTGCGCGGCGGAACTGGAGTTCCTCCGCCGTTGTAGCGGTGGCGTACCTCGTGGAGTTTCTCAACTTCTTTTTCACCGAGCGGTTGCTCGTTGCCGAGCAGATGCGTGACCAACGCGATCTTCGCGAAGTGCTCCACGGTTTCCATTTTCATATAGGCGCTTTCGAGCGAAGACCCAAACGTTACCACCCCGTGATTCGCCATCAGGATAGCGTCATGGTGCGGAATCAGGGGTTCGAGGGCATCGGTGAGCTCGGGCGTGCCCGGGGTGCCGTAGCGGGCCAGCGGGATGGATCCCAGACCGACGACCACCTCGCACACCAGCGGCCGGTTCAGATCGTAACCGGAAGCGGCAAACCCGGTGGCAGTCGGCGGGTGGGCGTGGACAATGCCCCGCACGTCCGGGCGCAGGCGATAAATCAGCAGATGCATGCCGATCTCGCTTGAAACTCTGCGTTTGCCGGCGAGGCGCTTTCCGTCCATGTCCACAATCACCATGTCGGAAGCGCGCATCCTGCCTTTGCTGATACAGGTGGGGGTCACCAACACGTGTTTGTCGTCGAGACGGACAGACAGGTTGCCGTCGGTGGCTGCAACCAACCCATTTTCGTGCAGCATCCGCCCGAACTGCACAATCGCTTGACGATATTGACGGTCTCTGGCCATCGAAACCCCGCGCGGCCATGTTACCGCACGCCCCAGAAACCTTACAACCATTAGAAGGTCAAAATATGTAAAAATCCTCCCTATGATCTGGCCTTTACAGAAGGTCGTTGTTCTTGCCGCGCTGCTCGGTTCGGGTTCCGCCGCCCTCTTCGCGCAAACCCCCAAGAATGCGGCGCACGACTGGCGCGTCGCTCATGAACAACAAATACTTCAGGAGTTCACCCGTCTGCTCTCCATCCCCAACGTTGCCAGCGATACCGCCAACATCCGCCGCAACGCCGACACGCTCGTCCAGTTGCTCGAGCAACGTCACGTGGCGGCGAAGTTGCTGGTCGCGCCCGCCGCTAATCCCGTCGTCTATGGGGAGATCAAGACACCCGGCGCGAAGCACACCATCGTCTTCTACGCCCACTACGACGGTCAGCCCGTCACTCCTGACGAGTGGGATACCAAAATGCCCTTCACACCGGTAACCCGCACCGTGAACGGCGAGCCGCGCATCTATGCCCGCTCTTCTTCTGACGACAAAGCCGCGATTCTCGCGCAGCTCACCGCGCTCGACGCGCTCCAGGCCGCGCACATTCCTCTCAAGGCCAATCTGCGTTTTGTCTGGGAAGGCGAGGAGGAAGCCGGCTCCACTCATCTCCGCGACGTTCTCGAAAAGTATCACGACGAACTCGGCGGAGATGTCTGGCTCATCTGCGACGGCCCGGTCGACCAGAGCGGACGCCAAAGCGTGGTTTTCGGTGCGCGCGGTATCACCCATCTCGAGATCACGGTCTTCGGCCCCAATCGTGAACTCCACAGCGGACACTACGGCAACTGGGCCCCCAATCCGGCAATGATGATGGCGCAGCTGCTCGCCGACATGAAAGACGCAACCGGCCATGTGCTCGTCCCGAACTTCTACGATGGCGTCACGCCCCTCAGCGCGCTCGAAAAACAGGCCATCGCCGACGCCCCCCGCAACGAAGACCAGCTGCGCCGCGAGTTCGCACTTGGTCACACTGATGGCGACGGCAAGTCGCTGCTCGCAACGCTGAATGAGCCGTCGCTCAACATCGACGGCTTTTCCTCGGCCCGCACCGGGGCTAAGTCCAACAACGTCATTCCCTCTTCCGCGACCGCCGACATTGACCTTCGATTGGTCAAAGGCCTCGACTGGAAGACGCAACAGCAGCGCGTCGTCGACTACATCGCAGCCCAGGGGTACTACATCACCGACGCGCCGCCCAGCCAGGCGATGCTCCTCGAACACCCCAAGGTAGCTTTGGTGAAACGCGATGCTGTCGGTTACAACGCGGTGCGCACGTCCATGGATCTGCCCCTGTCGCACGAGGTCATCGCGGCAGTCGAAAGCGCGCGCGGACCGGTGGTAAGACTGCCGACCATGGGCGGAAGCGTCCCACTTGAGATGATCGAGCAGATCCTCGGCACACCTACCATCACCGTGCCCATCGCCAACTACGACAACAACCAGCACTCCGCGAACGAGAACATTCGTGTGCAGAACTTGTGGGATGGCGTGGAGACCATGGCCGCGCTGGAAACGATGGAATAGATCTCTCTCCTATAATCTCCTCGATGCTCGTTTCGGATTTCCACTATGATCTGCCGCCCGAACGCATTGCGCAGGAGCCCTTGGCGGACCGCGCCGCATCGCGCCTGCTGCATCTGAATCGGCAGAGCCAAAGTTGGAAAGACCGCAGGTTTCGCGAATTCCCCGACGTGCTGCGTCCCGACGACCTACTGGTCCTGAACAACACGCGAGTATTCCCGGCCCGCCTCTTCGGCCGCCGGAGCCGACGGCAGGCCCGGCCCCCGAGCGCGCACGATCCGGCGGCGAAAGATTTTCTCCGCGGCGAGGTCGAAGTTCTGCTGACGCGCCAGATGTCGGACAATCCGAATGAATGGGAGTGCCTGGTACGGCCCGGCCGCAAGATCGGAATCGGCGAAAAACTCTACTTTGGCCGCTCACCGAGCGATGCACCCGAAGGCGTTCCCGAACTCGAAGCTGAAGTCGAAGCCGAAGTCATCGACCGCGGCAGTTTCGGTGAGCGGCGCATCCGGTTCGCTCCGGCCTCTGATTTTTTTGCCCGCGTCGAGCGCATTGGACACGTGCCCCTTCCGCCCTACATTCACCGCGACGACCGCACAGCAGTCGGAGATGGCGACAGAGATAAAGAGCGTTACCAGACCGTCTACGCACAAGCACGGGGATCCGCAGCAGCGCCCACGGCCGGTTTGCACTTCACGCCAGAGATCCTGCACCAAATTCGTGGACGCGGAATCGAGATTGCCGAGATCACCTTGCATGTCGGCCTCGGCACCTTCCAGCCGGTAAGAGTAGAAAAGGTGGAAGACCACAAACTGCATCGGGAGTGGTACGAAATCCCAGCGGAAGCAGCGCACGCCGTCAACCGGGCGAAAGCCGAGGGTCGCCGCGTCGTGGCCGTGGGCACAACCACGGTCCGCACATTAGAGTTCGCAGCAAAGCTTGCTGGGGAGCGCGCCGGTGAAAATCGCGTAGAGGCCGGGCGAGGCGAGGCGGACGTATTTATCTATCCAGGCTTTCGGTTTCGCATCGTGGATGCGCTGCTGACGAACTTTCATCTGCCGCAATCAACCCTGCTGATGCTGGTGTGCGCGCTGGGCGGAAAAGAAAGCGTGATGAACGCGTACCAACACGCGGTTGAAGCCGGATACCGCTTCTACTCTTATGGGGATTGCATGTTCGTAGAGTAGATGTCTGACGCTGGTAGCATGGGTAGGTATGCATTGCCACTCATGGCTCGTGTGGGGACGGGCCCCCTCGCCCGTCCAAGCCGAGCGCAGCTCGGCCGTTGTCCCCGGTCCAAGCAACTCTCGACTCGCGATCGCTATGATTGTGCTCGTTTGCCTGGGCCTGACCCTCAAGGTCCGGGCGCAAAGCAAGCCTGCGTCGGTTGCCAAGCCCTCCCCGCACAACGAAGACGCCCGGCTCTACCGCAACACCGTCATCGGATTTCGCTATCAGATTCCCTACGGCTGGGTGGATCGCACCAAGGACATGCAAGAAGGAAATGACGCCGCTAGCAGCAAAGGAGAAGTCCTACTCGCGACGTTCGAGCGTCCGCCCGAAGCCACGGGAGACACCGTCAACTCCGCGGTCGTGATTGCCTCCGAGAGCGCGGCATCCTATCCCGGCCTCAAGCGAGCCGAAGATTACCTCGGACCGCTCACCGAACTAGCAGCCGCCAAAGGCTTCAAACCCGAAGGCGAGCCGTACGCGCTGGAGGTTGAGTCACGTCATCTGCTGCGCGCGGATTTCATCAAGCCGCTCGAAGTTAAGACGACCGAAGTTCAGACCAGCGCCAAACTCATCATGCGTCAGTGCACGCTCGTCCTGCTAACGAAAGGCCAAATCGTGTCTTTCACCTTCATAGCCGGCAGCGAAGATGAACTCGACGATCTCATGGATGGGCTCCATTTCATGGTCGCAAAAACGCCCGCACACTAGAGCCCGTGTGGGGGACGGACGTTTCGCCCGTCTGCGCTGCTGGGCGTCTGATTTCCCGTAGAGACGAGGCTTGCCATGTCTGGGCAGTGTCGCCAAACCACGTCCCTAAGAGCAACAAAAAGCACAGTTTATGGTCTCGATTCCGGCCTCAAACAGAGCGCTTTTTATGTTAAAATAACAACAGCTCTGGCGATAGCTAAATAGCAGAAAATTCAATAAGTTGAGCATACCCCCGAGCCCCGGAAGCGCCCCTCCAGCCGAGCGCGAATCCGGTATCCTCCACGGAGCAGAATGGCCACGAAAGAATTGCACCCCGAACTCGTTGATGGCAAGAGCGCTGACGTGAAGAATAACGACGCGAACAGTGCCGACGCGAAGAACAAGAACGGCAAGTCGACCCAAGGAGACTACACCGCCGATTCCATCAAAGTCCTGGGCGGCATGGAGGCCGTGCGCAAGCGTCCCGCCATGTACATCGGCTCGACCGGCGAACTCGGTCTGCATCACCTCGTCTACGAAGTCGTGGATAACTCCGTCGACGAAGCGCTCGCCGGCCACGCCGACAAGATCGAAGTCACCATCCACCTCGACAACTCCATCACCGTAATCGACAACGGACGCGGCATTCCCGTCGACAACATGGACATCGACGGCGTAAAAATTCCCGCCGCTCAAGTCGTCATGACCACGCTGCACGCCGGCGGAAAGTTCGACAGCAACTCCTACAAGGTCTCCGGAGGCTTGCACGGCGTCGGCGTAAGCTGTGTCAACGCGCTAAGCGAAGAGCTGGATCTGGAAATCTGGCGCGACGGTTTCACCTGGGAGCAGACCTACTCCAAAGGCGAGCCCACCAGCAAACTAAGAAAAACTGGCGCCGCCAAAGTAAAGACGGGCACCAAGGTCCACTTCGTCCCCGACAAAACAATTTTCACCACCACCCTAGAATACAATTTCGACACGCTCTCGCAGCGCCTGCGCGAACTCGCCTTCCTCAACAGAGGCCTGGTCATCACGCTCACCGACGAGCGTCAGACCGACTCGAAGACCAATGAAGCCAAGCGCGCTGAATTCAAATACAACGGCGGCATCGCCGAATTCATCAAGCACCTCAACCGCGGCAAGCAAACCCTCCACGACAAGCCGATCTACATGGAAGCCGACAAGGACGACGTGCACATCGAAATCGGCCTGCAGTACAACGACGCCTACTCCGAATCCGTTTTCAGTTTTGCCAACAACATCAACACCGTCGACGGCGGCACGCATCTCTCCGGCTTCCGCACCTCGCTGACCCGCACCATCAACTACGCCGGACAGCAGATGGGCCTGTTCAAAGACGTAAAAGAAAATCTCACCGGGGACGACGTCCGCGAGGGCCTGGTGGCCGTGATCAGCGTCAAGCTGCCGCAGCCCCAGTTCGAAGGCCAGACCAAGGGAAAATTAAATTCCGACATCGCCGGTATCGTGCAAGCCGTGGTCAACGAAAAGCTCGGAGCTTTCTTCGAACAGAACACCGCCGTAGCCCGCAAAATCATCAACAAAGCAATCGACGCCGCCCGCGCCCGCGAAGCCGCCCGCAAAGCCCGCGACCTGACCCGCCGCAAAGGCGCGCTCGATGGCGGAGGACTTCCGGGCAAACTAGCCGACTGCTCCGAGCGCGATCCCAACCGCTGCGAGCTCTTCCTGGTCGAGGGCGAATCCGCCGGCGGCACCGCCAAACAAGGCCGCGACCGCCGCTTCCAGGCCATCCTCCCGCTCAAGGGAAAAATTCTGAACGTGGAAAAAGCGCGCTACGACAAGATGCTCGCCCACGAAGAAATCCGCGCGATGATTACCGCGCTCGGCACGGGCATCTCGAAAGAAGATTTCGATCCCACCAAAGTCCGCTACGGCAAAATCATCCTGATGACCGACGCCGACGTGGACGGCTCGCACATCCGCACCCTGCTGCTCACTTTCTTCTTTCGGCACATGCAGGAGCTGATCAAGCGCAACAACGTCTACATAGCGCAGCCTCCGCTGTTCGGCATCAAGAAGGGCAAGTCGCATCAGTACATAAAAAACGAACACGAATTCGTCAAGGTCATGGTGAAACGCGCCTCCGAAGGCCTGATCATCCGCTACGGAGACGGCGCCGCCAAACTGGAAGGCGCGGCCCTAACCAAGTTCATCACCGTGCTGAACGAGTATCTGGGATTCCTCGACAAGCTGAACAAGCGCATCCGCGAAGAGCAGATCACCGCCCTGCTTCCGAAACTCGACCTGGCCAAGCGCGCCGACTTCGAAGGCGACAAGAACACGCCGCCGAAGAAGATCGAAAAACTCGAAAAAGAACTCAAGCGCCGGCAGAAAGACCTGAAGTTAAAGAGTGTCGAAACCCGCTTCGACGAAGAACACAATCTCTGGGAACTGCACTTCGTGAACGCGCAGGGCGCCGAACACATCATCAACTGGGAGCTGGCTTCGACTCCAGAATGCCGCCAGCTCGTCACCAAGTTCAAGCAGATCGAGCAGTATCTCGATCCGCCCTTCATGATCGAGAGCGTGGTGAAACCCGCCAAGTCGGCCGCCAACTCCGCGGACAAGAACGAAGATGAAGACGAAAGCGATGGCAATAGCGACGGCGAGAATCTAAGCGCCTCCGAAAAAGAGGAAGCCGAGAAAGCCGAGAAAAAATCAGGCAAGCCGCCGGCGTCCAAAGGAAGAGCGAAAGAGCCCGAGATAGTCGAAAAAAACACTGCCCGCGAACTCTTCGATTACGTCCTGAACGAAGGCCGCAAAGAGTACACCGTCCAGCGCTACAAAGGCCTCGGAGAAATGACCGCCGAGCAGCTCTGGGAAACGACCATGGATCCCGAGCGCCGCACTCTTCTGCAAGTCCGTCTCGAAGACATCGCCGAGTGCGAAACCATCTTCACCACCCTGATGGGCGAAGACGTCGAAGCCCGCAGAAAATTCATAGAAGACAATGCCCTCGACGTAAAGAACCTGGACATCTAATCCGCTTGTGTGGTGACGGGGCTCTGCCCCGTCCAAGCCGAGCTCGGCAGCCGTCGACGCTCCTACCCCGCCGCACTCTTGCCATGGATTGCATCTGGTGTGGTCAAGCCCTCCAACGCAAGTTCCCGTACTCCCGGCGTTCGCCGGGAACAAGCCCGTTGACTCCTGTGTCTATTCACTCGTGGTCTTTTTATTTCTCCGTGGAAAACTTTGGCAGAGAACTCGCCGATTCGCGCAACATCGCGATTCAGAAAAAATACCGCGAGTTCAAGGCAACGTTTCTGCCGTAACGGAAGCATCCAATCGAATGCTTGAGGGAGCCACTTATGGTGCGTCGGCTTCGGAACCTCTGCGTGCGGGCCGTCTCTGTTCTACTTCTCGCGCTTCTCGTCGGGAACTTTTTCTCCGCTGCAGCAACCGCAGCCGCCGCGCCCGGCGAAACTTCCGGCTCGCTGCAAATCCTCGGCAAAGATGGCTCCGTAAGCGGCAACTGCCCGCTGCAGCACACCGAGGTTCGCGGAGCCATTAGCGGCTTCATCGCACGGGTTGAGGTTACGCAGACTTTCGAGAATTCTGCGGCAGAGAAAGTCGAAGCCGTCTACGCCTTCCCGCTCCCAGAGAATGCCGCCGTGGACGACATGAGCATCCAGATCGGTGATCGCACCGTGCGCGGCGTCATCAAGCAGCGGGACGAGGCGCGCGCCATCTACGAAAACGCCAAACAGACCGGGCACGTGACCGCGTTGCTCGACCAGGAGCGCCCCAACATCTTCACCCAGGCCGTGGCTAACATCATGCCCGGCGAACAGGTGGTAGTCACCATCGGCTATCTGCAAACGCTCAAATACGAAGACGGATCCTACGAGTTTGTGTTCCCCACCGTCGTCGGGCCGCGCTACATTCCAGGACAGCCGACCGGAAAGCAGGCCGGTGGCTGGGCGCCCGACACCGATAACGTCCCTGACGCATCCAAAATCACTCCGCCAGTTACGCCCCAGGGATCCCGTGCGGGGCATGACATTTCCATCGAGCTGGCCATCGATGCAGGTGTCCCGATTCAACACCTCCGCTCCAGTTCGCACGAAATCGATGTGAACCGCACCAGCGCGAGCACAGCGTCGGTAAAACTCAAGAAGCTGATGGAGATCCCGAACAAGGACTTCATCCTGGAGTACAGCGTCACCGGCGACCAGATCAGCGACGCCGTGCTGTCACAAGCTGCACCGGCTAACAGCAAACTGGGTCCCGGCGGATACTTCACGCTGATTCTGCAGCCTCCGGCGCGCATACCCGAATCGGATATCACGCCGAAGGAACTCGTGTTCGTGCTCGACAC